>CEUS01099222.1_pt1 | contig 12686 bp, 9 predicted proteins | sample 427031 | NCBI WGS metagenome assembly CEUS01 (sample SAMEA2622837, study PRJEB7988) | marine metagenome | biome: marine biome (ENVO:00000447); feature: marine epipelagic mixed layer (ENVO:xxxxxxxxx); material: "saline water (ENVO:00002010), including plankton (ENVO:xxxxxxxx)" | depth 140 m | reverse complement strand
TGGGTTTATTAGATTCAATTGTTGCGGTATTGTCGATGCCGCGGGCGGACTGCAGTCGCGTGGTAACGACGAAGACGCGTGCTTGCCAGGTGGCTGGTTCTATCGCTTGGCGAGTTGTTCTTCGACGTACGTGCGGGAACGGTTGATCTCGGCTGTGACCGCCCTGGTGCTTTCCAGAATGGGGATCCCGCGAGGGACCGGGTGCATGAAAATTTCGGTCCATCCCTGGTAACGGATGTCGCGCAGCGCCGCGAGTAACGGCGCAAAGTCAAGCTTTCCCCGTCCAGGTAACTGCAGGAGTTCCTGTTCCTTGGGGAGTTTCTTGTGGCAGCCCATGCCGTGTTGCCACGCGTAGAACATGGCGATGCTGCCTGGCAGGGCACGGATCAGATTGCTGAGTAGTTTTTCATCCTGAGGTAGATGGTAAGGGGCCAGTGCGATGGCCAGATGCCGGGAAGGCCGTAACTCGGCCAGCCATTTCAATGAGTCGGGGGATTCGATCAGATTGTTGCCATGATTTTCGATAGCGATGGTCACCCCGTTCTCTTCTGCTACGGCCAGGTGAGGTTTCATTTTCTCGATGAATCCTGCCACGGCCGATTTGAGTTCGCTGCCCTTCAGCCCGCGTGGTCCGGCGCCACCGGTAACCATGGTCGTGCATCCCAAACGCTGAGCGAGACGCATTTCCTTGCGGAGGCCGAAAGGGCCAAGTTTGTACTGGGTGATACAGCCTAGTGTGATCTGGTGTTGCTTGAGGAGCTGAGAGAACTTCTCTTCACCCATCTCTGCCAGCTGTTCCCGCTGGTTGCCATGAACTTTGGGCCAGATGTCAATCGCACGCGCGCCGATCTTCTGGACCTGGGGCATAATTTCTGTCACCGCGGTGTAACCGTACATGCAGGAACCGAGGATGTACTTGAGTTGAAACTCGGAATCTGCGGCACCGGAGGCGCGGGGCACAAACGCACGGGCGGCTCCAAGTGCGGCAGCGCCTGCGAGAAAATGGCGACGGTCAGCTGCGATCGAAGTGGGATTTGGCATCAGGTTCTCCCTTGATGAAGAGCAGGGGACGTGTTCAGGCGACTTCGTATCCGTGACGTTGCGGGCGACTGCGGAGTTGGTTGGCGTCGGCGTCGCTAAACGTCTCTGTTGCGGGATTCCAGTCAAGTGGCCGTCCGAGCTGCATCGAAATATTTCCCAGGTGGCAAGTTGTGACACTGCGGTGCTGGCTTTCCACGTCGGAAATGGGTGTCTTGCGGGCGGCAACACAGTCAAAGAAATTGCCCATGTGGTTGATGATGGCATCCAGCTTGCCAACGCGTTTGGGCCGCGTGCGGTTGTCGAAATCGTACAGTGAGAAGGTGTCACGGGAAAAGGGGTTCTGGCTGAGGGCTTCCACCGGTGCGCCAGAAAGGGTGCCGCGATTGACAAAGATCCGTCCTTCGCTGCCCGTGAACATCACGCCATTGCGTCCCTCGTCGCTGACGGTCATGACGACGCCATCGGCGTAGTGGTAACGTGCGGAAAAATCGATCGCCACGTTGTAACTGTCGGACGCATTCGGGTAACGGGCTGTGGTTTCGATACGGGTCGGGTGGCTGCCAATCCCCCACTGCGCGATGTCCAGGTGATGGGCTCCCCAGTCGGTCATCTGGCCACCCGAGTATTCGTACCACCAGCGGAAGGTGAAATGACTGCGTTCGGGGATATAGGGGACCTTAGGAGTTTGGCCTTGCCACATGTCCCAGTTGAAGTGTCCGGGAACCGGGCGCGACGGGAAGGGGCCACCCTGTTTGTTTTTTCCGAGAACCACGTCAACCCTTTCCAGCTTCCCAAGTCTTCCCTGGCGGACCATCTCAACAGCCAGGCGAAATCGATGGTCACTACGCTGCCAGGAGCCGACCTGGACAACACGGCCGGTCTGGCGGACCACATCGCGGAGAAGTTTACCTTCGTCGATCGTCAAGGTGAGTGGTTTCTCACAATAGACGTCCTTGCCAGCGCGGCAGGCATCGAGCACCATTTTTGTGTGCCAGTGATCCGGTGTGCCAATCAAGACGACGTCGACATCGGGACGTTCGAGAAGCTCGCGGTAGTCCTCGAAAATGCGGGGCGTGCTGCCGAAGCTGGCGCGGCTCTGCTCGCGGACGTGACGATCGACGTCACAAAGTGCTACCACATCGCCATACATTTGGGCTTTGTGGGTAATCACCGACCCCTGGTAACGCAGGCCAATGGCGCCGACACCGAGCCGTTCGCTCCGGGCGCGAGGTTTGTCAGCAGCCGGAGATACCGACTGCCAGACGCCTAGCCCGGGGCCCAGTACACAGGTTGACGAAGCCCGTCTCAGGAAAGTGCGGCGTTGGATGGGGGATTGCGGCATGGTGTCGTTCCGACAGGGCCTGAGGTGAATGTGTTGCGAGGTGATTGTGTTGTGGAGAGCCAGATAGTCTAGCCTGAAAATGGAGGCCTGCCAGTGATTGCGTGGAGCTTGATTTGCGCACTGGGGTGCGTGCCTCAAGTCCGCCAGAATGTTGATTCACGTGGGCCCTGATAGCGAATGTCCAGATGTGGGGTCGCCAGAGGTTGTTGATCTTGCCAGATCGACTCGACGCCCGCAGCGGTGAGGCCCGTGGTTAACAGGTTACGTTCAATGGGGAAGGGTGGTATGCCGGTCAACAGGAATTGCTCAATATGGAAATTCAGTGGGCTGAAAAAGTTGCAGACTTCGCGTGGCGGCAGATGGAATTTCAGTGAGAGCGGGTCACGCTGCCCGCGGATGCGGGCGGCAAAGGTAAAGTCATGGACTACCCCTTCCAGGAAAATCATGGTCACGCGCACACCGTCACGATGACGGTAGCGTGCACAGATAGGGCGATTGGGTGGCTTCACGAGCGGCGGCATGGCGGTGACAGGGGGCAGCAGGTGATTGAAACCCTCGCGGTACGGGGTCATCGCCTGGCTTCGGCAGAGACATGCTGTCAGCAGAGCGGAGTCACAGCCGCCGGCCTCCCAGGACCCGGCTTCGATCGCGTCCCAGACGGCGTCGTCTGTGAAAGCATGCATTTCTGCGACACCCGTTTCACCACCGCGTCGTCGCTCGACGAGTGCCTGGATTCCTTCCAACGCATGAATCCCATAGCCGTCCATGTCGCCGCCCGCCGCCAGGCAGACAACCTCTTCCAATGGTGCTTCCCAGGGCATGTCGATCGCGGGAATCCGGCGATTGACCGGGACCGAAGAGCCCGCCATCAGGGGGAACCCCAGGTCGCGCGCGGTTTGCACCATCTCTAACGCCCATTCCCAGTTCCAGGAAAGGTGTTTGTCGTTGAAGACCGGGACGCTGCGGCCACTATCACGAAAGACCGAGACGATTTCCTGGAAGAACTCATAACGCGGATAGAGGTGTTGTCGTTTCTCATTGAACGGATAATTGCCGTGTTCCCCGATTAGCACCACGCCGTCCACCGCGAGCCGGGCGCCGCCGCGTTGCAAAGCCTCGGCAATCGTGGGGTAGATTTTCAGCTGTGGAAATTCTCTGGCCCGTTGCCGACTGACATCGGAATCGGGAACCTGGTCAGTGTAGAGCGCGACCAGGTCCATCGCGGGCTGGTGGTGCTGGCCGTTGAAGCCGTACCCACCCAGGAAACGGTCGAGGATGTGCTGCGCATGGGAGTAACGCCGATATTCGGTGACCACTGCGGCAATCTGAGGCCGTTTCATGCGCTGCCCTGCCTGTTACCAGCGAGAGGATGCGAGGTGTGGAGCAGTGTTTCGCACAGACTGTGTGGCACCTGCGCGTTTGCAACCACCCTGCGGTTTCAACCGGCTGCCTATTGTAGGGCAAATCTGGCAGTAGCATGGCACCGTTCGCAAACGCCCATTCAGTCGCGACCGGTCGCCGGGCGGCGCGTGCGCTGAGGTGGCTGCCCGCTTGTCATCCAGCTGAGGATGTCATCTGTCGTCATGACATAACCCCATACGCGGCCAAAGAGAATTTGGGTCGCAGCGGCACTGCCCGGGTCGAGATTGGCGACTGCGTCAGAAGCCAGGATGACATGGAAACCTCGGTCGGCGGCGTCGATCGCCGTGGCCAGGACACACTGGTCGGCGGCCACGCCGGTGAGAACGAGCGTTTCGATACCCATGTTGCGGAGATAGAGATCGATGGGCGTGGTGTGGAAAGCGCTACTGGTGTTCTTGTCCAGCACGACTTCGTCTGCTTGCGGCGCGACCCGAGAATCAATGGCGTAACCGGCATCTTGTTTCATCGGCATATGGCCGGAATCGCCATCGGTCGATTGCTTCGCCGCCTCTTCGCGTCCACGCCGCCGCAAGATCAAGTCGCTGCCGTCTTGGCTCTGTTGTCCGTGACGGGTGTAGACGACACGTCGCCCGTCGGTGCGAAAACGTTCCAACAGTCGCTGGATGTTGGCAATCATATGTTCAGCACGCGCTATAAACCCAGACTGCAGGTCCGGTTGCTGGTGGCGTACCGTGTCCGCCAAATTTCCCGTGGTGTCAGTGGCGTACCGTTGTACATCCACGACCACCAATGCCGTGCTTTCCGGTTTGATGGGAAGCTCAAACGAGAATCCGGCATCCGGCCATTCCGAGTCGTCGAGCAAGTCGATTTGTAGCCGTGGCATACAGGCCTCCTGTCAGGGTGCAAGTAGAGACGCGAGGCAAGAAGCAGTCATCATGGCGACGCGGGCGTCATTTCACGTGATACCTGGCTGACACCTGAGGCAGGCTGCGTTACCGCCAGGAGTCAAGGGCCCTTCGTTTCATGGGCGATGTTGACGTGAATGGCGCCGCTGCCCTTGGCCGCATCGAGTGCCCGTACGAACAGCTCGTAGGGCATTTTTTCATCGCCACGAATGGTCACGACCTTTTTCTCCGAGGCGTCGATGAGCGGTTTCAATGCGCTGCCTAACTGGTCGAGCGAGGTCGGCTCCTTATTGACGAAAACATTCGACTTCGCGTCGAGTGTGACCATGATCGGGTCGCTTTCTGGACGGGAGGCGCCACCCGCTTGTGGCAGTGTGAGTCGAATCGAAGGCGTCAAGAAAGTGGAGCTCAGCATAAAGAAAATCAGCAGCTGAAAAATGCAGTCGATCAAAGGACTCATTTCAATGTTGACGCGAGCACGACGTCGACGGGGGATTTCCATGGGGTTAGCCCTCCTCGACGCTTAGCACTGCAGGCTGTGCAGTTGGAGCGGGTCCAGCAGCCGTGTTGGCCGCAGGCACGGCGCTGGTCTTGACAATGGGGGAGTCGTTGCTGGCAGTACTGGTCCATTCATTGAGGTGGGCAACCAGCCATTGCATCTGCAGTGCCATGCTACCGACTCGGGAGTCGAACAGGTGGAAAATCGCCAGCGTGGGCAACGCCACGATGAGGCCAAACACCGTAGTCAGGAGTGCTTTCCAGATCCCTGCGGCCAGGTCGGAGGGCTGCACTTGTCCACCGGCCAGTTCGATTTGTTGAAAGGCCTCGACCAGGCCGATCACGGTGCCTAGCAGGCCAATCATGGGCGCCAGTGTGCCGATGATGGAGAGCCAACCCAGACGACGTTCCAGGTGTGTGAGCTGTAATGAGGCCTCGCGCGTGGCTGCCTCCTGGCGGATTGAGGAGGGATGGGTCATATGGGATAGGTAGGTTTTTGCGACGCGTGCCAGCGGGCTGCGATGGAACGAGACAAAGGAATCCGCCCCTTGGATGTCTTTTGTCCGCATCAATTTTTCCAGGTGGCCCTGAAATCGCGAATAGCGGGTCGATTTCACGGTGAAATAGCAGAGTCTTTCAATGGTAATTGCCACCGATAACACAGAGCAGATCAGCAATGGCCACATGACCATACCACCCCGTGTCAACAACTCCCAGATATCGAGGCCCCACATGGATCTCTACCCTTTTTATTGCGTTTTTGCGCTGGTGTTCTTTGTGTCCGACACGCACGAGCTGTGGTTGTCGGTCACGATCTTGGGGTTGCCAGCGGCTGCCGCGGCTATATAGAATATGAGACTCAATTACATTAGTGTCGAAGATGATGTCTCCAGCGTCAAGGTCCCCGTTCCTAGCGGGTGCAAAAATCAGCTTGTTTGAAGCGTTATGCAGAACTTTCTCTTTTTACTTTGTCTTGGTCTTAGCCTCGCGATCCACGCTGCTTTAGGGTGGATACGGGTTGCAGAACCGACTCGTCAGCAGCTAGCGTTGGACGAAATCAAGTCGGGGGAGACGACGATCAGCGTGCAGGTCGTGCAGACCCAGGCCGCGGTACCGAAGCAGGTGGAGTTACTCACGGAGGACATGGAACCCGTCGAGGAACTCACACCACGTGAGACTCCGCTTCCTGACCCGGAAGTCGAACCGGTAGAGCGAGTGGAAGAAACGGTGAATGACTCGCCGGTGATGGAGCAGCCCGATGTGGCAGTCGAAGTTCCGCAAACGAATGAGACGGAACTAGAACGTGCTGAGATTAAGGTTCAACAACCCGTTGAGGTGTCAGCACTGCCAACGCAGCAGCTGCGCAAGCGACCGACCGAGGCGATCGTGATGCGAGAGCCTGCCGTCGTGACGGAGAATCTGCAGCCGATACAGCGGACCCAAGTCAAAGCCGTGGTACCGGAGGCTGCCAAGAAACCACTTGTTCGTGCTCCTCAGAAGCCGGAGTTACCGACAGTTCACAGGCCCACCCCCTCACGAATCAAGAAAGCTAGCGTTACGCAGCGCGAACGCGTTCGTCCTGAACCAGAGCTGCGTCCCTTACCGAAAGTAAAGCCGGTAGCCGTCAAGAAAGTCCCCAAGAAACTGGTGCCGCTTGAGTTGGAAAAACAGGTGGCCATTGAGGTTCCACGCCCAGTCGCCGTGGCGGCGAAATTAGGTGCCCGTACGCCTGCCAAGCTGCAGACCCGGGTGCCCATTCTCTATCCTGAGACGTTGCAGCAGGAAGGTGTGGAAGGACGTGTCGTTCTGCAAGCACAGGTGGGCACGAACGGCCATCTTACCCAAGTCAAGGTCAAGAAGTCCTCGGGCCACCAGGCACTCGACAAAGCAGCTCTGGAGTCGGTTCGCCAGTGGGTCTTTCGACCGGCCCGTCAGGGAGAGGAAACTACCAGTCAGCAGGTGCTGATCCCGGTGGAATTTCGCGTTCGGTTGGCAGAAGACGAGAGCAACTAACCGGATTTCGCCCGCCAGCCGGGCGGACGCGATCGGCGGTGCAAGGTTTCTTGGCCTACGGTGGGATCACTCGTTTTCCAGAGGTCTTTGGTCAAGCGGCTTTAACTGAGAATTTCTCGTACCACGCGTGCTTCTTCCTGGACACCCGTGAGTCGCTCATCGAGCCCCCGATGTTTGACTGTAAAACGCCGATGGTCGATACCCATCAAGTGCAGGATCGTGGCATTCAGATCCCGGACGTGAACTGGATCCTGGACAATGTTGTAGCCGAACTCATCGGTCTGTCCATGGGTTACGCCTCCTTTGATCCCACCTCCAGCAAACCACATGGAATAGCATTTGGGATGGTGGTCGCGTCCGTAGTTGTTCCGTTTGAGAACGCCCTGACTGTAGATCGTGCGACCGAATTCACCTCCCCAGATAATCAGGGTATCGTCTAACAGACCACGTTGTTTGAGATCCTGTACCAGCGCCCAGCTGGGTTGGTCCACTTCGCCCGTCTGGCGGCGGATATTGGTTGGCAAGTCGCCGTGGTGGTCCCAGCCGCGGTGGAAGATCTGCATAAAACGGACTCCCCGCTCGGCCATTCTGCGGGCCAGCAGGCAATTGGCAGCGAAGGTGCCCGGTTTTGTGACATCTTTTCCGTAGAGATCGAGCACGTGTTGCGGTTCATCGTCGATTTCTACCAATTCAGGCACCGAGGCCTGCATTCGAAAGGCCATTTCATACTGCTCGATGCGGGCCTGAGTCTGTGGGTTCTTGAGCTCGGCGTAGATGCGTCGGTTCATGGTTTGCAACCGATCGAGCATCAAACGTCGGGCGTTCGAGCTCACGCCACGTGGGTTGGACAAGTACAGGACAGGATCGCCTTGGGCGCGGAATGCAACGCCGGCGTGCCGCGATGGGAGAAAGCCGCTACCCCAGAGTCGCGAGTAGAGCGCCTGGCCGCGTGGAGCGCAATTCAATACGACAAACTCGGGAAGGTTTTCATTCATACTGCCCAGGCCGTAGCTGAGCCAGGCACCGAGGGTGGGTTTGCCAGGAATTTGATTCCCCGTCTGAATGTAGGTAATGGCAGGGTCGTGGTTAATTGCCTCCGTCCAGACCGTATGCACGAATGCCAGGTCATCTGCCATGGAACCTGTTTTGGGCAACAGTTCGCTAATGCGTTTGCCACACTCACCGTGTTGGGGAAACTGGAACATGGTCGGCGCGATTGGAAAACGCGCTTGTGACGCAGTCATGGTGGTCAGGCGTTGACCACGACGCACAGATTCGGGAAGGTCGGTGTCGAAACGATCGACCATGGTTGGTTTGTAGTCGTAGGTGTCGAGTTGGGATGGCGCGCCGGCCATAAAAAGCCAGATCACCCGTTTGACTCGGGCGGGGAAGTGGCCCGGTCCCAGGGCGCCACCACGTTGCCCCGGGGTCGCCAGTGCGCCAGAACCACTGCGGCATAATAATGACGCGAGTGCTGCGGAGCCGAGGCCTTTGGCGGTTTTACCGAAAAACTGGCGGCGGGTCTCCAGGGAAACCCAACGGTCAAAGGGATGGTTGTCGCGCATCGGATAATTCCTGTGTGGAACAAAGAGCCACATTACTTGTTGATGATGTCATCTCGGTTGAGCAGCAGGTTGGCGATCATGGTCCAGGCTGCCAGCTCTGGCAGATTGGATTCCGGGTCTGGTTTGCTGCTGCCGGTGGCAATCAGCGAACTCGCGGCGGCGGTGTCGGCCCGGAACAGCGCTCCCAGTTCAACGGCCGCCGACACAGTGTCTGTCACGTCGGACTGATCGCCGCGACACCCCACTTCCTGAAGCATCCAGGTCGCCCGTGCGGTGATGTCCTGGTGTTGCGCCAGAGCCCGCTGCGCCAGGTGCCGAGCGGCTTCGACGAACTGGGGATCGTTCATCAGGACCAGTGCCTGGAGAGGCGTGTTGGTCCTCTCACGCCGGACAGTGCATTGCTCCCGTGTGGGGGCGTTGAAGGCAGCCATGGAAGGTGGCGGTGAAGTTCGTTTCCAGAAGGTGTAGAGACTGCGGCGGTAGAGGGCTTCTCCCTCGTCTTGCTTGAATTCTCGCGTGTTGCTGCCTGTGATGGCAACCACTTTCCAGAGTCCTGCCGGTTGGTAAGGACGCACACTGGGGCCGCCCAAATTCAGGGAGAGTAGCCCACTTACGGCGAGCGCCTGGTCACGTAGTACTTCCGCGTCCAAACGCAGACGTGGACCCCGCGAAAGGAAACGGTTTTGCGGGTCCTGGTCCAGTTTGGCGGGCGTGGTGAGACTGCTCTGCTGATAGGTCGCTGAGGTCACCATCATTTTCAGCATGTGCTTGACGTCCCAGCCCGATTCGACAAATTCGACCGCCAGGTAATCGAGAAGTTGAGGGTGTGTCGGCGTATCACCCATGACGCCGAAATCCTCAGCGGTGCGTACCAGCCCGGTGCCGAAGAGAGATTGCCACAGGCGATTGATGGTTACCCGGGCTGTCAGGGGATGGTCTGGATGTACCAGCCAATCAGCGAGTCCCAAACGGTTTGCGGTCGCTCCAGTGGGTAAGGGGGGCAGCACAGCTGGGACTGCCGGTTGGACCTCGGCCAGGGGCCTGGTGTAATCGCCACGCTCGAGGATCTCGGCACGCGGGGCTGTGGGGCGTTCTTGCATGACCAGCGTGGTGGTAGAACGCGCATAGATGAAATCGCGACGGGTTTCCGTCTCCGCGATTCCGCGTGCCGCGGTTTGGAAGGCAGGATTTACCACGTGGTGGAAATGCTGGTCGAGTCGTTGGCGGTCAGCAGCGGAGAGCTGGTCCCAAGGAGCGGCGCGGGCAAAGCACTCACGCAGCTGGTGTTCGTCCGCCAGTAGTTGTACCTCTTCGTCGAGTAGCCAGCGGCGGAAGACGCGGACATCACTCATCCCGGCGGAGGGATAGGGGCCACCAATCTTCAGATCTGCGCTGACCAGTTCAGTTGCGGAACAGTGTTGCTCTGAGGAATTGCGTAGATTCCCGGCGCGGCCGTTGACCAGAATGCTGATCGAGGAGTTTGCCTGGCCTCCAGAGTAGCGTACGCAGACGTGTTGCCAGGAACGGGGGGTGAGCGCTTCGTTGTCCGGCAGATTCCCACGGATTTTTTTCCCCTGGGCATCGGTCAACTCGAAAGTAACTGCACCCTGGCTCCCTCCAGTGATTTTCCAGCCCACTTCCGGGCCATCTTTCTCTTTGTGCTGCTGGGAGAACAGGGTGGTCGCCAGAACTGTGTCAGGAGTGCGGAACCAGAAGCTGACCGTCAGTGGCTGGTCGCTTTTCAGACGGACCAAAGGCGAGGTGAGTTGGCCGCGGTCACCAAAACGGATGCCGCGGCGCCCGGCCGGGTGATCCGTGGACCATTGGGCGGTTCCGGGCAGTTGACTGGACGTCCCCTCGCTTTGCGTCAGCGGGAGCCAGACTTCCAGGCCATCTGAGCCAACGGGATGTTCGGGGAGCGCAGGGCCTGCGGCCCACCAGTTTTGCACCTTGCTGGAATCGTGACGGAAGGCAGTTTGCAACGTCGCCCGGCGGGTCTGGAGCGCTTGCCACTCGGCTTGATATTCGGGTCCAGGAATGGCCACGACGGGGGGAGTGTCCTTCTGGTTGCCATCCATGGCAGGCTGGGTTGTGTTATTGAAGAAGGCACCCAACTGATAAAACTCAGCCTGGCTGATCGGGTCGTATTTGTGGTCGTGGCAGACTGCGCAACCGGTCGTCAATCCCAGGAAAACCGTGGAGGTGGTTTCGACACGGTCAACCATGTAGCGGACGTCAAGTTCGGCGGGGATGGCACCACCCTCCGAGGTTGTGATATTGCAGCGGTTGAAGCCGGTAGCGATTCGTTGCTGTAGTGTGGCCCCGGGAAGCAGGTCACCGGCCAACTGTTGCCGTACAAATTGATCGAACGGCAGATTGGAGTTGAAGGCGTCCACCACCCAGTCGCGATACGGCCAGATTTCCCGGTAGTTGTCGACGTGCATGCCGTGGGTGTCGCCGTAACGCGCCGCATCCAGCCAGTAACGTGCGCGATGTTCACCCGCATGCGGAGAAGTCAGCAGGCCGTCGATGTAGGTGTCAAAGGTAGCCGGGTCGGTGTGTTCTGGCAGATTGCGGATTACAGCGGGCGCGGCGGGGAGTCCTGTCAGGTCGAGTGCCGCTCTGCGGGCGAGGTGGTGGAGGGCTGCGGGAGGATTCGGTTTGAGCCCCAGACGGTTCAGCTGTGCGAGAATGAAATGATCGATCGGATTGCGGCCCCATTGTGAAATTCCCACAGGTTGTGGTAGCGAGGGGCGTGTCGGGGTGATGAAGGACCAGTGTTCCTGCCATGGGGCGCCGCTGGCGATCCATTGCGTCAGCAATTCTTTTTCGGCGGCGGTCAGTGTTTTGCCGGTAGCGGGGGGAGGCATCTGCACTTCCGGGTCGGTGCTGTTAATCCGCTGGATCAGTTCCGACTGATCAGGTTCACCTGGGACCACCGCACTGCCGGCCAGGGCGCCGGCGCGCGTGTCAAGACGCAGATCCGCTTTGCGACTGGCGGCATCCGGTCCGTGGCAGGAAAAGCAATGTGCGGAAAGCAGCGGCCGAATTCGCTGGTTGAAAGACATTGGCTGCTCAGCTGCCCAGCCGTTGAGTGTCATACCAGTCCAGAGACAACAGATCGATAGCAGCAAGCGTCGCATAGTGGCTCCTCACCTTTTACGTCCAGGTCTGGCTCAATCTTAGCAACCACACGTGGCAAACGCGAAGCCGTTTGATCGGGATACTCACCCGGACAGATTTCGCGCAGTCCTGGCCCTGTTGTTTCCGAGGGATTTCAGGCTATTTCAGCCTGGAGAGAGCAGGACGCAGTTAACCAAACAACGGTGCGATGGGCGTGCCGCTGTTGAGCCGAATGGGTCGGTTAAAGCGGTCGTACATTTCACTCGCCGGGTCGATACCCAGCACCGTGTAGACCGTAGCGCCGATGTCTTCCGGTGAGTAGGGATGACTGATGGGGTACGATCCGTGGGGATCGGTCTTGCCGATCACCTGGCCTCCCTTCACGCCACCGCCAGCAAACAGTCCACTGAAGCAGGGGCCCCAGTGGTCGCGGCCCGCATCTTTGTTGATCTTCGGGGTTCGGCCAAATTCACCGATCAGCACGACGAATGTGTCATCGAGCATACCGCGATCGGACAGATCTGATAGCAGTGCGCCCATCCCTTTATCCAAGGGAGGCAGTAGCCGATCTTTCAGGGTTGGGAAGATCTTTGAGTGATTGTCCCAGTTTTGCGCGTTGCCCACGTTTACTTGAACGACGGGCACGCCGACTTCCAGTAAACGTCGCGCGAGCAGCAGTGACTGGCCGGTCGTATGGCGTCCATAATTGTCGCGCATCGCGTCCGTTTCCTGGTCGACTTTGAACGCGTCGGCGAGTTTGCGGGAGGTCAAAATGTTGTACGCCAGCTCCTGCTCACTCGTCATGCGGATTCCAGC
>CEUS01248134.1_pt1 | contig 12688 bp, 12 predicted proteins | sample 427031 | NCBI WGS metagenome assembly CEUS01 (sample SAMEA2622837, study PRJEB7988) | marine metagenome | biome: marine biome (ENVO:00000447); feature: marine epipelagic mixed layer (ENVO:xxxxxxxxx); material: "saline water (ENVO:00002010), including plankton (ENVO:xxxxxxxx)" | depth 140 m | reverse complement strand
CCCGGACTAGACCGGATTCGCATCAGTTCCATTGAGCCAACCACGATCCCCGCCGAACTTTTCCCCAGGATGAACGATCCGGAGCATGCCTTGCTCCCTTTCATGCACATCCCGCTTCAATCCGGATCGAATGCGGTGCTCAAATCAATGCGGCGCAAGTATGAATTGGCTGAGTATTTGGAATTCTTATACACAGCTAATGAGGCGGTGGAAGACCTTTGTATTGGAACTGACATCATGGTTGGTTATCCCACCGAGGGCGAAGCTGAGTTCAAGGAAACCTGCCGGACTTTTTTGGAGAATCCGTTTTCCTATTGCCATGTTTTTACTTTTTCCGAACGCGAAACGACTCCTGCCGCTCGGTTGAAAGGCAATGATATGCCTGTTAAACAACTACGTAGTGCCAAGCTGAGACGACTGAGCGAGGCCAAGCGGTATGCTCATTACGAATCTTACGTCGGCAAGCAAATGACTGTTTTGTTTGAAGATCCGAAAGACGGCCGCTGGCCTGGTTATACCGACAACTATATCCGAGTTGTGGCTAAGTCCGATAAAAACCTGCAAAATCAACTTGCGCATGTTCGTATGGATCGAGTGGTTGGAGATGTTGTTGAAGGTACGGTTTGTACGATTTTGGCCGATCAAAAAACTGCCAATAGGTCACTTATGTCCTTAGGATGAGCAAGGGCGAAGAAATCCTTTTGCTCTGGGACATCGATGGCACCATCCTTTCCGCCAAAGGAGCTGGTCCCCAGGCATTCAAGCGCGCAACCCAGGATTACTTCGGCTATGAGATTCCGATAACCTCAATCGATTGGCTTGGCGCCACGGACTATTCAATCGCTTATGCATTTTTGGAAAATGCTGGACGGGCAGTATCGCGTGAAGAGGCAAAATTGTTAATCGATTGCTACCTGTCATGCCTTCCGGCTGCATTGGATGCAACGAATGCCCGGGCGATGGATGGGATCCGTGAATTATTGGAGTATTTTCATAGTCAAAAAGATGCTCATCAGGCTTTATTGACTGGTAATGTGCGGCGAGGAGCGGAAATCAAATTAGGCTATTTGGGTGTGCTCCACTTTTTTCCTTTCGGCGCATTTGCCGATCATAGTGATGATCGGAACGACTTGAGCCGCCATGCTTTAGAACTTGCCCGTGAACACCTACGTGCTGATTGGTCTCCTGACCAGATTTATGTCATGGGAGATACGCCCAAGGATATTGAGTGTGGTAAAATCATCGGGGCTCATACCGTGGCTGTAGCAACTGGCCAACACTCAGTAGAGGAACTGACCGCCCATTTCCCTACTGTGGTGTTTGAATCTTTTGCCGACCCACAGGTGCTGATCGAGTTTCTTGCAGGATGAGCATACCCTTCTTCAAATTTTATAAACACTTGCCTCTGGAGTGTCTATGACAATAGTGCTGTTCTCTTAACTGACCGCACTGGTTATGGTTAATCTTTCACGCTTCTTTGGCATCCTACTTCTCTTTTCGTTCTTGCTTATTGACCCAGCCTTGGTTGCGCAGGATCTAGCTCCACCGGTTGATCTCCCAGGGGTAGAGCAAAGCCTGGATGACCAAATAAATGATGCCATCGGTCCTGCCACTCGATTAATTGAGAACATTGTATTCTTCAGCTTACCCATTGCGGGTCAGTCCGTCCCCTTGGTTCTCATCTGGCTGGTTGTCGGTGCCCTGGTATTCACGATCTACTTTCGATTTATAAACATCCGTGGATTCAAATTGGCGATCGATATTGTTCGCGGGAAATACACAAAGCCCGATGAGTCAGGAGAAGTTTCGCATTTCCAGGCATTAACTGCGGCACTTTCGGGGACGGTAGGCTTAGGTAATATCGCCGGTGTCGCGGTGGCCATTAGTTTAGGAGGTCCGGGCGCTACCTTTTGGATGATCGTCGCCGGGCTTTTAGGCATGACCTCAAAACTCACCGAGTGCACCTTGGGCGTGAAATACCGCCAGTTGGATGAAGACGGCCGCACCTATGGTGGCCCGATGTATTATTTAAGCCAGGGTTTTGCTGAAAAAGGCTGGGTCGGACTTGGTAAGTTTTTGGCCATATTCTTTGCTATCATGTGCATCGGTGGCTCAATCGGCGGGGGAAATATGTTTCAGATCAATCAGGCTTATTCCCAGTTTGTCGATGTAACCGGGGGAGACGCAAGTTGGTGGGCCGGCAAGGGTTGGTTGTTTGGACTGATAATGGCTTTTATCGTGGGAATGGTCATCATTGGGGGGATTCGCAGTATCGCCCGAACCACCGCCAAAATCGTTCCTTTTATGTGTGGCATTTACGTCGCGGCAGCCATCGTGATTTTGGTGACAAATATTGGACAGGTTCCTTCGGCATTTGGTCAAATCATTATTGGGGCCTTTACCAGCTCGGCTGTCGCTGGGGGTGTGATCGGGGTGATTATTCAAGGATTTCGCCGAGCAGCTTTTTCAAACGAAGCAGGTATTGGCTCTGCCTCAATTGCCCACTCCGCTGTGCGTACTGAAAATCCGGCCAGCGAAGGCTTGGTCAGTCTGCTGGAACCGTTCATTGATACCGTGGTCGTTTGCACGATGACCGCATTGGTAATCATCATCACCGGAACCTGGGCCAATACTGACGATCTCGGCGGCGTGGGGGTTACGTCCGCTGCATTTGAAAGCGTCATCACTTGGTTCCCGCTCATTTTAGCGATCGCAGTAATTCTCTTTGCGTTTTCAACCATGATTGCCTGGTCCTATTATGGTGAGCAAAGCTGGGTATACCTGTTTGGAAGAAGCGAGCGGTCCAAGTTAGCTTTTAAACTACTGTTTTGCGGATTTGTTGTTATCGGTGCAGCAATGAGCCTGGGCAATGTTATCGGTTTTTCTGACGCCATGATTTTTGCCATGTGTTTCCCAAATGTGATCGGACTCTACGTCCTTATGCCCAAAGCGCGGCGAGAGCTCGAAAGTTATATGAAGAAAATTGAGGATGGCACCATTCAGCGTTATGATGCCGATTCTGGTTAACGTCCTGTGACCCTAATTGACCGATATATATTCTTGGAATGGCTGCGTGCCTTCGCCCTGGCGCTTGGCGCGACTCTGGGGCTGCTCGTCATATTTGATATGTATGACAATCTCGGAGATCTTTTGGATTTTCGAGCGGAAACCGGAGAAATTGTTCGCTACTATTTCTTTGTTCTTCCGACCTTGCTGCCGCATATCCTGCCAGTTGCATTTTTGGTTTCGTTGCTCTTTAGCTTAAGTAACTTGCATGGAAACAATGAGATTGTCGCTTTTCGATCCTGTGGGGCGAGTTTCTGGCAGATATCCCGTTCCCTATGGATAGCGGGTTTAATTTTATCGGGACTCTTACTATATTTGAATGCGAAGATTGTTCCTTGGGCAGTCGAATCTTCCAGGCAGATCTGGGATGATCTGGAATACAATTACGAGTTGGAAACCCAACAGGTTCGCGATGCGGGTCTTATCTTCAATGTGGCTTTTGAGAATCCCCGGGACGGTCGAATATGGTTCATGAATCGATTTAACAAAAACACTTATCACGGATATGGCGTTACGGTTTCCATGCTGAATCAATGGAACCAGGAATACCGAAGAATTCAGGCCCGTGAATGTCTTTACAATCAAGCGGACCAAATCTGGACATTTCTGCAGGGACGGGAATTAGGGTTCGCCATCGAAACGGGAGACCTCGAATCCTCGAAACCATTTAAAACTTTTGAGCTTAACAATCTTGTTGAAACACCTCCTCTCTTGTTAAACTTGGAAAAGCGGGCCAAGCACCTGTCCTTGTTCGAATTGCAAACCATTCTGGATTACTACGAAGGCGAGGATAATCCGAAGGCCATTCCATTCGAGGTAAGGTACCATTCCATCTTAGCGGGAACGGTCATTTGTTTCATCATTGTGGGGCTGGCGTTCCCTTATTCGGTTAAAGGCGTGCGGGTAAATGCAATGGTTGGCGTATCTAAGTCTACCGGGCTTTTCTTTGCCTACTTCATGGTGATCAAGCTTGCCATCATGTTTGGAGAGCAGGGACATTTGCCGCCGGTTTATGCCGCATGGATTCCCAATATATCCATGGCTTTGTTTGCTATTTACTTATATTCGCGGCTTAAATAGTACGGTCGGGGAAAGCCGAATGAAATCCTTGTTATTAAAGCCGCGCTCCTGCAGCCGTGTTTTGCAGGGGCATCCCTGGGTCTTTGCCGGCGAAGTGCAAGATCTGCTTCCCGGATCGGAGAATGGCAAAACGGTTGTTTTGCGCGATTCCAGAAAGCGAATATTGGGAAGCGGGGTTTACAACCAGAACTCCAAGATTATTTGGAGGCGCTATGCCTGGAATAAAGTCCCTTTCAGTATGCAGTTCATTCGGAAGTCGATCGAAAAGGCTATCCAGAGGCGGCCTGTGGAAACCTGTCGAAGGTTGGTCTGGTCGGAATCCGATTTGCTACCGGGTCTGGTGGTAGATCAGTATGGAGCCGCTCTTGTCGTTCAGGCGCTTACATTGGCGATCGACATGCGACTTCCGGCCATCGCGACAATCCTTCAAGAGCTGACAAACGCAAAAGCCGTGGTATTTCGCAACGATGCTTCTGTACGCAAATTGGAAGGACTCGAGACATATGTTGGTACCTTCAACGACCAGGTGCTTGAACCTTTAAATTTAGATATCGACGGGCTGTCGTATCAACTGGATTTATTAAAGGGCCAAAAAACAGGATTTTATTTGGATCAACGTGAGCAGCACGCATTAGTTTCGACCTTTGCCAAAGGAGGCGCAGTGCTGGATGCCTTTTGCAATCAGGGGGCCTTTGCGTTGCAATGTGCCAAGGCTGGCGCCAAATCTGTTATTGGTATCGATAGTTCGGATACAGCCGTGCAATTGGCCCGATACAATGCGAAGGAAAACAGGTTGGAGGCAACCTTCGAAGTTGAGAATGTTTTCGACTACTTCACGAATAACCGCGATGAACGTTTTGATCTAATTGTATTGGACCCCCCTCCTTTTGCCCGTTCTCATGCGCAGGTGGAAGGTGCTTTGAAAGGCTACAAAGAGATCAATTTAAGGGCCATCAAAGCGCTCAATCCAGGAGGCATCCTTGCGACCTACACCTGCAGTCAGGCATTTTCGATGGAGGTTTTTGAGGATCTTGTTTCTGGCGCGGCCAGTGACGCCCGGAGAACAATTCGAATCCTGCATCACTGTTATCAAGCTAAGGATCATCCCATTTTGCTTACCATGCCTGAGAGTGCGTATTTGCACGGATTGATACTAGAAGCTGATTAACGTATCAGCTTTTTGGGTTCAAGCAAACGCAAGCGAGATTATTTGCAAAAACTGTGCCTGGAAGCTCGGTGAAAGTGAGTTTGTGAAACAGGACGGATTGCTGTTCATGCCATTGACGCAGAGGCAGGCCGGGCGCAATTTCAGCTAATCCTTGGGCGTTGAGGTAGTTTTCAAACTTTGGGAAGTTATGATAAAGTAAAAGCGATGCATCGTTAAATTTGTCGTTCTTCAGATAGGCGATGGCCTCCTGAAAATACCTTTGAGTATTCTTCATGGGTCGCAGTAATCTTTGTGGTATTCGACGAAGCGCCTGTTTCCATTTCCTCAATACGCTCATATAAATTACGAGCCCTTGAAATACCACGCTACCAAGACCAACGCGCAGCTAGTGAGCATAATCTCAATGCGTTTCCCGTCCAAGTACATGATGAGGGGCAGGGTGAGGAGTTAGCCAATTCTGTCAAAGACCGGTCAAATATACAGGTTAATTGGGGAACTTTTTGACATCTGAAAGAGTAACTATTAAATCCGAAGATGAACAAGGATGATGATGTAATTGATTTATTTAATCAGTGCAATTAGTGTTTTTAAAGCCTATTCTTATTTAGAATGAACGTTGTCGCTCTGTTTTTAAAAGTTCCGATGCTTGGTAAGGTGAAAACTCGTCTGGCTGAAGCATTGGGTGATGAGGGTGCGCTCATGGCTTACACGGGCCTGGTTGAGTTTCTGATAAATCGACTGGAAGGCTCGTGTATCCATATTCATTATACAGGTGAAAATCTGGAGAGCCTGAAACAATGGCTGGGTGACGGTTTTGATTACATCGTTCAGGAAGGGTCGGGATTAGGGGAACGTTTGAACCACGCGATGGAATATGAATTTGATTGGGGTGCTGATAAGCTGATATTTCTCGGTGGAGATTGCCCCTTTTTGGAACAGCTTCGAGTCGAAGAAGCCTTTGCAGTGCTGGATAATCACGATGTGGTGATTGGCCCTGCAGCCGATGGGGGCTATTACTTGATTGGGATTAGCCAGAAACGGCCTGAAGTTTTTGCTGGTGTGGACTGGGGAACAGAGTCGGTCTTTCAACGGACTTTGGAAATATGCGAAGAGAAAGGCTTTAGTTTTTCTCTTTTGCCCGAAGAATCGGATGTGGATGATTTCGAAGGATGGAAAAAGGCAAAGGAGTTTATGGATGCAGGGTCTTCGTCTTAATCCGGTTAGGATATTAAATTTGTAGGAAAAACTGGCTGCCTTATGACGCTCCGGGCGGTCTCCTTTTTTTGGATTTCGATTCTTGTTTGGTCCTTCGTATTTGTGGGGAGGATGATTTTTTGGATGAATCAGATCTTTTCGAAGACGGCGAATTTGAGTCCATTCCAACCATTCCGGATTCTTTGGAGGGATTGAACCGTTCGATATTCAAATTTAATGACTGGGGTTACATAAATTTGCTCGGTCCTGTGGCGAAAGTCTATCACGACGCTACCCCGGATCCGATCGAACGTGCTTTCATCAACTGTTTTGATAGCGCAAAATTTCCAATTCGATTAGCCGGAAACGTACTACAAGGCAAATCCAAAGAATCCGTTCAAGAGACCGGAAAGCTTTTGGTCAATTCGACCATCGGTATTGCCAGTTTTGGGAACCCCTCCGAAAACATCGAGGGCCTTGATCCGCCCATCCTTGGGCCAACATGCCAGTTTACCTCCATCCTGCTTAGGTTACGCACGCAAGTGCGCTCCCTCAGCTCTCAGTCGTTAAAGCAGACATCTTAACTTCGCCAAACGACCAGGCCCTTAGTTTCGTAGCTCGTGGGGTTCCAAATAAAGTGTAGGGCAGGCTTTTCGACTAATTGGATTCCTCATTCGTTAAGCTCCACATCTTTGCTTCATCAAGCACGCAGGCAGTTAGATCTAGATTGGCTCATCCCTGCCTCTTAGTCGATATACCGAATTTGTAATGTATCCACGAGGCGGTCCTCGGCCCGAATGTCGGTAATCATGACGAGAGGTTGGCCTTTTTCGACCCAGCCTTTTTTTTTCAATATAGCAAAAGCGTTGGTAATGGTTTTGCCGCGGTCTTCTTCACAAAAATCCATAAGGAAGGGTTCAATGCCCCAAAGGGTGACAAGATACCTCAGAATTTCGATGCGGTCTGTAAATGTGTAGATTGGAACTTTACACCGCAGTGAGGCCATAATTTCGCCAAAGCGGCCTGTTTTGGTGAAAACTACGATTTGGGTGTCTCCCATTTCTTCGGCCAGAATTTTGGCCGTTCGCAACAACATGGTTTTAGGGCCGGTGAGGCGTCGACCTTCTGCGTAATTGGCGGCGCCCGATTTTTCGATTCGCAAGGCAATTCTTTCGAACACCTGCACACATTCCAATGGATATTTCCCAATTGTAGTTTCGCCGGATAACATGATGCAGTCAGCTTGCTCAAATACGGCGTTGGAAACATCGGTGATTTCAGCGCGGGTCGGAACAGGGTGTTTGATCATGGATTCCAGCATGTGGGTCGCCACGATCACGCGTTTACCCATCTCCAAGCATTTCTTAATCGTGCTTCTTTGAATTATCGGCAGCTCTTCGTAGGGACATTCGATTCCCAAATCGCCTCGCGCGATCATGATGCCATCTGATGCCTCAATAATTTCTTCCAAGTTACTGATAGCAGACTGGTCTTCGATCTTGGCAATAATGCGTGCCTTGGACCCAACCTTATTCATGTGTTCCCGTAAAATTTTGACGTCTGTGGCTTCGCGCACGAAGGAGAGTGCAAATTGATCGACCTTTAGTTCGGTGCCCACTTCAACATCCGTTCTGTCTTTTTTCGTGATCGCCGGAAGCTTAACTTTTACGCCTGGTAGATTAATATGGCGGCGGCTGGTTAGTTCACCACCAATCAGGACCTCACATTGGATACGTTTATCAGTTTTGCCAATCACTTCAAATTTCAGCAGCCCGTTGTCGACATGGACCTGGTTGCCTTTCTTAAGGTCTTCAATCAGGGAAGTATAGTTAACTCCGATTGCCAGAAGCCCATCTTCATCTTGGTAGGGGCAGTTTTCTTCTGTGGATAAATCGACACGCATACCTTTTTTTAATTGGATGGGCTCGTCCAAAGCGCAGGTACGAATCTCCGGCCCTTTAATATCCATCATGATGGCGATTTCGCGACCGATCTTTTGGGAAATCATCCTAATTCGGTTCACCGTATCGCGAGTCCAATCATGACTCGCGTGAGCCATGTTGATTCTGCAAATGTTGACCCCGCCTTCGATCATTTTTTCCAGCATCTCATCGCTTTCAGTGCTGGGTCCGATCGTAAAAATGATCTTGGTATGACGGTAGGGGTTTTTCATATGAAAAAAGGGTGTCCAGCATGCTCAGGTTGTTGCCGGAATTGCAAGCAGGGGATGTGGTGAATGAGTGTCGGGCGATCTGCCTCCGTCTTAGCTCTGTGGCGAGACAAAGGGCGTGGGGCGGAGGAAGAGGGGTGTTTGATCTTACATGGGTGCGTGATACCACTCCGCTTAAAACAAGCTTTTGCAGCTTCTTGCTTTCTGAAAGAGGGATCTTAAGGGTACGATCATGGGCTTTATAACCGCCCGTTTAATACTTCAGACCTCGAAGGGGGGGAGCGTCTCGCCAGGCGGCACAACCGTGATCTTGTAATCCCTTTTTTGGTTCCTCCCCTTCGTCATCGTCTCGGAAACCTTTTCAATCGAATTGCAATCCTTACTCAAGTGCGCTAGGTAAACCTGCTTCCACCAAGGCTCTTCGATGTTGTCCAAAAGTTCTTTGGCGGCTGTGTTGGAGAGGTGGCCATGACGACCGATAATGCGCTGTTTCACTGCCCAAGGACGTTTGGTGTCTTGATTGAGCATATCGTTGTCGTGGTTGGCTTCGAGCACCAGCACGTCGACTTGGCGAATCCTTTCGCGAACCAGCTCTGAAACGTAACCTAAATCGGTTACCCAAGCCAAGCTTCGGTAAGGAGTAAAGAGGTCACCGTTGCCGTGCTTGAAGACAAATCCCACTGGATCATAAGCGTCGTGCGGAATGGAGAAGCTGGTAATCTCCAAATCGCGAAATTGAAAGGTGGTGCCGGTATTAAACAGCTTCCAAGTGGGCCGTTTCTTGAGCTTGGATTGCACGGCCCGGGCTGTGTCCCGGTTTGCGTAAAACTCCAGGTGTTCAAAATGACTCAAGCCCCGGATACCAGCCGTATGATCTATGTGCTCGTGAGTTAAAAAGACCGCATCAATCCCCTCGATCGATTCGCCTACGGATTCCAATAATTTGCGCAATTGTCGGCCCGAGTAGCCGGCGTCGATAAGGATTTTGGTTTGGTTGGTAGCTAGGAGGCTGCAATTTCCACTGCTGCTGCTTCCAAGGATGGTGAAGCGCATCGCCATAGAACCTCATTCAGGTACAGGGACGAATTTGCATCAAGTGTTTTTGACGCGGGCTGGGATTTTTTAGGCTCAAATGATTGGATTGAGTTTTGCTTCAGTTCCGTCGAGGCTCTCAAGTCCCCAGTTCTCCGGGATTAGGTCAGATTAATATAACCCAAAGAACATTTTTGCGCTTTGATGTTAAGGAGACTCCTTAATCTTTAACCCCAATGTTTAGAATGCGGTTCAGCGTGATTCCCAGAATGCCTGCCAGGCCTAAACTGCCTATGGTGAATGAGCCAAAGGTCCATTGCAGGCCGCCGATGCCAACGATCAGAATGACGGCAACGACCAGGTAAGTCCGCGGATCCTCAAAATCGGCCTTGCTCCGGATGAGAGTGCCAATACCCACTGCAGCGATCATGCCGAAGGCGAGAATGAGCACGCCACCCATGACAGGTGATGGAATGGTTTGCAGGAAAGCCCCCAGCTTTCCCACGAACGCCAAGCAAATAGCCAGACAGGCGGCGATCTGCATGTAGATAACTTTGAACGCTTTGGTGATTGCGACCGCTCCGGTGACTTCTGAGTAGGTGGTGTTAGGCGGACCTCCGAGACATCCTGCCAGCATGGTAGCCAGTCCATCACCGAGCATTGTGCGGTGTAAGCCGGGTTCTTTGAGAAAATCTTTTTTGGTGACGTTGCTGATGGCCAGGATATCGCCGATATGTTCTATAGCCGGAACAATTGCCACGGGCAACATGTACAATATGGCAGCCAAGGACCAAGTCGGGATCTCAAACTGCCCTGCTTCACTGGCTGCCGACCAAGGAAAAATGAACCATGGAGCATCGGTGACCGGCCCCCAATTAGTCCAACCCGTAAAAAAGCAAACCAAATAACCCGCCGTGATTGCCAAAATGATGGGGAGTACATTCAGAATGCGTCTACTTGATCGTACCATGATCATAGCCACTGAAAAGGTGAAAGCCGACACAAGCGCAGCTTTACCATTGTAGGTTCCTTGACCGTCCCAACTTATGGCCATGTCTATAGCCACATCGGAGAGGCTGAGCCCAATCACAATGATGATCGGGCCTGTGACAATGGGCGGCAGGTACTTATCCAGAATTTTTTGACCTTCGAAGAAGATAATCGCGGCCAAACAGGTATAAAGAACACCGGCACAGGCGAGTGCCATAAAGGTGGCACCGTAACCAAACTTAGCGATGGAGAATTGAATGGGTGCTATAAATGCAAACGAGCTCGCCAAAAAAACTGGCACCAGTCTTTTAGTAATGAAACTGAACAAAAGCGTTCCAGCTCCTGCTGTAAATAAAGCGACCGATGGGTGAAGACCGACGAGGACAGGAACCAGGACCAGGGCGCCAAACGCCACGAAAATCATTTGGGCGCCAATGAAGAGAGTTCTAACTGGATGGTCTACCTGCATTTTCACCAGATGGGCTTAAACGGGAATTATGAATTTAACAACGTTTGAGATGCTCTATTGAAAAATCTTCCTTCTACCGAATGCCGGTTTAGACCCATCTTGGACCGACTTGCCAAGTGCCCCTCCCTTTATGACTCGGTTACGCACCCACGTGCGCGCTCTCGTCTACCGGTCGTCAAGCTCGACAACTCGTTTCCATGAAAAAGCAGGTAAACTAATCTGAAGATTTCAGTTTGGTCTTAAAGGACCATTTTGGATGGAGGTCCAAATTGCCGAGAAGCCATCTGTGAGTTGGGCGACGATGTTTTTCTCTTCGTGAAGTCGATTGAAAATTTCCAATAGGTCTTCCTTGAGGTTATAGAGTTCGATGGGCTTGTGATCGCTGTCGAGGATAAGTTGCCAGTCACCTCTTCGGGATACGTAGTCTTTGTTCCAGCGAATTGCGAGTGCCCAAAAGAAGTTGCGGATCTTTGGAATGTCGGCGCCGGAAAATATCGGAGAAAGATCGATGCCATCCAGCATTCGTTCAACGGGTACGCGGGCACTGGTTTGATTGAGTATGGTCACAAACAGATCCATCCCAATCGAAGGAATATACGAGACGCTGTCTGGTTCAATAACCCCCGGATAGCGAATGATGGTCGGCACTCTTAGACCGCCTCCGTAGAGTCCGTGTTTGCGGCCGCCGTAGGCGTTCGAGGTTCATCGGATTGGTGTTCTTGCGGCACCCAAGGATCTATCGCTTCAACAACCGTTGTTTTTGTAAGAGACTTCACCGATCCCCCCGATTGGGCGGGTATGGCGATTGTCAGCGCAAGCGCAGAGAATAAGATAATAACTGTGTGAAAAGGGTGCATTCGAACGGAACAGCATGATCGGCTGTGCCTTCCTGTCTCCCCCGGATCGCTCTGGTAAATTTTTCAAGAAAAATTTACTTACACCGTGTATTTAGCCCTACTTTTTCAAATTCCCAGGTGTTCTTGGCTTTCATGGGAATCTTGGTCGTGACCCTCTAATCCGATTGCCCGGAAGCCTTTGGAAGTCAGCATGCGGCCTTGGGGGGTGCGTTGGATATAACCTTCCTGGATTAGGAAGGGCTCGTGGACTTCCGCCAAAGTATCTTCTTCTTCGCCGACAGCCACTGCCAGGGTATTGAGACCGACAGGGCCTCCCTGGTAGTTGTCGGCCATGGTTTTCATGAGCCGTTTGTCCATTTCGTCCAATCCGTTGTCGTCAATTTCCAGAAGCTCCATCCCCTCTCGGGCCATATTCAGGTTGATTTTTCCGTCACCACGTTGCTGTGCATAATCACGGATGAAAAGAACGAGGTTGTTGGCTATTCGTGGTGTGCCGCGCGCGCGCCTGGCAATTTCCTGCGTGCCATTCTTGTCGGCTGGGATTTCCAGGAGTATGCAAGTCCTTGCTACGATCGTCTGAAGTGCCTGGTTTTCATAGTAATCGAGGCGCGTCTGTAACGTGAAGCGCGACCGCAGTGGGGCGGTGAGCATGCCCATCCGGG
>CEUS01173500.1_pt1 | contig 12694 bp, 11 predicted proteins | sample 427031 | NCBI WGS metagenome assembly CEUS01 (sample SAMEA2622837, study PRJEB7988) | marine metagenome | biome: marine biome (ENVO:00000447); feature: marine epipelagic mixed layer (ENVO:xxxxxxxxx); material: "saline water (ENVO:00002010), including plankton (ENVO:xxxxxxxx)" | depth 140 m | reverse complement strand
GATTACGGCGGGTCAATTTATCGATTAGTTGAAAACCATACCATCGCCGAAGCAAATTCCTTTCCGCAGAAACTTAGTGAGACGGGATTGTTCTCCGATAAAAAAGAGTTCCGCCTCGCACCAGGTGTTATTCCTTACACCATAAACGCCGAGGCTTGGCACGACCACGCAAGGGCCCAGCGTGTGGTTGCCTTTCCCGGGACGACCCAATTGGGCGTTTACGAGGAAACAGATGGGTACAAAGGCTATCAGGAAGGCGCGTGGAGTTTTCCGGAAGGCTCGGTGATAGCCAAGACCCTTAGTTTGGAAATGGAAGCTGGAAATCCGAATAGTACCCGGAAAATAGAGACGCAAGTTCTCCACCGTTACAAAGACCAATGGCATGCCGTTAATTACTTATGGAACGATGACCAGACAGATGCCGATCTCGCGCCTGACGAGGCAAGTGACTCAGTTTACAAGGTAAAGGATTCATGGGCACCGGGTGGGGTGCGCATGCAGTCCTGGCACCACGCCAGCCGTACTGAGTGTATTCTTTGCCACAATAACCGTACGGGAAACACCCGGTCTTTTAATCTCGCACAGCTAAATGTAGGTGACCAACTGGACAGATTTGCTGAAAATGGATTCTTTCAAAAACCACTTCCGGGTGTTCGCCCTAAAATCACCAATCCTCACGATTCAGAGGCCAACTTAGATGAACGTGCCCGTGCCTATCTGCATGTAAACTGTACTCATTGCCATACTCGAGGTGGTGGTGGCACAGCCATGTTCCAAACTCGCCTCGAATTTGATTTGGAGGATACCGTGCTGGTTAACTCCAAACCCACCCAGGGTGACCTGGGCATTCAAAATCCGCATCTTATCACACCAGGCGATCCTTATCGCTCGGTTCTGTACCATCGAATGGCTAAGCATGGTCCCGGCCGGATGCCTCATTTTGGCTCGAGAGTCATCGATCAAAAGGGCCTGGCCCTTATTCGAAAATGGATTTACAAGATGTCTCCTCAGGACACAAAACCTACCGCTGAAATACATGATGGCGCGTTGAAAGACTTTAAAGCCGGCAGTTTACTGGCCGCCGAAAAATTGTTATCCAAGGTTGAGTCAGCTTTATTGTTGGCTGACACTTTCGCTGGTAAGGATCTTAACCAAGGAAACATCCTTGCCGCGATCGACAAAGCTGCATCTCATCAAAATGTCTTTGTCCGAGACCTTTTTCTCCACTTCCAGGAACAATCGCTTACGACCAACAGAATTGGTCTTTCACCCAGCTCGGCCGAGATCTTGGCATTGGAGGGCGATCGCCAACGTGGACGAACCCTGTTCCGTCGCGCTGATATTCTTTGTTTGAATTGTCACCGTGTTGATGGAATGGGCCGCGAATTTGGTCCCGACCTTGACGGGATCGGCCGTAAATTCAATCGTGAGCAATTGCTCGATCAAATTTTACGCCCTTCCAATATGATTCACCCCGATTATGTGATTCAGGAAGTGGAGTTGTTAAACGGCAAACGTCTATCCGGCTTCATACGTCAACGTTCCGGAATGGGAATTGTTCTGCGTGACGCTGCGAACCAGGACCACCATATTGCTTCAAATAAAATACAAGAAATTCGGCCCAGCCTTTACTCCGCGATGCCGCAAGGCATTACTCAAAATCTGACCGCACAGGAGGCTGCAGATTTAGTAGATTACCTTCGTTCCTTAAAGTAACTTCTCAAATCTCCATTCTTAGTGCTCGATGCTTGGAGCTAGTATGAATTGAGAATCAGGGGACTGTTCAAACAAAGTCGCAAACACTTGCATCGGCGGGATGCATCTACTCACTAAATCTGCATGATCATGAACTCTCTATTCACTTTCTTCATAGCGTTTATTGTTTTGGCGATTCCTTTATTCGTAATTGCGGCGGTAAGCGTGGAGGCGAGTATAAAGACGAATACCGATTGGTAATCGACGCTAAGAAAACTCAACCGATTATCGAATATGAGGGAAAATAGTGCAGCATTTCAAATGAAGCGGGAAGGCGGCACACCTTATACAGGAGGCTTTTACGCTCTAAAGGATCGGAACTTCACGAACAGGAATCAATCAATTCGGGAAGGAAACAATTGTCGAACCATGGTCTTCAGGGTTGATATTAAGACCAGCTCTGGCATGGAGAACTGTCATATTGTCCTGGCATCTAATCCTAAAACCTGAATCCCGAAAACGGTAATTTAAGAACTAGCTGATCTTGAGGCCAACCTTTAGACCACGTTCAATTTCAACGTACCCATGGACCGTGCATTGGGCGGAGGTGCAAGACATGTTATATTTTTGGAAGGAAAGCAGGTATTGATGCAGCGCGAATTCAGGCAACTGAACCGGCGAAAAAGGTGCTAGTTTCAGCACGCGTTGCCAGATCTTTAGTTGTGCTGGGCTAGATCCTTTATAGCGAGCCCGCCCCGGAAGGATTTCGGGTTTTCCACTCTCCGTTTACTGGTGGGTAATAGTTGGTATTTTCTGCAAAAACAAATGACAATATTAATAGTACCAATAATGCCGGCAAGGGTCATCAGTAAAAATCCAGGTAACGAGGGACTGGCTACATTTGGAGGAACGAAGTAAACAAATCCGAAAAAGGATACCAAAACCTCAATCTATTCAACTAACTGGATTCGATTTCCGAATTCTAAGGAAACTAGGATAATGGTGATTTAGGTCCAGCCGAACAATATGAGTGCTCCTGTTTCGGTTTCCAAGCGTATGTAAGCAAAGGAAAATGTAATATCTTAGAGAAACAACATGGCTGCTCCGAACCAGGATCCTTTCGAAGAGCCTCTTCCGTGGTTGTTATCGAAAATTGAAATATGAGGAAGGGGGTCAGTACGCCGGATAGTAGCCGAACCACGGTAAATCCAAAAGCGCCGATAGTGTCTTTTCTCAGTGCTTTGCAGCACAACACGGAGTTCGGCTAAAGCAATGGGGACCAGCAACGTACACAGGACGGTTTTGAGAATATTATAATTTGAGGATGAGGTAAGTTATGTGAGCATCCAATTAACACAATTCAGTTGGTCGGGCCTCAAGAATTATGAACCTGAATAAATTTTAATATATGATTGCTGCTGGGATAATGTATTTTCAAAATCCGATCTAAGAATCTTATGAGGATTTCGGTCTGTAAAATATTTTTCGTTACACTCTTTATGGCAAGTGGGTCCGCTGAAGTAAATCTATCTTATGCCGATCCAGAGAGTTTCACCGATTTTGAGAATTCGCACTCCCGTCAGGTGATCGATACTGATTATTTTACGAAAAGGATTGTCAGTGACCTCAATCGAGAGGCGGAAAAAGCGCTTCCCACAGATTCAGTCCTCAGAATCGAATTTTCGGATATCGACCTGGCTGGTGAATTTGAGCCCTGGCAGAAAGTTCCCCTGGATGATGTTCGTATTTACAAGTCGAACTATGCTCCTGCTACAAAATTTTCCTATCAGCTTTTCGGAGCAAATGAAAATCTTTTGGTAGAAGGTGAGGCTAAGATTCGTGTTTTGGGTTACCAAGACAAATACGCACGTCGCCGGTCGGTTATTGATCCCTATTATTATGAAAGGCGAATGATCGAGGATTGGATAAAGAAGGAGTTAGTTGCGAAGTTGGAAACTGCGGACAGTTGATTTGACTTATCCTTATCTCCGGAATCCGTATTCCAACTCGAAGTAAGTCATATCCAAGTCCTTGAGCTTAGCCAGTTCTTCAGCCGGACCATGAATTTCCAGTTTGGTCAATTCCGTATATTCCAAGGCCTGCATAAGCTTTTCTCCCACGTTGCCAAAATGGGCTAATACCCCTTCTGCATCCGCATAGCCTTCGCTGCAATGCGCTTCGTTGTCGTTAAATGAGAATCCGTAAAACAACACTTTGTCTTCGTTGTTCTTCATTGCGACGAATTCCTTACAAGCCGCCTTGAACTTAGGGAGCGTTTCATCGGTAAGATTGAAGTAAGGGACAATCGTGCAGCATTTGTCTGAAGTAGCTATGGTTGCAATTTTTCTTAGTTATTTAGATTTTTCGTTTTAATATGAAATTAAGTCAGCAGGGCTGTTAGTGCACAGACTATTATTACTAGTCCAATGAATATAAAGTGGATCCTCATGAGAAAACTTTTTCGATGCATCTCCAGATCCTCGACCTGGCCACCAAATCCATTCCAGGTGTAACGTAGCCAGAAAAGGGACCCGATGGCCATTAAAGCGCAAAACAGTTTTACTCCGAGAGTCATAGCAGAATCACCTTGTTGCCCAGAATAGATTGGGCAAGTGTGAATGATGGTGAACGGGGTGCGTGACGGAAGAGGAGAGGCGATTCGGCTTCATCGATTATTTAGTGACATGGGGCGGGGGATATTGTCTATGGCAATCATAGGATAGGTGGACTTTTTGGATTTCTCTGTTGAGGAATGTTTATACTTGGTCCAAAACTCTTGGATTTGAAGGCCTTCTTTTCTCTTTTTCTTTACTTTGGTTTCGGCTCGATTCTTGTTGCTCAAGATTCATCGAACTTTGCCACCATTGGCGAGATGTCTAGAGCCTCCTATTGATCAACTGATTTCCGAGGATGCAGAGATTGAGGTTTTTACGTCGGGATTCATATGGTCCGAAGGCCCGGGTTGGAATCGGGAGAATGAAGTCCTTCTGTTTTCAGCTGTTTGGGTCCTATTTCGATCAAATGACCAACACAAATGAAAATCAGAAGAGTTTAACAAAACCGCCATATTTAGCTAATAATTACTCCCTATTCGGAATGTACTTCATTGAAAATTGAGTTTTTCAACAGCCTGTAAGAAGTTATGGAGGACTAAAGGAAGACGTTCCTACACAAGAAAGCCTCCCGTTTGGGAGGCTTTCTGAAAAAGAATATGGCAGAATATTAAACAATTGCCGGAACGGAAAATTTGCTCCGGTAGTTGTCTTTGATCATTGCGTTTGCCACCTTGGCCAGTTCATTTTTACCTCTGAACTTCTCCTTGTTGGCATCGAATCTTAATTTACGGCCCATCGTCCATTTTTCGGATTTGAAATCGACATTCCAATCTCCGAGGTGCTTGTTGAACCGCTCGTAAGTTTCGAGAAGTGTATCATCCTTTTTAGTGAAGGACTCTACACGTTTTTTACCAACTTCCTGACCGGCACGGTAGGAAATATTGCACATGTGCGGAAGAACACTTGATTTGTAGCCCGTTTCAATGGGACATCTCAGTGAAGATGGATCACGTGATTTTACTGCACGAATGAAATTTGGGTAGTGGTCGAATCCTGCGTCACCCTTCCAGGTTTTAATCTTCTTGTTGTTTTCGTCGTAGATGGATCCTCCACCCCGTCCGCCGCGGAATTCACCACCTTCGCAAGTTATGATTACGCCGATTCTATGACCTTTGTAACTGGAAGGCGTCGGGGTCTTTGGATTGATATGCAGGTCCCGAACCTCGAAGAGAACGGGGATGTCTCCCCAGCTCAAGGATGCAAGCTGCATATTCGGAGTCTGGCCTGCGTCGTTCCAGGCAAACCGTCCACCAAAGCTTACTACCTCGCTTGGATGGCCGGGGTCTCCCAGTATCCAGCGGATGATGTCAAATTCGTGAGGTCCCTGATTACCGATATCCCCGTTGCCCGTATTCCAGCTCCAGTGCCAATCGTAGTGCAGGTGGTCGCGGTAAATGGGCTCGTCTTTGGCGGGCCCCAACCATAGGTCATAATCCACGCTCTTGTCAGGAATGAGCGGCGTGTTTCGTTTACCGATTCCTTTACGGTTCTTGTAGCAAAGTCCGCGAACCATTTGAATTTTTCCCAAATTGCCTTCCAGAATGTAGGGGAATGCTTCGCGCAGGCCATCGTCAGAACGGTTCTGCAATCCGCTTTGCACAATGCGATTATATTTTTGCTGGGCTTCAATGATTCGGCGGCCCTCCCAGATGTTGTGACATACGGGCTTTTCGCAGTAAACGTCTTTAGAGGCCTGACAACCCTGAATGGCCATCAATGCGTGCCAGTGATTGGGAGTGGTAATAGTAATGGCATCGATATTGGGATCGTCGAGAACTCGGCGGTAATCTTGTACCTGCTGAACCTTTACACCGTAATCTTCTTCGATCTCTTTGGCGCGCTTGGCCAACACTTCAGTGTCGGCATCGCATATGGTTACTAGCCGTGCGCCTTTGGTGCGAAATGCATCCCGGATGGCAGATTTTCCTTTTCCGTGAACGCCGATTACAGCCACGCGAATGTCCTCATGGGCAGCATATACGCGAGATGAGCCTATATAAAATGCTCCGGCAGTTAGAGCGGAAGTTTTGAGGAAGGTTCTTCTTTTCATTTAGGTAACATATGTGGAATTAAATAATTCTTTACTCCTATTGTTAGGGGTTCGATTGCAAAAAGTAAAAGCAAAATTCCAACACGAGCCGGACAATTTACATATCGCTTGCAACCCCCAAATTCACCGCTTTTGCTTTAAGTTTATAGCCTTTTCTGACCTTATTGGTAATCAGTTTTTTTAAGAAATCCCCCGAAATAATTCACATCTGATGCTTCTCCATCTCAGGATATTCAACAAGGCTGACGACCAACAATTCCCACGTTTTATTACCGCATTGTATACCGTGTTCAATTTAGCGAAAGGTGAAATAATGATCGCTAATGCCGGTCATCCTGAACCGTTTTGGTATGTGCGCGATGATAGGGTAACCATTTCGAACGATGTAGCGTGCATAAAATGGGACCAGGCCTCGGTTTATTTTCAGAAGAAAAATTTAAAGCGACTCGGCACAAATTGGAGCAGATGACCGAACTGCTCTTTTTTACCGATGGATTAATCGAGCAGAAGCAAGCTGATGGTAAAGACTGGGGTGTTGAAATCTGGTCAAAACGGTCGAAAGGGTCAAAGATCAATCTTTGAGTGAACACTTAAAGCCGGTCACCAATGAGCTCCATACAGCTTGTCAAACGGATCAACTGGATGACGATGCGTGTTTAGTAGGCATTCGGCTCAAGCTGGCCGTATCCAACAAATTGCTGGACGACAAATATTAGGTTCAGCTCCAATTCTAGGTTTTAATTCGAAAGAAGCTGACTTGCCTTTTTCTCACGAGCCTGAAACGTAGAGCGTTCATTTTATTGAAGGATGAGTGCGATTGAACAGTTTACGAAATTGGAAGCCGGTATGCCTGTTTTTTTGGGTGGCGACCATTGGGTTCGAGTGAGCGAATCCTTGGCTCAAGATTTTCAAGCCGGTGACTCTTTGGCGGTATCTACGAAAACGGGCGAACTGTTGCACATTCCATCCGCAGAGCAGGCCATTGCGGAAGGCGCTGTTGGTAAAGCGCTGAATGCCTTTTCGAAAATGGGTGGCGTTACGGACGAGCAAATTACCCGGTTCTTCGATTTATTTGTGGCTGCCTTGGATAACGACAAAAACTGGGAAAATATTCTCCAAACGAACCAGGCTGATGTTGAGCTGGCAAAAGCTAGGGGTCGTTCCACTACTCGTCTTGAAGCGACCGACAAAATTCGTAAAAACATGATTGAGGGTTTGCGTGGTTGGATGGAAGCACCAAGTCGGCGTGGCGAAATCCTAGAGACCGTCGAACATGAGGGATTCAATATTGAGTTAGTCGGTGCGGCCTTGGGTGTGGTGGCCTTTATTTTTGAAGGTCGACCGAATGTTTTGGCGGATGCTTGCGGAGTTATTCGTGGCGGAAACACGGTTGTTTTTCGTATTGGTAGTGATGCGCTCGATACGGCGAAAGCAATAATGGACCTCGCACTGAACCCTGCATTAAAAGAGTCCGGCTTACCTGAAGGTGCAGCTACGCTTGTAGAAAGCACTTCGCATGCGGCTGGCTGGGCCATGTTTTCTGATGATCGTCTTTCATTAGCCGTTGCAAGAGGTTCTGGGAAAGCCGTTGATACACTAGGAAGTCTTGCACGCCGCGCCGGAGTGGCGACCAGCTTGCATGGTACTGGTGGTGCTTGGATTGTGGTCTCAGAAACCGCCTCTGGTGAACAATTGAAGGATGCAGTTTTTAATTCCCTCGACCGAAAGGTTTGTAATACATTGAACACTTGCTGCATCGTGAGGCGTTGTGCAGCTCAGTTGATACCCAATTTTTTGGAGGGTCTCAGTAAGGCAGCAGAGCGTAGAAAAAGTAATTTTAAAATTCACGTCGCCGAAGGATGTGAAGATGCCATTCCCGCGGACCTTTTTGAGAAGGTCGTGTCGATTGAACGTGCGGAAGGAATTGTTGAAGAGGCACAGGTAGAATCCATTTCAAGGAACCATATAGGTCATGAATGGGAGTGGGAAGAGTCTCCTGAGGTAACTCTGATTTTGGTCGATTCCGTAGAAGAGGCCGTGTCGTTGTTCAATGAATACAGTCCTCAGCTTGTGGGGTCATTGCTAAGTGGTGATGCTGCTGAAAAAGAAAAATTCTATGCCACTTTGAATTCACCGTTTGTGGGAGATGATCATACGCGTTGGGTCGATGGACAATATGCATTACGGAAGCCTGAGCTAGGACTTTCTAATTGGGAAAACGGTCGATTGTTCGGTCGAGGATCGATTCTGAGCGGTGACAGCGTCTATACGGTTCGGACAAAGTATATAAAGAAATAACTTTGGTCGGAATTAACCTGATTCTGTCTTTCAAGGCGTTAAACGGATATCATCGAGCAGTCCTTCCACTTCGGCTTCCGGATCTTCGTGATTTTGATCACGTGCGAGTTGCAGGGCTTTTTCGAGAAACGGTATCGCTTCTTCTTTCCGATTTAGAGCGATCATTGCTTTGCCGAGTAAGATCTGAGGGATCATCCAGTCGGACTTTTTTCCGACACAGAATTCCAAGTGGCTCAGGCAATCTTCAAATTTACCTTCGTCAAACAAGGCTTCACCATAGCTGAAGCGAAACAATTCGTTTTCCTGATTTACCTGGATAAGGGTAGCAAATCGTTCAGAGCTCATGAGTTTATTGAGAAAAGGAAGGGGTTGAAATTACAAATTAATGAGGGGCGGATCTATCCAACAAAAACCACTACTCCAGTGACATTATCGGGCGCTCCTTTTTCTAGGACTAATTGGATCAATTGGTCCAAGGTCGCATTGGACTTCTCATTTAGGGAGACTTGGCCGCTAATGCCATCGGTGCAAAAAAGGTAGCGATCTCCGCTTAGAATCCGTTGTTCGGAAAAATCGGGTTTAATGATTTCTCTTTGACCAAGGCACTGGGTAACGATGTGGTTGTAATGATCGAGCACTTTTGTATCGTCTGGAATTTGTTTTTGTTCTCTGGGAAATGTTCCCAGGGTGCGGTCGGTTGTCAATTACTCCACCCGGTCATTTCTGAAAAGATAAATTCTCGAATCATCTATGTGGGAAATTTCAAAGTTATTGCGTGAACCATGCCCACGATAAAGGCGGTTCCGATAGCGAGTTCGCATGCGGAAATTAGACCGATTTGGACAACTTGGTTGTTTATTCCCCTCATGAAGTTTGGCCAGTCGATTCCCTCCTAATCCTCTGTTTTTCGGGCCTGGGGCACAGCTCCAGATATTGAACCGCCGCATTACTTTCCAGATCTCCAAATGGCAACCTTCCCAGGCCACCTGCCATTGCAAAGACGCTGTTTTCTGTGTCACAAAGGAAGATTTCTTCATTTTTTTGCTCACCATCCCAACATGGGTTGCGTCTGCAGCGGTCAAATTCATAAGCGGATGACGGTGAGAATTTGCTTTACCAAAGTCAATCACCGCGGACTGTGAAGGTTGATGGTTGGGGAGGAGTATTGAAAACCGGAATTTAATTCTGGTTTCCTTCGGCTGTTTTGGTTCTGGGAGGAGGTTTATTGCCCTGTATTGCCTGCAAGGGGATTCTCGAAATAACTTCGTCGTTACAGTGCACATCAAAGGCGTATTGGCCTGGTTCTGGTAATGGTAATCCCTGCATGTTTACTACCAGATTGCGTGATAAAAAATACTTTTCGTCGGGCACGCGCCCTATTTGGATGGCAAATTTGAGCGGACCCTTTGGAAGGAGCTCTTTTCCGTCAGCATCGACAAATACCACCTTGAATTCGTGCTTTCCCAAGTCAGTGCCCGTGAACAGGAATCGGAGGGCTAAGGTGCAGTGAGGGTGTTGGCTCGGGAATTTGGCGCTCCAGATTGTGTCGAAGGCGCCCAAGATGCAGAGTTTCCCGTTATAATCGGATGCGGAGTCGCAAATTACTGATGTGAGTAATTCCATTTCTGTATTTTTAATAATTTAGCCCTTCCTGCAATCCTTCAATAAAATCCAAGGTTAACGAGTTTTGGCTTAGTAATGTACATCGCGAGGTTCTTTGCTCATATTGGGATGGATGCTGTACCGCTTAAGTGTGCCTTCAAACTCCATGCCTGCTTTTCGCTCTACCAAGGATCTGTTGCGCGTGAAGGGAATAGGGGGCTAAAAACTTATGAAAAACTGAAAGACACAACCTCAGTCAAAGACTAGGAAGTGTCCTTTAAATTATCCCTAGAACGGAGGATACCATCAGCAATGGCCAATAGTTGCACTATTTCGTTGCAGCGGCTCGATTCCCTTTGGGCAAATTCTGAACCAGTCTGGCTCTTTAACAACGAAGCCAATTGAATTGCCATCCCAATTACTTTAATCATCGTCCGTGGTTTTAAATGAATCCGGAGGATCTCAGCCCAGTCGTCCTTTACTACAGCACCGCGCTTTTTTTTGCGGGTCTCGCTTGTTTAATACACCATGTATTCCTGGATAGAAAGGATTCCTCATTGGCTGCCCATAAGGATCTTGGTCCTTGGAAAATCACATCCTCGGACCTTGGATTGATCCTGGTGTTTATCTATCTATTTATATTTGCTGCCGGCATTCTTGCTACCGAGGTTTACAAATACCTCTACAAAGTAGACGGAATTCCGGATGACTTGTTGTTTCTGCTCGGCTATCCCATGCATATAGCAATCGTGGTTAGCTTGTATGTTTTTTTTAAATACTTTGACTTAAATGAGGATAGGCCGATTAGCCCAAGGCGTGCTGGGCTATTTAACATGGTTACTCAATCGGTTTATTTCTTTCTGGCTGTAATTCCCGTCTTGGTACTGGGAAGTTACATTTGGCCGATGATACTGGAGCTTTTGGATCTCCCCGTCGAACAACAGGATTTGGTAATACGGATTGAAAACATGGAAGTGTCGCCCATGTTTTTTCTCATCATGTTTTTGGCAATAATATTGGCGCCCATATCTGAAGAGTTTTTATTCAGGGTATTTCTCTACCGCAGCCTGAAAAGGTACACGTCCCCGACTTTGGCGGCCATAATAACTAGTCTGATGTTCGCTGGAATGCATTTCAATTGGTTGAGCTTTTTGCCACTATTCTTACTAGGAGTCTGGTTGTGCCGCACCTATGAAAAAACAGGAAATATTTTTGTACCGATCATGTTGCACACGTTGTTCAACGCGAATACCCTGTTAGTTTTGATGCTGATAAATGAGTGATGAAGAACCCACTCACTGAACGAATAGAGGGCCAATTAAGCCACCGGGGTGAACGGCAGCTCATTCAGGATATATCTGCCTGGCTTGGCCCTTGTTCAATTCCCGCTCCTTACGGCATCGGTGATGATGCTGCGGTAGTCGATAATTCCGATGTAACTCAAGTAATCGCCAAGGACTCTCTGGTGCTGAATAAGCATTTTGATTCACAAACTAATCCGGCCCAGGTCGGCGCAAAACTTCTCAAACGAAATCTTAGCGATTTTGCGGCTATGGGAGCTTCACCGGGGTATGCTTTGGTAGCGGCTTTCCTTCCTAAAAGCACAACCGTGGATTGGTTGCGTGGGTTTTACACCGGGTTACGGGATTGCTGTATGCAATACCATGTAAAAATTATTGGAGGCGACCTGTCCTCCACCTTCGAAGACCTAGCATTCAGTCTGACGCTTATCGGATCCGGAAACGAGAAGCTGCTCACACGAAAATCTGCAAATCCCGGGGATACTCTATGGGTAACAGGAAGCCTGGGTGGTAGTATCCAGGGCAAACATCTGGACTTTACCCCGAGGCTGGAAGAAGGCCAGTGGCTTTCAAATACGGGTCACATCACGTCGGCAATTGACCTGTCCGATGGCTTGGCAACGGACCTAAAAAACCTTTGCCCCGAAGGCTGTATCATTGAGTTGGATACCGACTCGATTCCGCTAAGCGATGCATGTCAATCCATGGCAAAAAATAGTGACCGCAATGCAATCGATCACGCCTTGACCGACGGGGAAGATTATGAGCTACTTTTTACTTTGAAAAAATCTTTCAATTCCCAGGAGTTTTCAGCTAAATGGGAAGCCAACTTAAAAACAAATCTAACTTGTATCGGAAAATTGGATATAATGAGGAATAATTCCATGAATCCTATACGGTATTTCGGCTCGAGTAAAAATTTTTCGGGGCAAGGTTATGAACATTATTGACGAGCTTTTCCAGGGAGTCGTTGCCGAGTCTCCCGATGACGCACGATTATTGGCAACGAAGCTGGCACCTTTATTGCCATCCAATCAAGTTCTGAAATTAAGTGGTTCTCTCGGCACAGGTAAAACCACCTTTGTCCAAGGCCTTGCGGTGGGATTGAAAATTACAGATACGGTAAAATCCCC
>CEUS01026854.1_pt1 | contig 12695 bp, 12 predicted proteins | sample 427031 | NCBI WGS metagenome assembly CEUS01 (sample SAMEA2622837, study PRJEB7988) | marine metagenome | biome: marine biome (ENVO:00000447); feature: marine epipelagic mixed layer (ENVO:xxxxxxxxx); material: "saline water (ENVO:00002010), including plankton (ENVO:xxxxxxxx)" | depth 140 m | reverse complement strand
TAAATATATTGATTGGTTAGCTAGTTCTAAAGAATCTATTAATTTATTAAAAATGTCGCGCCATTCATTCTCCTTTAAGGGATTACTCATGTAAATTTCTCTCAAGCTATTTTCAAGACGCATTATATGTTCTGAGAATCTAAAAATTTTTCGATTGAAAATAGGAATAACTTCATAAACTCCATCACCAAAAGTGAAGCCGCGATCTAAAACACTGACGGAAGCTTCTTCAATTGGTTTGAACTCTCCATTAAGATAAACAAGACTCATAATCGACTATCAATCTAACAAAAAAAGATGAATCTCATCTTTTAATCGATTAAAAATACTACCTCTCGTGATTTCTGTTTTAGCTAACAATGAAACTGAGGCTATATTTTCCTCTGATAAAAAAATATTCAAAACACCTTGCCGTTCTCCTTGCCTAATCGGAGCTATTATTTTTTTATCTATTTCAACAACCGGATCAAGTTTGTCGTATTGGCCACGAGGAATAGTGATATAAAAATCGTCTTTTACTGTTAGTTCTATAGAATCCGTATTAGCCTTCCATACTCTAGCATTAGTTACAACATCGCCTTTGTTATAAAGTTTATGTGTTTCATAAAATCTATAACCGTAATTTAAATTAGTTTGACTTGCTTTAGCTCTTGTATTTTCGCCGCTTGCACCCATCACAACAGAAATTAAACGCATGTCATCTCTAATCGCTGAAGCAACTAAACAATAACCTGCTTCTTCTGTATGTCCTGTTTTTATGCCATCAACGCTTTTATCCCGCCATAGTAGTTTATTTCGGTTATATTGCTTTATTGGGGGGTTGGAACCGTAAGTGAATTCTTTAATTTTATGTAAATCATATACCTCAGGGTAATCTTTTATAAGCGCTCTTGCTAATATTGCTAAATCATATGCTGTAGTTGAGTGTTCTGTGCCCTCAACTGGCAGACCCGTGCTATTAGCAAATTGAGTATTCTTCATTCCTAAATGTAGTGCATGTTGGTTCATAAGGTTAGCAAAAACTTCCTCGCTCCCTGAAACATGTTCTGCCAGCGCAACACTTGCATCATTTCCGGATTGAACAACAACCCCGAGTAGTAAATCATTCAATTTAACCCGATCGCCTATCTCAATAAACATTCTTGATCCGAGCGTATCATAAGCCTTCTTGCTCACCATCACTTCATCCAACAAAGATATCGTTCCCTTCTCAAGCTCATAGGCCACAACGTAAACTGTCATCATCTTAGTTAAACTTGCTGGTGGAAGCTTTTGATGGATATTTTCCTCGATCAATATTTCTCCGCTATTGTGATCCATTAATAGATATGAAGATGCTGGTACTTTAGGTGGTGAAGGTACAATTGTTATATCAGCAAAAGAATACTGATTCTTAAAAAAAGAGAATAGTAAAAACCATACAACGTAACGTAATTTTATATTCATTTGAATTCCAAAATTTTTTTTTAATTAGTCACAATACGATGTTCAAAAATACCAAAATCTGACAACTTGGAGACAATAGAATCAGAAAGCTTAGTATCTGTAAATGGTCCAATTCTAACTCGGTATAAGGTATTACCAGAGACTATAACATTGCTAATTTTTATCAAATTATCGCCAAACGAACCAAGTTTCTGTTTTAATATTTTTGCACTTTCTAATTTACTAAATGTACCTACTTGTATGTAAAAACTGGTATCTTGCGTGGAAATCTTATCATCTTTAACGAGATTATCTTCCTTTGGTTCTTCTGGATCGATTGCTTTGACTTCGACCAAACCTGTTCCTTTCTGAATAATATCAAGTTTAATTGCTGCTGTGTACGATAAATCGATTATACGATTTTCATGAAATGGTCCTCTATCATTAACTTTTACAACTATAAATTTATCATTACTCAAGTTTGTTACCTTTACATATGTAGGTAAGGGTAACGATTTATGTGCTGCCGTCATTGCATACATATCATATGTTTCGCCACTTGAAGTTCGTCTGCCATGAAATTTAGTTCCATACCATGATGCAATACCTTTTTCAATATACCCCTTACCACTATCCATAACATAATAACGTTTGCCAAATACAACATAAGACTTCGGATTACCGTAACGACTTTTTGGCTCCCTTTTAGGGATTGCGTTTGGAATTGTTTCTACATCAATTTTCTTTTTTGGTGCTGAATCAACGGCAACGGGTGATACAACCTTATCTATTCTGCCGCATGAGAATAATAAAAAACAACTAAGTAAGATTAATATAATTCTTTTAAAGACAAATATTCTGGAAAAAAACACTCTTAGTTCTCTTTAGCACTAGCTTTATTATTTTTGTACTCTTTAATTTTTTGAGCCAGCTGATAAACAGCCATTGCATATAATTTACTATGATTATAGCGTGTTATCACATAAAAGTTTTTTTGTGCAAGCCAAAATTCTGATCTATTTTCTAATTTAAATTCGAACAATTTAAATTTCTCATCATCATGAAAATCAAAACTAGTCAAAATCCCATACTTTTTCAAATCTGTTTTACTTATATTTAATTCTAAACTTTTATCTAAAATACTTTTATATTCATCCCCTTCAATCATCACTTTACTTATTATTGGCTCCTTATTTTTCCAACCATGTTCGAAAAAATAATTTGCGACACTTCCAATGACATCATCTGGGTTGTGCCAAATATCAGCAACATTATCATTATCAAAATCAATAGCATAATTACGATAACTACTAGATATAAATTGCGGCATTCCCATAGCTCCTGCATATGAACCTTCTAATTGTTCGGGATCAAAATCCTGCTCTCTTGTGAGAAGTAAAAAATGCTCGAGTTCAGAAAGAAAAAAAGCTGCACGTTTTGGGTAGTGAAAAGCAAGAGTATTGAGTGAATCAATAACACGATAGCTTCCCGAATTTCTACCATAAAATGTCTCAACCCCAATAATTGCCGTTATTATTTCTGGTGGTACGCCAAATTTTCTTTCGGCTTCCTCTAATTTTAGTTTATTATCTAACCAAAATTTTACCCCTTCTTTAATTCTTTTTTCTTTTATAAAAATTTTACGGTACTGATACCATAAAAATTTTTTTTCTGCTGGTCTTTGTATTGCATCCAAAATAGATTTGGAAATAACTGTTTTGTCAAATAATAGATTTAATTGTTTATAGTCAAATCCATGTTTTTCTTCCATGTAGGATATAAATTCTTCTCTAGAACCAATATCTTTTGAGTGAACAGTAGGTGAACCTAATAGTAGATATAATAGTACTGTATGTATAAAATATTTTTCTTTCATTTATTTATTAGCGCTTCAAAAATTTTCTATTTGTATGTATCGACATTAAAATACCAAAACCTGCCATCAATGTTACAATTGATGTGCCGCCGTAACTGATTAATGGAAGCGGAATACCGACAACTGGTAGTTGCCCTGTTACCATTCCTATATTAACAAAAATATATACGAAAAAACTTAGTGTTATGCCGCCTGCTAATAATTGACGGAATGCGTCCTGTGCATTATATGCAATATATAGAGCACGAAAAATTATCAACGAATAGATTGATAAAATTACCAAAACACCAAACATCCCAAACTCTTCACATAGTACTGCAAAAATGAAATCTGTTGAGCGTTCTGGTAGAAATTCAAGATGAGATTGAGTGCCATTTAACCATCCTTTACCATAAAAACCGCCTGAACCAATAGCAATTTTTGATTGTATTATATGATAACCCGCCCCTAATGGATCTTTTTCTGGATCAAGAAAAGTTAATACTCTCTGTTTTTGGTATTCTCGCATAAAATGCCATAGTGACGGAATACTAAGTGCCGATATAATAGATACAGAAAGTAAATAACGCCAAGAAAGTCCCGCAATAAAAATAACAGAGAATCCGGCAATTGCAACCAATAAGGCGGTTCCCAAATCGGGTTGTTTAGCAATCAACACAACAGGAACAATTATGAAAACAAAAGATAGAACAATTCTTAAAAATTTTGGAGGCAAAAATCTACTCGAAAGGTATGACGAAACAATAATTGGTACCGCAATTTTCATTAACTCCGAAGGCTGGAAGCGTAAAATCTTTAAATCTAGCCAACGTTGAGCGCCTTTGCCAACATCGCCAAAAATAGCTACAAGTAATAACAAAATAACTCCAAAAAAATATAATAATAAGGACAGACGATTCAAATTAGCAGGGGGCACTTGCGCTACTAAAATCATACACAATAAAGCAATGAAAAGTTTTGTTGCTTGATTATATACCAGATCAATATTCTGCCCGCTTGCGCTATATAAAATAATTAAACCGCACAGACAGAGAACAAAAATAAGAGCCAAAAGAATAAAATCTATATGTATTCTATAACCTAGTGAATTTTCATTCATAAGAATTACTCTCTAGAAGTTAAATCTCTATTCACAAAGTAATTGTCGAACATTTTTCTGGCTATGGGAGCTGCTACTTTAGATCCGCCTCCACCATTCTCAACAATAATTGCTACGGCTATTTCTGGTTTCTTAACAGGAGCAAATGCAATAAAAAGTGCATGGTCCTTCAATTCATCTGCAATATCTTCTTCTTTATATTCTTCTTCTTGATCAATTCCAATAATTTGTGCAGTCCCGGTTTTACCCGCAAAAAAGTATTCCGCGTTTAAGCCGCTTCTCCATGCAGTACCGCCTGCCCGATGAACAACACTCTCCATTGAATCAATAATCTCATCCCAAAAAAGACTATTTTTTACATCAATCTTATTTTCAGTGCTATTTGACATTAAGGTTAAACCCTCCTCTCCTGGACTATTAATACCTAAGACTAATCTAGGCTTAACCATTAGACCATTAGTCGCTATAGCTGAAGTTGCTTTGACTAATTGTATTGGTGTTGTCAAGGCATAACCTTGGCCTATACCCAATATGACCGTTTCACCAGGAAACCATACTTGCTGCATATTATTACGCTTCCACTCTCTAGATGGGAGTAATCCAAAACTTTCACCATAAATATCAACACCACTCACTTCCCCAAAACCAAACTTTGATAACCCAGCGTATATGCGATCAATTCCCAATTCATAAGCTAAGTTATAAAAAAAGACATCGCAGGACTGAACTATTGCCTTATCTAAACTTGTATGTCCATGCCCCTCTTTTTTCCAATCGCGATAACGATGTTCATGTCCTTGTAACGTAAACCAACCTGGGCACCAAACTTCCTCTTCATTATTACTAATTCCATTATCCAATGCGACCAACCCAAGAAATGGCTTAATAGTTGAACCAGGCGGATATTTACCTTGAATAACTCTATTAAGTAATGGCTTATCTTTTGAGGATAGAAGTGAATTATATGATTCTGCACTTATACCACTTGAAAATTTATTTGGATCGTAAGTAGGTGAACTTACAAAAGCTAATATATTTCCATCTCTCGGGTCAACGGCAACAATTGCTCCTCTTCGACCACCTAAAGACTCAGAAGCAATCCTTTGTAAGGATAGATTGATAGTCAGATAAAGGTTCTTACCAGATTGAGGAGCTATTCTCTCTAACACACGAATAACCCTTCCTTCAGCATTAACCTCTACTTTTTGATAACCAACTTCTCCATGCAAATAGGATTCATATGATTCTTCAACACCAAGCTTTCCTATGTGGGTCGTAGCACTATAACTTGAGCTTTTATCTAATTTCGAAATATTTCGAAGATCACTCTCATCAATACGAGCCACATACCCAATACTATGAACAAGTTCTTCGCCTAAAGGATAATGCCTAATGAAACCTTCAACTACATCAACGCTCGAAAACAAATGCCGATTTATAGAAAATAATGCGACTTCATTTTCACTTAAATTAATTCTCAGCGGGACTCTCTCAAATCTTCTTTTTTTGCCTGATAATTTCTTAAACCGTTCGATATCCTCTTCTCCGATATGAATTATTCCTCTTAATTCCTCAATAAGTAGATCGATATCTGATATTTTTTCAGGGATAACTTCTAAGCTATACGTTGGTTTATTTTCTGCAAGAACTACTCCGTCACGACTATAAATTAAGCCTCTTATTGGCGCTATTGGTAATATCTTTTGACGATTTTCCTTTGACTTAGTTGTATAGTGATCGTTTTCTAATACTGTGAGAGAGAAAATTCTAGAAAGAAGTATGGTTACAAACAATAATATTAATAATCCTGACAAATGGATACGTTTTTTGATAAGAGCTGATTCAGTATCCCGATCTTTCAGGATAAATTCTACTTTGTCTTTGGGAAATAAGTCCATTAATTGCTGAGTGACATCAATTTATTATTAGGCTACATTATATTTACGACGTATATCTCTCATTACAATAAATAACCATGGCCATATTAACATACTAGTTATTGCTGGCAGCCAATAGTCCCATGTGTAAACAATCTTACCTGATAAAAAAGTCACTAATAGCATAATAGCCTTGTACATTATGAGATAGACGCAAACCATGATGGCTTGGTGTAGTAATGGGTACACCCGTAACTGTTTATGATTTTTTAAAATAATATAAGCTAAAAAGGTAAACCCCAGTGCATGTTGTCCAAAAATAAAACTTTGCTGCACATCGAACAACAATCCCAAGAACCAGGCCGATGATATCCCAACTCTCTCAGGTAATGCCATACACCAATATATTAAGAACATGGCTAACCAACATGGGCGCCAATCAACAAGTGTATCAGGCAATGGTAATGCTGATAAAACAAAGCCCAAAACAAATGTCATCGCAATAATAATGTTACTTTTAAGTGACGATTGAATAGCAATACCCTCTATTTATATGTTAATCAGTGTTTCTATATTCATTTGGCCAAACCATTAGTACTTCTCTTATTTTACCAAATTGCGCAAATGGTTTAACAATTACTCTTGCAGACAGTTCGCCTGGACTTTGAATTATTTCTTGAACCTCACCAACTGGATAATCTCTTGGAAAACGTCTGCCAAGTCCAGAAGTGACAATTAAATCACCGATCATTACATGAGCTTTATTTGGAAGACCTGGATCTGTTATTAATGGCTTAGGAAGATGTTCAAGCACAAGTAATTCACTTTCTCCTGAACCAACAGCTCTTGCACGCAATCCATTTCTATTAATTTGAACAGGTATAGCATGATTAGGATCGATTATTAATAAAACAGTGCTTGAAAAAGGATTAATTTGGGTAATCTGCCCCATTATACCACTAGAATCTAGTATTGGTTGGCCTTCATATCCGCCATCACTTTTGCCTTTATTTATAACGATCTTTTTTTGGAAAGAATCTAATTGTATTGCAACTGGCTGAGCTACAAGAACTTTGTTTTTGAGACGAAATGATGATTCAAGTAAATCACGTAGGCGATGGTTTTCAGCTTCTATAATGTCGTATTGCTGTAATCTAGCTTTTAATAAAAAAAGTTCTTTTTTTAGTTCTTGATTTTCTATTGTTAAAGTTTGTTTAGAAACGATGATATTTGAAACAGAGTCAGTAATTTTAAATGGCAAACTAGCTATAACTTCTATTGGATAGACTAAAGCCCCTAAAGTTGAACGAAAATTTTTCAAGGCGCCTTCTCTATTATCAAGAATAATAAGTGCTATTGATAATAACGTAAAAAAGAAAAAGCTGGTTTTTGGTGAAGCTCCTTTTCTAAACAGATTGTTAATTTGGTGCTCCCCCGATTAATCAAGAGTAAGTATATCTAAACCATATTCATCAATCATCTCAAGATATTTGCCTCCTCCTCTGGCAACACAAGTTAGAGGGTCTTCAGCAATAATTACAGGAACACCGCATTCTTCCATTAACAATGTATCTAAACTTTTTAGCATCGCACCTCCACCAGTTAATACTAATCCCTGTTCAGCGACATCAGAACCCAGTTCAGGTGGTGTTTTTTCCAATGCATTTTTTACTGCGTCAACTATTCCTATAAGCGGTTCTTGTAAAGCTTCTAAAATCTCATTACTATTCAACGTGAAGCTCCTTGGGATCCCTTCTGCAAGGTTCCGTCCTCTTACTACCAATTCATTTACTTCATTCCCAGGATACGCACACCCAATTTCTTTTTTTATTCGTTCAGCAGTTGAATCCCCAATTAAACTTCCATAATTTCTTCGCACGTAATTTATTATTGCATCATCGAATCGATCACCACCGATACGTATAGAGTTAGAATAAACAATTCCATTTAATGAAATGATTGCGACTTCTGTAGTACCACCGCCAATATCTACCACCATAGAACCTCTTGGATCACTCACAGGCATACCTGCACCAATCGCAGCTGCCATTGGTTCTTCTATCAAATGTACAGTTCTTGCCCCGGCACCACTTGCTGATTCTCTAATAGCACGTCTTTCTACTTGAGTTGAACCACAAGGAACGCAGACAAGTACTCTTGGGCTTGGTTTAAAAAATGTTGAACCATGTGCGCTATGAATAAAATATTGCAGCATTTTTTCAGTAACAGTGAAATCAGCTATAACTCCATCCTTTAAAGGGCGAATAGCAGTTATATGCCCGGGTGTTCGTCCTAACATCTTTTTTGCTGACTCTCCAACAGCAACGATAGATTTTGGGCTTATTTTGTTTCCGTCTTTACGAATTGCTACAACTGATGGTTCATCGAGAACAATGCCTTTGCTACGTACATAGATTAGTGTATTTGCTGTACCCAAATCTATGGATAAATCATTAGAAAAAAGACCTCTTATTTGTTTAAACATAATATAACCTGCTAGTTAACATTTTTTAGCTCTTTATGGCATATACCCCGAACAGACTGAATATTACAAGATTATAGCAACTACCCTCGTATTCATCTAAAATCGAAAACATGCTATCTGCCAAATACAATGAGAATGAATTCCATACCTATGCAGGCGTAACTTTATCAATGGGCGGAGATTTGAGCAAGCAAAAGGAACACAATAAATTCCAATTTTTTCAATAAATTAAGAACGACTATTTATATGTCTCTCGATAAATCTGAAATACAGAAAATAGCCTGGTTGGCGAGATTAGCAATTAATGAAGAAGATATTGCTAATTATTGCCATGAATTAGCTGAAATTGTCGACATGATGGAACAAATGAATTCAGTAGATACAACTGATATTGCTCCGCTTGCACACCCGCTCGAGGTATTTTCAAGGCTTAGAACTGATGATGTGACAGAAACTAATCAACGTGAAAATTTCCAATCAAACACATCAGAGAAGAAAGATGGTTATTATCTTGTCCCAAAGGTAATTGAGTAATCAAAAAAGTTTGTTGAATTAATAATTTTAAAAATCTATTAAAATAAAAAATAAATGTATAAATCTACAATAGCGCAATTGTCAGCAGCACTCGAATCGAAAAAAATCAGTAGTGAAGAGTTAACTCGACTATATATTGAACGCTGCAATAAACACAATAAGTCACTAAATTGTTTTATTACAATTACTGAAGAAGATGCGCTAAAAAAAGCAAAACAAGCAGATAAAAAAAGATTTAATGGAGGTCACAATCCACTTACAGGAATTCCTATTGCTCAAAAAGATATTTTTTGTACAAGAGGGACAAAAACCACTTGTGGATCCAAAATGCTAGATAATTTCATAGCTCCATATGATGCAACAGTAATAAAAAAAATGAATGATGCTGGTTTTATAATGCTAGGAAAGACTAATATGGATGAATTTGCAATGGGTTCATCAAACGAAACTAGCTTTTATGGACCAGTCAAAAATCCTTGGGATACTAGTCGTGTCCCAGGAGGTTCATCGGGGGGATCGGCAAGTGCAGTTGCAGCTCGATTATGTCCGGCAGCAACTGGTACTGACACGGGCGGCTCAATACGACAACCATCTTCATTCTGTGGTATCACTGGACTAAAACCAACCTATGGAAGAGTTTCCCGTTACGGTATGATAGCTTTTGCCTCTAGTCTTGACCAAGGAGGGCCAATGACACAGACGGCTGAAGATGCAGCATTAATTATGAATGTTATATCAGGGTTCGACCATAACGATTCAACATCGACCGAAAAACCAATAGATGACTATTCTGCTAAACTGAATAATTCAATTAAAGGGTTAAAAATTGGACTTCCAAAACAATACTTCGATAAGAATTTGAATAATGATGTAGCTATTCTAATTGAAAATAGTATAAAAGAATTAGAAAGGCTAGGGGCAAAATGTTTTGATATTGAATTACCTCGTACAAAATTATCTATACCCGCATATTATGTTGTGGCTCCAGCGGAATGCTCGTCTAATTTGTCCCGTTATGACGGTGTACGCTTTGGTCACCGTTGTAAGGAACCAAAAGATCTTTCAGATTTATATTGTCGAAGTCGTCAAGAAGGATTTGGTAAAGAAGTAAAAAGGCGAATAATGACTGGAACTTACGTTCTTTCTGCGGGTTACTATGACGCCTATTATTTAAAAGCACAAAAAATAAGACAAATAATACGAGACGATTTCCAAAACGCATTCAAAAATGTAGATCTAATTGCCGGGCCTACAACAACGGGTACTGCTTTTGGGCTGAATGAAAAATTGAATGACCCGATTAGCATGTATCTCTCAGATATCTATACTGTTTCAGCAAATCTTGCAGGGTTACCTGCAATTTCTATCCCATCTGGTTTTATTGAAAAATTACCTGTTGGGCTACAATTAATTGGTAATTATTTTCAAGAATCACTGCTAATAAATGTCGCACACCAATACCAAAAAGTAACAGACTGGCACCAAAAAATACCGCAGCCATATGAATAAACTAGAAAAATGGGAAACTGTAATAGGGCTCGAAATACATGCCCAACTATCAACAAAAAGTAAAATCTTTTCTGGCGCCTCAACAAACTATGGTGCTGATCCAAATACACAAGCTTGTGCGGTAGATTTAGGTTTGCCTGGTGTTTTGCCTGTCATTAATGAAGAAGCAATACAAATGGCAATAAAATTTGGTCTTGCTATTAATGCTAAAATTCCTAAAACATCTGTATTCGCGAGAAAAAATTACTTTTACCCTGACCTCCCAAAAGGATATCAAATCAGTCAGTTTGAATTGCCAATAGTAAGTAACGGACATATTGAAATAGAAACTGAGAATAAAAAAAACAAAACTATCAGAATTACAAGAGCACATCTTGAAGAAGATGCTGGTAAATCAAATCATGATGAATTTATTGGTTTCACGGGAATCGATCTTAATCGAGCAGGTAACCCTTTATTAGAAATTGTATCTGAACCGGATATGAGTAATGCAAAAGAAGCCATCAGTTATTTAAAAAAAATTCATACACTTGTTTGTTATTTAAAAATTTGTGATGGTAACATGCAGGAAGGCTCATTTCGCTGTGACGCAAATGTTTCTATAAAGCTAAAAAAACAAAAAGAGCTAGGTACTCGTACTGAAATAAAAAACCTAAACTCTTTCAAATTTATTGAGTCGGCTATTAACTATGAAATTGAACGTCAAATTAATGTAATTGAATCTGATAAAACAGTAGTTCAAGAAACTCGCCTCTATGATTCTAATAAAAATGAAACCCGTTCTATGCGGAGTAAAGAAGAAGCAAATGATTATAGATATTTCCCCGATCCTGATTTGCTACCAATTTTAATCGCCGATGAGACAAAAGAAGCAATTAAAAAATCAATTCCCGAATTACCGGATGTGAAATGTAAACGCTATCAAAAGGAGTTAGCTCTCTCAAAATATGATAGTGATAATTTGACCTCTAATCCAGATATAGCTGATTATTTTGAGGAAACAATAAAAATTACAAACGGCAACGCAAAAATATGTGCAAATTGGATTATGGGTGATTTATCAGCCTCATTAAACAAAAAAAATATAGCCATAAAAAATAGCCCGGTATCAGCAAAAATGCTTGGGGATTTGATCAACCTTATTATAGATAAAACAATTTCTGGAAAAATTGCAAAAACGGTTTTTGAAGCAATGTGGAATGGTGAAGGTAACGCTATCTCGATAATAGAAAGTAAAGACCTTAAACAAGTGACTGATTCCGGTAAAATTGAGAAAATTATTGATGAGATTATTACAGAAAATTCATCTCAAGTTGAACAGTACAAAAATTCTTCAGATGAAAAAAAACAAAAGCTAATTGGTTTTTTTGTTGGTCAAATTATGAAAAAATCTAAAGGTAAAGCCAATCCAAAACAAGTAAATGAATTATTGAAAGAAAAATTGGATAATTAGGTCTTATTCAGTTGACCCGTCATCAGGTAACTTTTGAGGTCTATCTACTAACTCAACAATTGCCATGGCTGCCTTATCGCCAGTTCGAAAACCGCATTTGAGAATTCGTAAATAACCGCCAGGACGCTCTTTATATCGTGGGCCTAGCTCATTAAATAACTTTGTAACAATGTTTCTGTTACGGAGACGAGAAAATGCTAAGCGTCTTTTTGCTACATTATCAATTTTTGCCATTGTGATTAGTGGTTCAGCAAAACGGCGTAGTTCCTTCGCTTTTGGTAAAGTTGTTCTAATCATTTCATGCTCTATTAATGAAACAGCCATGTTCCTAAACATTGCTTTACGATGAGAGCTATTACGGTTTAATTTTCTACCACTTTCTCGATGACGCATTATTTTTCTCTCTTCAAATTATGCTGACGCACTTTCTTGATTGT
>CEUS01020503.1_pt1 | contig 12695 bp, 10 predicted proteins | sample 427031 | NCBI WGS metagenome assembly CEUS01 (sample SAMEA2622837, study PRJEB7988) | marine metagenome | biome: marine biome (ENVO:00000447); feature: marine epipelagic mixed layer (ENVO:xxxxxxxxx); material: "saline water (ENVO:00002010), including plankton (ENVO:xxxxxxxx)" | depth 140 m | reverse complement strand
CTCTTGGTACAGATGCTTTCTCCGATTTTGTCACTCTCAACGGACCTGTTCGCATCACTACTATGACTTCCTACCACGATCAGTTTATTTTTCCTGTTTTGTTCAAAGGTTTGGATATTGACATGAAACTGGGTCAGGTGCTGGAACAGGCGGGTGTCAGCCAACTTCGAGTTGCTGAGACTGAAAAGTATGCTCACGTCACATATTTTTTCAATGGCGGAGAGGAAGCTCCTTATGACGCCGAAGAACGGCTCCTGATCCCGTCTCCAAGGGTGGCAACATATGATCTCCAACCAGAGATGAGCGCTTATGGAATCCGTGATGCAGTGGTGAAAGCGATAGATGAAGAAAAGGGTGATGCGATTGTCATGAATGTAGCGAATACCGACATGGTGGGCCATACAGGCAATCTTGACGCTACCATCAGGGCGGCGGAAGTAGCTGATGAAGTGCTGGGTAATGTGCTGGAAATGGCTTCAAAAAAGAGAATTATAGCATTTGTTACTGCAGATCATGGAAATTGTGAGATGATGATTGATGAATCGACAGGTCGGGAGCATACGGCACATACACTGAACCAAGTCCCATTTGTTGTGGTGAATGGGCCTCGGGGTTACTGTTTGAGATCCAATGGCGGTCTGGCAGATGTAGCACCCACAATTCTGGAAGGGATTGGCCTTCCGATCCCGGATCAGATGTCAGGAAGGAGTCTATTTAAATCATGATTTCCGCCGACCGTTACAACGAGATAGAATCCCGCTTCAGCAAGCTGAATCTCCTCGTCATTGGGGACTTGATGATTGACAACTATCTGTGGGGAGACGCTGAGAGAATTTCGCCAGAAGCGCCGGTACCGGTAGTCAATATCTGTTCATCCAGTTCGAACCCCGGAGGCGCCGGGAATGTGGTGACGAATCTCCGGGCCTTGAGTGCCGGTGTCGCTGTTCTCGGAGTGGTTGGCGATGACAAAGAAGGGGCACGACTGAAATCACTCCTTCTGGAAGCAGGCGCTGATGTCTCCATGCTCATCACTGACCCTTCCCGTCCCACTACAGTGAAAACGCGAATTATTGCCCACAATCAACAGGTTGTCAGAACTGACTGGGAAGATGACAGCGTTCTTTCTGAAGAACTACAGGGAAAACTGGTGGAAAGTCTATCGCATGACATCAGTTCCTTTGATGGAGTTATTGTTGAAAATTATGATAAAGGTTTGCTTAATGAGGAGATCATCAACCAGATTTTCGCAATCTGTTCAGAACAGAACAAACCGGTCTACGTCGATCCGAAAACCAACGATTTTTTTGCCTTCAAAGGAGTCACTCTGATGAAACCGAACGCGGCAGAGGTCAGTTTTGCCATGGAGGTTACAGTCAATCAGGAAACTGTGAAAACTGTTGGGCACGAACTTAGGAACAGGCTCGATTGCAAAATTCTGCTAATCACCCTTGGAGAGCGGGGTATGTCCCTCTTTGATGACGACGGCTTTCATACAATTCCGACCCGTGCACGGGCGGTCCATGATGTATCGGGCGCAGGCGACACGGTTATATCTGTATTCTCACTGGCTCACCTCAGCGGCGCCTCGCCTTTGGAATCAGCGGAGATTGCCAACTTCGCCGCTGGAAGAGTATGCGAAGAGGTGGGAGTGGTTCCCATCACCAAGGAGACACTTCACGAGATTATCGCGGGTTACAAATCCTGAAAAATTCCTAGATCCTCTGCTTCAGGCGGGGCTTTGTCTACTTCTGAGTTCCGGCCTTCCGGCTCAGTCAAGTATCGATTATGAGCCGTGGGATTGGGTCACATACCGATTTAGCCAGCATGTGGTCTCAATATCTGATGGACCAGACCATGTCTACTTTGCTTCTCCCGGCGGTATTCTTCAGTATAACAGCTTCGGCCGATATTGGGATTATCCCATTACCCCTTCACAGGGGTTATCAGATTTTTTCATCACTGCTATATACTATGATCTGAATACGAATATTCTGTGGGCGGCAACCCCAAAAGGGCTCGATTTTTCCACCGATGGTGGCAGAAGGTGGGATCATGTTCCCCGTAGCAATCTCGGCCTGCGTGAAAGTGAAAGAATTATTCGAATTGGCTCAACTGCTGATGATCTCTATTGCGTTACTCCATCACAAATTTTGAAAGTCGATCGTCTTTCTGGGTTTCTTCTGGTACCGTATTCCGAACCACCTTCACGGGATGATACGAAATGGGGGAGTTTTCCTTTAATAGGGGGTGATTCGGCCCGGGAAATCCTTGATGGGTATATGGCCCTTGGAGGTTGGACACTTGAACTTGATTGGCTCAATGGACCATCCTTGAATGAATCGGCGCGGATTACAACCGTACATACCGACCGCTTCGGTGACATTTGGCTGGGAACCGAGGGAGGACCTGTGTTTCATGGGGACAGGCAGCTGATGCTGCTGGAGCCACACACCGTTGGATTGGCTCAGAGTGGTGTTAAGGCTATTGAAAAGTGGGCGGATGAAATGTGGATTGTCGGAACGACAAATGACAGAAGAATCTCAGGGATCACTTTGATGGATGGGCAACGAGGCTCTACTCGGTTTTTCAGAAGCGGCATCGAGATTACAATGGGGATAGATCAGGTATGGGCCGGTGTTCCGGTGAAAGGAGATTGGTGGTTCGGGACCTCTGAAGGAATCCAAACTTATAAACCCGATAGGGATCTCTGGTCGAGCATCTCCCAAACAGCTCCAATTCTTGATCCACCAATTACTCATCTAGGGTACGACGGGATTTTTATCTACTTTGGCCATAAGCGGGGGCTGTCACGCATGAAAAGTGACAGGAGCCCCAGTGAGCCGTGGTCATTTCCCGGAATAGTTGGATCATGGCCTATCGACGCACTGAATTGGGACGGTGTTAATCTTTGGGTCAGCTCAGGAAGTAGACTCTGGCGGTGGCTTGCTGATGCTGAATTCAGCTATGAATACGACAGTTTTGGTGCAGACTTGACCGGTTTGAATCAGGATCAACCACCGCTCATGTCCCCTATAACGTCTATTGTTTCTTCTGACAGTACGGTTTATTTTGCTGATGAATTTGGCCTCTTAATGTATGAAAAGAGCACTGGAAATTGGGATCGATACACCGCAGAATCGCAACTTGTTGGACTCAATACTTTGGACTTGGAGGTTGTCTCATTGGATGACAGTACTACCGTGGTTTGGTTCGGGACCATGAACGGGGCTGTTGTGGCAAATCTCGAGAGCGGTTTTGTTGATCGGTTCACCGTCACGGACGGCCTTCCCTCCAGGAAAGTAAATGCCGTCCACGTCAGTGGTGATGCTGTCTGGTTTGGAACCGATGAGGGACTTTGTCGGTTCAAATGGAAAAGGTATCTGCAATGAAGAGACTTTCATTCCTTCTGATCATTTCTCTTTTGCTGGTGTCCGATTCTCTTTTCGCGCAGATGAGAGGACGTCAAATGAAGGAACTCGGTACGCCACAGTTCTCTGTCAGTGTCCCGGGCTATCCTACCGCCTCTCCTGATTCGACCCGACTGGAAGTGTATGTTCGAGTTCCCTACGATGCGGTGCAATTCATCAAGAAGGGAGATTCCTTTGTGGCTGCCTACGAAGTGGCCATTACAATTCTTGATGAGAATAACAACCAGGTGAAACGTAAAATCACCGCTTTTGAATCAACCACGCAGGACTTCAATACAACCGTTTCTCCGGAAGAAGGAGACCTTACTGCCCAGACGTTTCTCCTAAATCCCGAAAAGTATACCTGTATCGTCGAGGTTACTGATCAGGACACTCGAAAAACCGGCCGCCGAAAGATCAAAGTCGATCTGAGTCAGATGGGTGAAGATGCCGCTATGAGCGACTTGCTTCTACTTGATCCTAATATTAAAGGGGATACCTATCCTCTAGGTCTGCCTCTCATTCCGCCCAGAACTGTCGGAAATGACTCAACCATCTACTTTTATTATGAAGCGCGTCTTCCAGTTGGTACAGAATATCTTTTTGTCCGCATTCTTTCAGCTGATGACAATCTTTTGGTCGAAGATTCAGTGGATGTGGAAGGAGAGGGGACTTTTATTAAACAGACGGTTCGCCAGCCTATTGTTGGTACAGTTTCTTCCCGTTTCAAATTAGAACTCAGTATTGATGATGACCATAAGAAGAAGGATCGCATCAAAGTAAGTACTGTTGTCCGGAATCTCTGGCGTGGCATGACCACATTTGTAGACAATATTGATGAAGCTGTGGAACAACTTAGATATATTGCTTATTCAGACGAGTTGAAGAAGCTAAATAGAAGTAAGGACGAGAAAAAAGAAGAGAACTTTCGGGCTTTTTGGGCAAAACGAGATCCCACGCCCGAAACATCAAAGAATGAACTGATGGATGAGTACTATCGCCGGATTCAGTACGCCAACGATAAGTTCGGCACCTGGCAGGACGGATGGAAGACTGCGATGGGAATGATTTTTACCCTGTTTGGTCCACCTGATGATATCGAGGTAAATATGTACGGCAGGGATGGTCGGAACTATCAAAGATGGACCTATTTCAAGATCAGCCGTTCATTCACTTTTGTGGACTATAACGGCTTCGGCGAGTATGAATTCCTCGATCCTTACGTTTCTCCTTATGGAACTCGCTGGCGGTAATAGACGACTCACCTCGCGCCGCTGATATATCCACTGTGAACCGTCCTTTTTCCCATTCAAGTCTTTCTACATACGAGCAATGTCCGGCCAGATTCAAGTTTTCCTATATTGATGGAATAACCAAGCCCTACGAAGGAATAGAATCTTTCGTTGGCCGAAGAGTTCATGAGACGCTTCAGTTTCTTTACAATGAAGTTGCTTCCGGAAAGTTGCCGCTTTTTGATACAGTGGTTGAATTCTACTCCGACTGCTGGAACAAAGAATTCCACGATGGCGTAAAGGTCATCAAGCAGCGATTCTCTATTGAGCATTATTTCAGTATAGGGCGCGATTGCCTTCGTCGTTATTACCGCAAGCATAAGCCCTTCAATCAGCCGGTAAAGGAGACCGAATACTCCATTGTTTTCAAACTTGATGAAAACGACGATTTCGAGATGAAGGGAATCCTAGATCGGCTTGATAACCTTGGTGATGGCCGCTGGGAAATTCACGATTACAAGACTTCCAGCAGAGCCATGAGCCAAGCCGACGCTGAAAAAAACAGACAGCTTGCACTCTATCAGATCGGTATTCAAAAGAACCTTGAAGAAGTCCAATCGATGGTGCTGGTGTGGCATTTTCTCCAGCAGGGAGAGGAGGTAAGATCTGAGAGGACGCCGTTTCAGTTGGAGAAGCTCAAGATAAAGATTCGGAAACAAGTAGATGAAATACGGGCATTTAACTTTAACGGTGGCCCATTCCGGCCTGTTGAGACTCCGCTATGCAACTGGTGCTTTTACTGGGAGGAATGCCCGGCCAAATCTGAACATAATCCCGTTGTGAAAAGGGAGCTGTCAACCTAATTTCCCCGCCGCCATGAGTGACCTCACTCCTCGCCAAAAGAATCTCCTGAAAATACTTTTATCCTCGGAGAATATGAGTAAACTCACTTCTCTTGTTCATGGATCGACAGAGAAGGATTGGAAGAATATCGCTTCTGCAGTGCTGACAGTCGAATCAGCGATAGCCGTGACGGTCTACATCGATGGTGCGTCCGAGCTCGAAAACAGCAACGCCGGTATCGGCGGTATTTACTTCATAAACACTGATTCTGAAAAAGAACTCTATTCTTTTTCAGAGAACATCGGTGCAGCCACCAATAACGAAGCTGAATATCACGCACTTCTCAGGGCTTTGGAGATCGGACACGAGCTGAATATCAACAAGGTGGACATTCGAAGTGACAGTGAACTTTTGGTGAAACAGGTCAACCTTGAGTACAAAGTGAGAAACGAACGCCTTCAAAAACTTCACGCTCAAGCGCGAGATTGGCTGGCCGGTCTTGACTGGAGCCTTCATCATATTCGTCGAGCGGAGAACAAGAAAGCTGATGCATTGAGTAAACAGGCGCTCTCAAAGAAATGAAGGGACTTCTTACAGCCGGTGGGCACGGCACTCGATTGCGTCCCATCACACACACAAAGAATAAACATCTGATTCCCATCGCAAATAGACCGATGCTCGCCTATGCCATCGACTACATGGCCGAAGCCGAAATCGAGGAAGTCGCTATTATTGTGAACGCAGGCGATCGTGAAATTGAAACAGTTTTCGGTTCGGGGGAATCATATGGAGTCAAGCTGACTTACATTGAACAGGATGCGCCTCTCGGTCTCGCACATGTGGTAAAGATTGCTGAACCGTTCATCGGGGATGACAGCTTTCTCTTCTATCTTGGAGATAATATCCTTGTCGGTGGTGTAAAGAAGTTTCTAGAGGAGTTTGAAAGAACCCAATCAAACTGTCATCTTGTTCTCAGCAGAGTGGCAGATCCTGAACGGTTTGGAGTGCCGAAAATTGATGGGGACAGGATTGTTTCTATCGAAGAGAAACCGGCTAATCCCAAAAGCGATTTCGCCATCACAGGAATCTACTTTTACGACAGTTCAATCTTTGAGGCTGTCAACAGCATTGAACCATCTGATCGTGGCGAACTTGAGATTTCAGATGCGCACCAATATTTGCTCGACAACGGAAAGTCGGTTTCTTTTTCTGAAATCACGGGATGGTGGAAAGATACAGGAAAGCCATCTGATCTGCTTGAGGCAAACCGCCTTGTGCTTGACAATGTAGCTGGATCAAAGAGCGCAAATGTGGATGAAAAATCATCTGTGACTGGAAAGGTTGCAACAGGAGAGGGGACAACAATCGTAAATAGTCAAGTGCGCGGGCCTGCCGTTTTAGGGGACAATGTATACGTCAAAAACGCTTATGTCGGACCTTATACCGCTATCTCTGATAACTGCAGGATCGTTGGATCGGAGGTAGAATATTCTATTATTATGTCGGGCTCTTCGTTGGAAAATGTTGAGTGTAGAATTGAAGGATCCCTACTCGGGCACGATGTTGAACTGAGTCAGTCCCAAATTAGACCGAGGGCACACCGGATTATGGTCGGTGATCAGGGAAGGGTGGAAGTGGCCTGAAATGAGTCTCAATATTCCGGCTGGAATAAAGCAAAAAAGTGTCGCCTTCCATACGCTGGGGTGTAAGCTCAATTTTGCTGAATCAAGTACACTCGGAGCATCCCTCGAATCAAATGGTTTTCGAAGAGTAAACTTTTCCGAACCCGCGGACGTTTATGTTATCAACAGTTGCTCTGTCACAGAGAGTGCTGACAGGAAATGCCGAAAAGCAATTCGAAGTGCCTTGAGAAGGTCTCCTGAAGCATTTGTCGCTGTAACGGGATGCTATGCACAGCTGAAGCCCGATGAGATCGCATCGATTTCCGGCGTCGATCTTGTACTTGGGGCCGGGGAGAAGTTCAACCTTTCGGCATATCTTGATGATCTTTCAAAGAGAGAAAAAGGTGAGGTTCATTCCTGCGGGGTTGACAGCGTAGATCGATTCTTTTCCGCGTTCTCTACCTCAGAGCGGACGCGGACCTTTCTCAAAGTCCAGGACGGTTGTGACTACACCTGTTCTTACTGCACGATTCCCATGGCTAGAGGGAGAAGCCGAAGCGCAACGGTAGAACAAACGGTGGAGAATGCTCGGAAGCTCGTCGACGCCGGAGCAAAGGAAATTGTTTTAAGTGGTGTCAATATCGGCGATTTCGGCGCACAGCATAACGAATCATTCTTGGAGCTACTTCAGGTGCTCGACACAGTCAGCGCGAAACGCATCAGGATTTCATCGATTGAACCAAATCTGTTGACCAACGAAATCATCGACTTTATTTCACGGTCCGGTTCCTTCGTCCCGCATCTCCATCTGCCGCTTCAGTCGGGGGCTGACACAGTACTAAAACGGATGCGGCGCCGTTATTCCTCTTCTCATTACCTTTCCAGAGTTAAGCAAGTGAAAGAGATAATTCCTGACTGTTGTATTGGTGTCGATGTCATCGTCGGCTTTCCCGGCGAGACTGATAGTGAGTTCATGGAAACTTACGACCTACTTCTGGCGGCCGATATCTCATACCTCCATGTTTTCAGTTACTCTGAGCGGCCCGGAACTGATGCGCTCCTCCTTGGACGAGAAGTAAGTTGCGTGGTGAAATCGGAGCGAAACAGAGAACTCCATCTCCTTTCAGCAAAGAAGCTACGGAGTTTCTATCAATCTGCTATAGGCCAGATTCGGCCGATGCTGGTGGAATATGGAGAGGCTGGAACCGTTGAAGGGTTTACTGATAATTACATTCGAGTTTCTGTTAGCGGACCGGAGAATCTGGTGGGAACAATCCAAAATGTTCAACTTGCGTCTATGGAAGACGGTCTTGTGCGGGGGACGCTTGCCGATTGAGTGATGTCCCTTTTGTTGGCATCGCCGGCAACATTGCGGTAGGCAAAACGACGCTGACGACCATGATATCCAAAAAGCTTGGTTGGCGCCCTTTCTTTGAATCGGTAGACGACAATCCGTACCTGTCAGACTTCTATGGTGATATGCCACGATGGAGCTTCCATCTTCAAATCTATTTTCTGTCACGTCGTTTTCGAACACATAGAGAGATGTCGGAAGGATCGTTTCCTGCCGTTCAAGACCGGACCATCTACGAAGATGTTGAAATCTTTGCGAGGCTGCTCCACGAAATGGGAAATATGACTGACCGTGACTGGGAAAACTACCGGGCCCTCTTTGATGAGATGATTTCTCATCTTCGAAAACCGACGTTGATTATTTATCTAAAGGCATCTACCGATTCACTAATGACGCGGCTGAAGAAACGGGGGAGAGATTATGAGAGAAGCATCTCTCCAGAGTACCTTCATAATCTCAACATTGCTTATAGGGGATGGATCAATCGTGCGAAAGATGACTATGAAATTATGACCGTTGAAACTGACGATTTCAATGTTCATGAAGATGAAGATCGCCTGAACGCGCTGATCGAACAAGTTTCACAGAAGTGCACCAACTAAAATCACCCCTCGAATCCCTATTGGAGAATCCCCCAGAATCTTCTTACCTTAGACTTCTCTGGATGGTGATCTAATGTTTATCCGTCGCATCCTGACTTTGTTTTTTATCACCGCTGGCTTTGTCTTTGCCGAAGAGACAGAGGTAGTCTTCTCCGAGGTGTCGCTTGTAAAGGGGAGTGATGATCTGATCTATCTGTCGGTCCGAAGCGAAGAAGCCATCGCAGGATTGCAGTTCGAGGTCGCCTTTGATCCATCAGTCATCGAGATGGGCGTCCCCACACTTTCAACTCGGAACCATACGTTTTCCCTTAAGGCGAAGAGAGATTCGGCCAGCCTGAAGGTTATGGCGTTCTCTATGGAAGGGGAAACTCTCGACCTTGAGGAACCTGTGCTGATGATCCCCCTCAGTGCCAAAGGTGATTATGAAGGGAAACTATCGCTGGATGTGAAAAATTTTATCCTCTCTCGCCCTGATGGGAACAAGGTCAGTCTCAGAGTGTCGGCGGGCCAGATTTATGTGGTTCCATCGGTTCCTTCAAGATTTACCCTTAATGAGAATTTTCCGAACCCTTTCAACGAACAGACTGTGATCAGATTTGACCTTCCGGAATCAGCCCTTGTCAGTCTCGTCATTTATGATATTGAAGGAAAGCGGATACGGACTCTTGAAGATCATTCTGTTCTGTCGGCGGGTTATCATGCAAAGCCGTGGGATGGATTGGATAACAATGGCGACCCTGTCTCATCAGGTGAATATGTCTGTTCACTGAAAGTGGGGATCAATTATCAAGCCATAAAAATGGTATTGCTCAGATAAATGAAAATCGTTGTTATTGGTGCAGGTGAGGTTGGATTTCAGTTGGCCAAAGGGCTCAGCGAGGAAGCCTATGATATTACCATTATCGATATTGAGAAGGAGAAAGTTCGTCGCGCCGCGGAAAATCTTGATGTCATTTCGGTCAAGGGTGACGGCGCCAGTCCGGATGTGCTGAAAGAGGCAATGGTGGGTAAGGCCGACATTGTTGTCGCCGTTACAAGAATTGACGAAGTCAACCTCATCGCTTCTCAATTGTCACACGAACTTGGGGCAAGGAAGATTATCGCACGTCTGCGCAATACGGAGTACTCCCATAAAGAGGCGATCATCCGACCGGAGCGTTTCGGGATAGATAAAGTTATACACCCTGAAATAGCCGCTACGGCTGAGATGACACGGCTCGTAAGGCAGACGTCTGCCTCAACAGTAGTCGATTTCGAAGGAGGGAGACTTCAGCTCATCGGGGTTCGCCTTGATAATGGATGCCCAGTTATTGACAAGTCACTGGGTGAGATTCAGCCTGATAAAACGTCTCTTGTATTTAATACTGTTGGGATTCTTCGGGGACAAGATACACTCGTGCCACATGGGGAGACAGTTTTAGAGATCAATGATATTTGTTATTTTCTTGTCAAGAAGGAGCAGGTCGAGAATCTGATGTATATAGTGGGAAAACCAGTTCGTGAAACGCGAAATGTCATGATCCTTGGTGGGGGCAAGATTGGCCGCGCCGTGGCCAGTGCTCTTGAAGAGGAAATCGAGGTCCGCCTTGTGGAGAAGAATCGTGAAAAAGCACAATCACTGGCATCAGAGCTCTCCAAAACCCTTGTGCTTAACGGCGATGGAACTGACATCGAGTTTCTTCGAATGGAAGATCCGGAAGATCTTGACAGCTTCATCGCCGTGACTGAAAATGAGCAGACAAACCTGTTATCGGCAATGCTTGCAAAACATCTCGGTGTCCGTCAGACCATCATCCACGTCTCCACAACCGAATATATTCAGGCTATGAAAGTGATCGGCCTCGATGCAGTAGTGAGCAAGAATATGTGCACGGTGACTGAGATTCTTGATTATATCAAACGTGATGATCAGCTGCTTGTCACCAATTTTGAGGACGTGGATGTGGAGGCGATTGAATTGAGTCCCGCTACAGGGAGTAAGATTACACAGAAGACCCTCTCTGAACTGAAGTTTCCGAAATCATCGGTGATAGGGGCAGTGAATCATAGGGGTCATGTTTATCTTGCCCAAGGCGATACCAGGATCACAGGGGAAGACTCTGTCCTGGTCTTCTGTCTTCCCAGCGCTGTTTCGCAGGTCGAAAAAATGTTCAAGTGAATGAATGCACGTTCGGTCGATTCTTAATGTCTTAGCTGCAATCTTGACCTTCCTCGGTCTGACCATGCTGTTTGCTGCGGCGTGGTCTTTTTATTATAGTGAACCGGACTTGAAAGGTATTCTCATGTCCTCTGGCATTACCATTGCTTTAAGTCTACCTGCCTGGTTCATGACACGGGGAAAAATCAACCTTTCTGTGAAGGACGGGTTCGCCATTGTAACGCTCGTATGGTTAGCTGTGGCCCTTTTCTCGGCCTTGCCCTTCATTATGACCGGCGCCATCCCCACCCTGGTTGATGCCTTGTTTGAATCCATGTCTGGCGTCACTACAACAGGTGCCTCGATTCTTGGAAACGCCGAAAGACTACCGCACCTAACCAACGGAATCGAAAGCCTTGGCAAAGGGGTACTTTTCTGGCGGAGTTTCACTCAGTGGATTGGTGGCATGGGCATTATTGTTTTCTCTATCGCGATTCTCCCCTTGCTCGGTGTCGGCGGTGTACAGCTGTTTCGTGCCGAAGTTCCTGGGCCGGTTACTGACAAGATTAAACCTCGAGTTCAGGAAACCGCTAAAAGTTTGTGGATTATTTACATTGGGCTTACAGCCATTCAAGTTGTATTACTATCTTTTGGGGGCATGAATTTTTTTGATTCACTCTGCCACTCTTTTACAACTGTAGCGATAGGGGGCTTTTCCACAAAAAATGCAAGTATCGCTCACTTTAATAGTGCTTATATAGAATATGTTGTTATAACCTTTATGTTTATTGCAGGTATTAATTTTACCTTACATTGGAAAGCAATGACCTCTACTCGACCATTGATTTATTTTCGAGATGGTGAGTTCAAATTCTATTGGATATTAATTTTATTGGTAACATTCCTTATAATGTTAAACCTCTCTTTACATAGTGGAGAATTGACACATGATATATTCAGAGCCTCCCTATTTCAAGTTATGTCGATTCTTACTACAACTGGTTTCACTACAGCCGATTACGTTCAATGGGGCTCCTTTGCCCAAATTTCACTTCTTCTTCTGATGTTTATCGGCGGTTGTGCTGGTTCAACAGCGGGGGGAACGAAAATTGCCCGAATTATGGTTGTGATCAAGTATAGTCTTTCGGAAATCAAACGGCTCCTTCACCCCCGTGCGGTCATACCCGTTAGGATTGGGCGCCAAATGATCAGCGAAGAAGTGATCAGGAACACACTTGGCTTTGTCCTATTTTACGTTGGGGTTTTTGTGGTTGTTTCCGTAATGCTCGCCGCTTTAGGGTTAGATATTGAATCAGCATTCAGTGCCACTGCTGCCTCTATAGGAAATGTAGGACCTGCCCATGGTTTAGTCGGGCCTGCGTCCAACTATTCTCATCTTCCTGATCTTGGGAAATGGCTTCTTATGTTTTGTATGCTTCTCGGCAGGCTGGAGATATTTACTGTGATGGTATTTTTGAGTACCTTATTCTCGAGGCGG
>CEUS01219655.1_pt1 | contig 12705 bp, 14 predicted proteins | sample 427031 | NCBI WGS metagenome assembly CEUS01 (sample SAMEA2622837, study PRJEB7988) | marine metagenome | biome: marine biome (ENVO:00000447); feature: marine epipelagic mixed layer (ENVO:xxxxxxxxx); material: "saline water (ENVO:00002010), including plankton (ENVO:xxxxxxxx)" | depth 140 m | reverse complement strand
TGGTTGGAATCGCGTTCATCAGCGCGTGTATTGCACCTATTCGATATCGTCTCTGCATCATGAGGAAACCTTCTTCACTGCCAACTGGCTACGTGAGCCTTCCGATCACATATAGTTTCAAATGCCAAGGTTCCAGACTACACATCGGTCAAAATGTTGCCATCACCCAAAAGCCTTGATCGGCAAAACTGCCTTAGTAAATGACTAGCTACAATTATAGGACAGGTGAGCACACCAACTATCAGGCATAACACCAGCTGTAAATACCCCTTGTGTTCCACCCCAAACTGCAGCTCAGCCTGCTAAGGCGACCTCATCTTACTTGCACCTACCTTCCAAGCCAGTCTTTGCCCTGAGAAAAATGGAACAGCAAGGCCATCAGGCAGCTTGCCCATATAATGAGTGGTCCGGCACGACCAGCGAGTTCCAAATATGAATCGTCCCAATAACTTACGGAAGGTGATCGCCCTAGTCTCCGCTATGTCTGGCCTTAGACTGGATACCGGCTTTCTCCTCCTTATCTGGATACCATTGCTAGGTGGGTCCGTTTACCTTGCATATCTGGCTGAACAGCACAAATATATTCTCGAATTTGCCTTCTGTTGCTGGGCGTTCTACTACATTGGAATAGGCTTAATCCTTGGTACCAGAATCAAGCGCCTCATGATTGCTACTATCGGTGAGCGAAACGCCTTACAGGTTTACGATCTCATCTGCGGAATTATGTTTTTTAATATTGGACTGGGTATCAGCGTAGCCGCACTCTATACCGATGGTGCGTTTGAACTTCCACCAGTCCTAAAATGGATCCTAGTAACTGGCTTATCGATTGTTGGCTTTGGGACTAAATTTTGGGCCACTTGGACTGTCGGAGTTAACACTTATTACTTTCGGGATCTGTTTCTACAAAGAGCCCATGGCGATTTTCAGGCCACTGGTCCCTACAAGTGGCTGTCCAGTCCCATGTATGGAGTCGGCAACCTGCACGGCTACTGTCCCGCCCTACTGACAGGGTCACTCCATGGTCTTGTGTTCGCACTCCTCTGCCACCTTGGAATTTTCGCCTTTTATTTTCTCGTTGAAGCGCCGTTCATCAAACGCACCTATTTTGCCAAGTGAACAGCGGTGGCACCCGTGCACGGCTTCCCCGCCTACAGGCCAGCAGCCGTCCAACCTTAAACAACAACCCTGCGATGAACGCTCAGGCTACTTCAACGTTGCGTCACCCTTATTAGGCTGACCGAGGCATGCTACAGCCATGGTCACCCCAAACCCTAAGAAGACAAGCCCGGTTGCTCCAACAACCTGCCAGGCCGACGGAGAGAAAGACTCTACCGGCCAATCTTCAGAAGGAACTTGAGAGAGTTCTACTGCTTCAAGCACTCGTCCTTCATAACGAAAACCAACTTCTGGTGGAGCCGGAGCTTGAAACGGATAGAGGCCGACTATGGCACCAACGAGTAGCCCTAGCAGCACCCCTAAAGTGGGTTTCTGAAACCGCTTGAGTAACCACTTCAACAAATTACTCACACCGACAACCCCGACAGCCACTCCTATTCCGACAGGCATGACCACTCTCATCGAAGCCATAACCAGACCGAAGTCTGGTAATGCTCCACCGCTTCCCAGAAGACCCTCTTTTAATTGGTCCACCGCACCAAGAATCGGCTCGTATTGCCCAAGCAGCAAGAGAAGGTAGCCCCCGCTTACCCCGGGAAGGATCATCGCGCTGGCACCAGCCAGACCAGATAAAAATAAAAAAATCGTACTCGAGTCTTGGCCGAAGCTTCCCGCCCCCCCAAGCGCCATGACTGCCATTAACCCGAAGGCCGTCACAGCACCGACCCAACTAGCGGTATTTGACGGTCTAACAAGCTTCCAGACGAGCGGAACTCCCCCCAGAGTCAACCCAATGAACAGGCTATACATGACCCATCGCTGCTCGACCACCAGCTGCCGCATAGTTCCTGCCAGCAGAAGGATAGCAGCTGCTGCACTCCCGCCTATCGCTATCAGCAATCCAACAGAACCAGCACTGAACCGCAAAGTAGAGAGTCCAGCAATTGCCCCGACAAACTCGGTATACACACCAGCTGCCAGCAACATCGTTCCTCCACTGATACCAGGCACGAGGTTAGCCAGTCCCATCAGCACACCCCCGATAACAGCACGAGCCATCAGCACGGCAGACGGCCATCCTGAGAGCATCTTGATGGGACTACTAACTGACTCCTGTCCACTCATAGCCACAACTTCTCCTACTAGAGTCACTCACAGGTGACAACCTGCTAACTCCAGAAAAAACCTTACCACCAAGTAAGGTTGGTCACCCTAGTCATCGGCCTGCTCATCATCCAGCCAATATCGCTCACTCGCCCTCAGCGAACCCACGTCCCGCACTGGTCTGCTACCAGCAACACATCACTAAATCCGGATAGCCCAGATTCACTACATTCGGGGTTGACTCGCGAAGGGCACAGCCGCAAGAAGTGTTGAAGTAGGTGAGTTGAGTTTGTAGGAAAACCTTTAATGTCAGCGGGTAACTGTAAAGTCGGACGCCCATTGGTGAAGTCCCCAATGCACAACCAAACGTCCTTGATTCACACCAGTGGCTATCAGCGTAGCACCCAGCGGACGGAACGAACTGCCGCCACGGGAATATACAGCGGGAATCTCCGCCACATCAAAATCAGGGTCGTGCTGAGTCCCCCAGGAATCTGGCTCATCACTGAAAACAAACCGCCAACCGTCACCTACCCGCTTGAGCCAGATACCATATACACCCGCGAAGCCGGCAGCCAGATTGCCAGTTGGAAGGTCCGCCTCGCCGAACCGCAACGGAACATCGTTCTTGAAACGAAGCACGGAGGCACGCACCAATTCGACCACCGCACCATCTCCGGTCGTCCACAACCGACCATAGTCCTCGTCTTCTACGTCAACACTTTTCCATGAAGCTAGGCTGATCCGTCGACCATCTGTAAACACTAGTGCGCTCTCATCTCGTTCACCCAATAATAGGCCGCGAGCGACTTCAGCCGATCGCTCAATTTCTGCAGGGTCCGAATCGTCCCCTCGCTCGGTCCCTCTCCCGGAGACTCGGGCGCGACGAGGCGGAGGTGGCAACTCCTCAAATCGAAAGTCAGTACTCCACAGGTGTCGCCCCCACCGAAGAGCCAACCGCCCAGATTCTGCACCAATCGCATGTAATGCAACGGTCATCGTGGGAAATGACCGATCGGTCATCCGATGCCTCAACGGAACGAGACTGACAGCCGAACTATCGACCGTGTGTGCTTCAAGCTCCCACCCGGAACCGTTCCGCACGAGAAAAAGATCGTAGTTGATCGTAGTCGGCGGTGCGTCAGAATCATCTGCCTCGGCTGCTCCCTGGTCAACAAGCGGGGTAATGGCACCAAGACGCAATGCGCGATGACCTTCCAACCTCCCCACCCGAAAACGTGACCCGACTGCACCCGCCAACACCCTGCGGTGTTCCGCTCCATCGTCGGCAGACAAACCAGGTGAGAACGTCACACCAATCAACTGGCGGTCAAGTGTCAATTCAACATGCACCAAACCATCAGCCTCAGCACTCGGCTCAGGAAGCTGCGCGCCAACAGGAGCGCACACCATCAACGCGGCAAAACCCAGAGCAAAATGTCGATTCTCCATAGAAGATCCAGACCAAGAAAAAAAGAGGGCGGGGCCAGTCGACCCCGCCCATCACCTTCGTGTGCTTCACCGAAGGGTAACCGCGTTAGTTGTCGTCGGTAGTTTCCATCGCTTCTGCGTCTGAAATTTCCGCATAACCGATGAACCCAAGTGACATCTCGTCCTCAGTCCTCGCCCCGTAACCGACGAAACGATCCGGGTTGAAGCCCCTGCGCGCGGCGCGTTCGGCCGTATTGTCATACCAGAAGTCAACGTCGATGCGTGTGCCCTTTGGCAACAACTTCGGCTCCTTGTACTTGTAGGTTACTTGCCACGCCTGGTCATAGCGCGGCACATCAAGCAGCAGTTCTTCATTGCCGTCCGGGTAGATAGCAGTGTAACGCGCAGCAACGGCTCGCAAGTGTGCGTGCGGCCAATAGTTCAACACCAACGTATCTTTCTCCAAGACCCGAGACGACCCTATCCGGTAATTCGCGTGGTGAGGAGGAATCTCGAAGCCGCGGTTGTAAAGAGAGTCGTTACGAACCTTGTACTTCACCGGCTTCTTTTCTACAAAGAACCCGATCTCGGGTTGGCTCGTAAAATTCGAACCGGCACCAGGCTCCTTGTTGAAATGCAAATTAAAGGAAACGGCCGCCCCCTTCTCAAGCAGCACACCAAAACCTTCAGGCAACATCTGCGCCTCACCACCTTCAGCCACGCAGCTGAGCAAGCTGGTATTGGGTGTGTCTGCGCCTTCGCCTTGATCCTCGACAACGGTTGTTGTGTCCAACTCGGCCGCTGCGCTCGGCGACAGCACCGACGAACACATGTGGTGAGTCCACCCATTATCGCCAATCCGGAATTCCCACCCTTTGACCCACGTGTCCTCGGGCATCAGCTCTTCGGCTATCTTCTCGTAAAAGATAATATTGAGGTCATTAATCTCGTCCTTCACCACATACGGCTCAGACAATTTGACCACGAAATCTGGCTTGCCGAGCGTCCACCCGTCATTCACCTCTTCAGCAAACAGCTTCGCAGGAGGCGCATCGGTCTTGCTCCCTGCGGGTGCCCCGGCTGCCACCCATTGGACGATCGTGTCGACCTCGGTATCAGTCAGACCACGCTCATTTGAGAAGACCCCAACCGGAGCCGACGCGAACCATGGCGGCATTTCGCGCGACTCAACCTTCCGAGCGATTGCACGGGCCCATGGCCTAGTTTCCTGATAATTCATGAATGCCATCGGAGCAACCAAGCCGCTAATATTTTGACCAGAGGGCCTGTGGCAGCTCTGGCAGTTCTCCTGCATGATCGGCAAGACATCCTTGTAGTAGGTCAGAGCATTTTCGTTCTCAGCATAACTCGGCTGCGCGATAACCGACAGTAAACCCAACGCAAGGACTATGACGGTGGTGGTCTGAAACTTCATCAAGGTCTCCTCGACTGTTCAAACAAACGTGAAACGATAGCATTCGAATGAAACTCTATGTCAGCTTTTACCATATCGGGCACAGCCCCGCAACAAGAACCACACCGCCAACCGCGGTCACAGTGCTGGACCTAGTGAGAACAAGCAAGAATCAAGGCAGTCACAATTGATTCAGCCTAAGGACTAAATGATAGAGTCGCCCTGAAAAGACGCGTCGACCGATAGCGAACAGACTGGGAATAAATACCCTTACAGGCCTTTCCAGCTGGCCCTTTGCCGCGAGGCAACGCGAGAAACCATCATGCCAAACCTGTTAGATATAGAGAACGTGACAACGCTTGATGAAGCACTAAAGGCTCCCAGAGGAATCCTCTACAAACACAGCACACGCTGCCCGGTGTCCACCTATGCCTTCGAGGAAATACGCAGCTTCGCGAATTCCCACCCCGCCTGGACTATTTACGTGCTCAAAGTCATTGAACAGCGTCCGCTCTCCGACGAGGTAGTTGCACAACTGGCCATACCCCACCAATCACCACAGGTCTTCGTTATCAGGAACGGGCGCTGCACCTGGAACGCCTCCCACGCCGATATCAACGAACGGGAGCTCGATAAACAGACCACCGGCTAACCCACCAGCAGCCTTGCTTGAATTGGGGCAAGCAGGGCCGCCTGAGCGACTAGAAACACCGCTCAAGCCCCGCGAAATCGCACGATAGGGATTCGGAACCGTTGACGGCCCACCTATTTCAGAGGCAGACCTAGGAGGCGCGCTTGCGAGCCTAGTTGGCGGGACACGCCCCACGATCCAACGTCCCCCGCATAGAACACGCTGCCCTACAGTTACTCTAAAATTTGAACTCAGAACGAACCTGTAGTTCTGACAAGGTTAAACAGCAACGACATTCTCTGCAGCTGGCCCCTTCTGCCCCTCAACCACATCGAATTCGACTCGCTGTCCTTCGGTCAGACTTTTGAATCCTGTTCCTTGGATCGCTGAATGATGCACGAAAACATCTTTTTCGCCATCATCTCTGGTGAGAAATCCAAAACCCTTGCTATCGTTAAACCATTTTACTGTTCCGGTCACTGGCATGCTACATGCTCCGAATAATTGTGAAGCCCTAATGTTTCGTCGGCTCGCAGACGTGGGCAAGGCGGGTCAAGCCGTTATACATGAACGCACTAACTATACTGGCGACTCTTCCACATAGCAAGTAGCTAATGTCAAGGATCAGTTTACAGCTTTCTTGCTGTCCCCTGGCTCTTCACCGGACATATTTTCGATCCAGTCCCCCCCCACAGAGCCCTTTACCATTCCCAAAGTCAAATATGTGCCGGCCATACCCAAGCCCAGCCTGGAAAATTGCCCGAGTCCCAGCTAACGATCATTGGTCATTACGGACGAACTTGCGGGGGATGGAGACGATTGTATTTGCTACCGACCTCGAGAAGTTGCTCCAGAGGTATTGCCTCACGTCGGTTGCCATCCCGCCCTTCAATTGACACCGCCTGAAGCAGCGAATTGTAAATTGCTTCCTCGGTAGCCTCGATTGTAGCCTGAAAAATCGGCGACAAGCGATCCATACGCAAGACTCGACCGGGTTCGAGATCAACCTGACTCTGGTACACACTCCTGACGCTGCCAGCCGTTGAAAACGCGATCACGTAATCGCCACTTCCATGACTCGAAGTCGCACCAGTACGCGATAAGCCAAGCATTGCCCGCCGTGATACCCGGCGTAGTCCCTCTGCGCGAAGAGGTGCATCAGTTGCAACCACCATAACGATCGACCCGTCTGGATTCTCCTCTGCAACACCTATTTCATTCTCGAGATAGCCCCGAAGATAATACTGGTCCAACTCTTGGCCAACCGGAATGCCATCCATTTGCAAAACACCACCGTAGTTAGCCTGCACCAAAACGCCCACAGTGAATCCGCCTAATGCATCAGGGATTCGTCGAGACGCTGTACCGATACCTGCCTTCCAACCGAAAGCGCTGGTACCGGTCCCAGCCCCAACTGCCCCTTCCTCAACTGCGCCCCCTGTGGCGTTTTCTATAGCTTCTAGCACATGCGCCTCTCTAACGTGTCTTCCCCTCACGTCATTGAGCCCTCCGTCGTTGGTCTCCCCAACCACAGGGTTAAAGGAGCGCACCTGATCGTTTCCTGGAAGATTCATAAGATAAGTCACCACGGCATTGGCAGCATCCCAGACTGAAAGAGTATTAGTCAGGATAATCGGTGATTCGAGCACACCCAGCTCATTCACCTGGCTATAACCGACGAGCTTGCCGAAAGCGTTACCCAGATGAATAGCAGCAGGCACCTTTTCTTGAAACAAATTTCCACCGTGGGGTAACACTGCGGTCACACCTGTCCTAATTGCATCTCCCTCAACAAGACTGACATGACCCACTGTGACTCCAGAAACGTCGGTGATAGCGTTTAAAGGCCCAACCGGCAACACCCCTGGCGCCAAGCCTATATCCCTTGCCCGTGGACGGCTCTGCGCCAACGGATTAACCATTAGCATGTTCACGAACAGGACAGAGCTCACGACCCGCGCCATCATCTGCATTAAGCACACTCCAATCAATGACCACACCCTAGAAAATTAGAGACAATACTCACTTCAAGACCCGTCGCCATCGACCCCCACGAACAAAGCATGTGCGCGCAAGCCTCACCCGTGTCCGAAATAAGATTCTCGCCCTCGTAACTACCCAACAACAATCGTTACAGCAAATCAGTCAACCGTGCGAACTCATCCAAACTCATACAGTTAAATTCAGCACCAGGAACAGCCTCATGATCTTTAGCTGCCCTAACCTTATCGAAAGTCCCAAATTTCAAATATCTACAAGCACGACGTGCAACATCCAGATGCACCGGGAGGAATTTCAACTCAGTCGCGTATAGCGAAATTGATGGAACTCCCATGTAGGGTGACAGATAGGAAAAACCTCCATAGGTTCCAAGAAAGGCCTTACTCCGGCCAACCAGCATACTCTGAATAGCGAGATTGTTCTCCGGTGTCATGAACTCGCTGAAAGTCAACAGGTCATCGCTGGTCTTAGGAAGGACGTCACCATGCCCATCAATATCCAAGCCCGTGTTTAGCAGCACAACACGATTGTTCAAAGAAAGCCTTCGCAGTAACTTTGCCACATATTTTTCGTGCACGCCTCTATCGGGCAGTGCTTTGCTGAAATAAAACTTCACGGCTATAAATGTTTCAGGTAATTTCTGCTCTATCGCTCGAATAGTGTCTGTCTCAATTCTTAGGTACCGGGTATTAGCCTCAATGAGGCGTATGCTTCTCTTCCTGCGCCAGAACGGCTCAAACCTCTTGTACATAAGAGCAGGGTGCACCAACCAAAATTCTTCGCACTCGCGGTAAACCTGCCAAGCTCTAAGCAATTCCAAGTCCAGGGGCCCAACATCCACATGCTTCTGCGTGCCTGTCGCCTCTTCCCGATCCTGATTCTTCCTCTTAAATATCTCTACCGGCATAAGATTAAATATATCTGTATAGCACCTTCCCATCTCACCGTACCAAGACGATACTCCTCCCCGAGATAAGACATATATACGTCTTCTATCGAGTCGATAATCTTCTACAATTCGGTTTAAGAACGGAATCCAATACAGCAACTCGAAGCCCACTTCAGAAATCCATGGCCCTATAAGGATCGGTCCGTCACTATTAGCGATTCTTGAAAAATATTCGTCAGAGTCTTGTCCGCTGAGCATGCCGGCAATCGACTCTTTGCTAACGTCTGAATCACTCAACATCGATGGTCTAATCAGCGTGGCAACCATACGTTAGTATGCCCCGTCACCCAGAACTCTCCAAAGCCACCAATTTTGATTAATTACAATCCCTTGAGTGAGAACTCGCCACCAAAACACGGGGGTAGGAGCTCACAGTCTGGAATGCCAAGAGCATTAGACAAATCTAGCTTGAGGTAGGTTCACGAAAATCCGTGGGTTACAATGGAAAACACTTATCCAGGTTGCATGACAGACGGTTTTACATACAAGGAATCCCTATCAATGGCTCTAACCAAATCCCCGTGTCCTATTCCGTCTCTACCCTTCAAGCTCTTTCTCGCAGCGTGTGTTTTAATTGCCTCATTACCAGCGCCAACGACAGCACAGCAACTGAACGTAGAATCGGCTACCTCAATAAAAGCCTCGTTCTTAGCCGACATCGAGGTCATGCGTGAAAAATTCATCGGTCTTGCCGAGGCCTTCCCACAGGACACATACGACTGGCGGCCAATGGATGGTGTTCGTTCTGTAGCCGAAGTACTGATGCTAATTGCCAGCGAGGGCTACGGCTTTGCCCCTACCGCTCTGGGAGGATCAGCGGCCATGAGTAGAGAGGAATCCCAGGCGTTGGCCGAGACAACCGATAAGGCTCAGGTGATTGATCACCTAAACAAAGGCTTTGCTTACGCTCGATCTGAAATCGAAGAGATTGACCCAGCCACGTTAGTCAATGCGCGGGCACTATTCGGACGGGAACGATCAACCCCAGAGCTGACCCTTTTTGTAGCCGGCGACATGCATGAACACCTTGGCCAGCTTATTGCTTATGCTCGAATGAATCAGATTGTACCCCCGTGGAGTCGATAAGGAGGTCTGGGGTTTTATAAGGTAAGTACCCTTCTGTCACTTGAACCCGCAGCAGAGCGAAGGCTTCCAGCAACCTAGAACGATGTAGGGATTGGAGTGGTTTAAAATCGCTAACCTGAACCGCTATCAAAAGCGGGTACACGAACCAGAACATAAGTCACATGGCCTCCGTCTTGAACCAGATAGCCGTGCGGTGTCTTCGCCGGAACGTGGAGCACGTCTCCAGCTGAAACCTGGTGCCGCCGACCAGCGATAATCCCGCTACCTCGGCTGCCTGTGCGATCGAGCATCTCGCCACCGACTAAGAGCTCCCCTTCACCACTCGTGATGAACACCACGTCGATGATGTCGTCATGGATCTCTGGCACTCCATCAGCATCTCGGTGGATATAGCGGAATCGATGAGAACCTGAGGGGCTGCCGTAGTCGGCAAGCGTCTCCCGCGCCGATCGGTCTGGACCCACTTGTTTAGACAGAGCCTCATGACGACGACCTAGCTCAGAGGCAGTCCAAATCGCAAATCCCGGCGGCAACAGCTCCAACGATGGAGCGTCCTCTCTTACGAAGACTTCACCAGTTAACACAGGAACCCTTACAAGCACGTAGGTCACCTGCCCACCTGGGGACACCAAATACCTGTGAGGAGTGTCTGCTGGAATATGGAGGATGTCCCCAGTACCAACTGCATAACGCTCAGCCCCTGTGATAGCGGAGCCCAGAAATTCACCATCACGACCAGACGGATCGATCAACTCTCCACCGACCTCAAGGATGGCTTTACCGCTTTGAATAAACACAACATCTTCGATGAACTCGTGCTGTTCGGGAACACCATCTGCATCGCGATAAATAAACCTGAACCGATGAGCTCCGCTTGAGTTTCTGTAATCAGCAAGCGTCTCTCTACTCGAGTGGTCTGCACCAACAAGGTTACTGAGTGCAGTCTGCCGGCCAGCCAAATCTTCAGCACTCCATCGAAGGAACCCTGGCATCTCAACCTGGAGTATTGGGTAGAACGCAACAGTAAAGGTGAACAGACGAAGAATCGGAATCATCGAGAACTCCTACCTATCAGCGTACTGACCTTTCAGCTTTGTCCAGCTCGACTCAAGCAAACGTACACCACAAGAGACTGATGCTACGAAAGATCGGCTATAACAAGACAACGTACCCGGACCGACCGGACAGCATGCTGCACCGTCTGTGCGACTAGGAATACTGTCCAATAGACTTGGGGGACGATATCATGAGCATATCCTATGGGAGGCGACATGCCAGAACATTCTCGATTGCTCCTTCTCGTCACAATTGTGGCAGCAATGCCAGTAGGTGGGGCTCTAGGCCAGATTACTGAGTTCGATGTCACCGTGGTCGAGTCACCTGCACTCGACGGGAAACGTTTCGGTAAAGTCGGTCAGTACGAACGACTCAGAGGCATAGTCATCGGCGAAGTGAACCCGTCTGACCCAAGACACCACGATATTGTCAACCTGAGTCGAGCACCTAGGAACCCAGCGGGGCAGGTCGAGTACCGCACCACTGTCGAGATCTACCGGCCAATAAATATGGAGCGTTGGAATAGAGCTATTTACCACATCGTCTCCAATCGCGGTGGAGCTGGAGCGGCCGAAACCAGTCTCCTTGAACGGGGATTTGCGTTCGTACGTATTGGTTGGCAAGGAGACCTGACACCAACCAGTCAAAATATTGTTGCGATGCTGCCAGTAGCTACCGAAGCTGACGGATCGCCAATCACGGGCACCGCCCTTGAAGAATTCATTTTCAACGACCTAGAACACCAATCTCACCCGATATTGACCTATCCTGCCGCTTCTCTCAATCCAGATGATGCAACGCTGACTGTGCGAGCAACTCAGGGCAGCCAACGCGCAACACCAGAAGATATGCATTGGAAATTTGTCAGTCCAACTGAGATTGAAATTACTAGGCCGACAACATTCGACGGTGGCGCCATCTACGAGTTCATCTACAACGCGAAGGATCCAATCGTTCTTGGACTCGGCTTCGCCGCGATGCGCGATGCAATCTCTTTCCTACGCTACGAAAAGGTTGATCCAAAGGGACATCGGAACCCTCTTGCAGCTCCATACCTAGCCAACACAGTAATTTCACTCGGCCGCTCACAAAGTGGGAGAGCTCTTCGCGACTTCGTATATCAAGGATTTAACGAGGATGTGTCAGGAAGAATAGTCTTTGATGGGATCCACCCCAACATCGCCGGGTCTCGGAAGACCTTTACTAACTACCAGTTCGGTCAGCCGGGCCGCTGGCAAAAACAGCATGAGGACCACCTTTACCCGGGCGACCAATTTCCCTTCACCTACGCCACGCTCACCGACCCAGTCAGCGGCCAGACTGACGGGCTCCTCGAGCGATGCCTTGCCTCAAACACCTGCCCCAACGTCATACATAGCGACGGGGAGGCTGAGCTCTGGCAAGCACGCGCATCGCTTATTGTGACCGACCCGGTCGGCAGACACATCGAGCTTCCCTCGAACGTGCGTGTCTATTTGCTAGCCGGCACTCAGCATGGAGGAGGCCCAGGTGTCCACACCCGACAGCCAAGCCAAGGCATTTGTCAGAACTTAAGTAACCCTCTCGCAATGGGTCAGACCCGTGTGGCATTAAGTTTGGCATTGTACGAATGGGTTCAGGATGGAATTCCGCCGCCGCCAAGTAGCTTCCCGACCGTTTCCAATGGCGGGCTTGTGGCGGCTACTGCGGTTAACTTTCCTGATATCCCAGCTGTCACGTACTCGGCATCCTACAATCCTCTGTTCTTAACCGACCACACCACGGTGCCGCCAACTCGTGGTAACAGCTACACAGTGCTCGTTGGGCAAACCGATTCAGACGGCAACATGCTCACTGGTGTTCGGCACCCCAACCTAGCTGTCCCAATCGGCACCTACACCGGCTGGAACCTTCGACGAGCAGGATACGCTTCAG
>CEUS01272630.1_pt1 | contig 12706 bp, 14 predicted proteins | sample 427031 | NCBI WGS metagenome assembly CEUS01 (sample SAMEA2622837, study PRJEB7988) | marine metagenome | biome: marine biome (ENVO:00000447); feature: marine epipelagic mixed layer (ENVO:xxxxxxxxx); material: "saline water (ENVO:00002010), including plankton (ENVO:xxxxxxxx)" | depth 140 m | reverse complement strand
GCGTGGGCTCGCTTCCCGGGTAAAGGAAAACTCGCCGCGCCAGCGCTCAGTGTAATAGGTTGGATCGTCCACTTCGAACTGATAGTTCAGCTCGGTCTTCGACGTCCTGGTAAAACGCTCGGTCACGCGAGCCTTGTCGCTGAGTAGCATCGGACGCGCGATGGTGGCACGTTCGGGATTCCGCTCGCTGTAGTGGGTAGTCTCCACCACCAGCGTGTTCCCCTCCCAGCGCCCCACTGAGTGGCCCCCAAAACCGGTAACCGCCTCCGGGCGCCGCTTCTCGCCCATGTGAATGATGCGGACCGGATTGACCTCTTCACTCACAATCGCGATGGTCTCGGCCGACTGCACGAAGCCATGGAATAGCTGATACATGAACGCCCGCATCGGCGGATCGCCCCACGCTTCGGTGCACCGTTCCGTGCCCGGCCGATCCTCAGGACCGTCGTAGCCGCGACCAATAAAGTAGGCGTGCCCGGACAGGCTCGTGCCGTACTCATTGAAGGGCAGGATCCCGTTGTCGGGATGGGTGATGACCGAACTCCGGTACTCTCCGTCGACCATCGCCAGCACGTGAGCGCCAAACCGGTCGATGTCGGGGTCGGTGTTGCCAGCTAGGCTCGTTTCAACCGCAGCGGCATACCCAGTTGCCGCCTCGGGTGACAGGACGAGGGGCATGCCCGGTGGGCGTTCCAGTCCGGTGCTGAATCTGGTGCTCCAGACGCCTTGGAAGTCTGGGGCACCGTGCTCCGTTCTTGGCACCTCGTAGGTGCGCTCCGAATCAGACGGCTGGGCAACACTGAGGCTGCTGACGAGACAGGCGGCGAGCATAACGGCACACGACCGAGTGAACACGATGTTGTCCTCTGTTTGGGTTGTCACGAGCGGGCCCGCACAGGAGCCCGCGAAACTGCTACTTCAGAGCATGCTCATTCCCGCCATGCCGGTCAAGCGCCTCGGCCACTCGCAGGCGTTCGACTGGTATGCCGAGTTCCAGGTGTCCGCTGGCCGGCCAGATGACGGTCCCGGCCAGTCACCTCACCGCGACGACGAAGGAAGGGGCGGAAAGCCAGGCGCCACTAGTGGCGACCGCGACCTCCCGCCCAGCCGACTATGGATCCCGCGCGGGGTCTCCGGCAACCCGCCTCGCTGTCTACCGCTTCACTCTAGAGAAATCGACCCGCAACGACTCATCTTTGAAGTCGATCGACACCACGGCAAGGTGGATGTGCCCATCAGAAATGTCATCAAAGCAGTAGATCTTCGCCAAGTGGCCCTGCCGGTCCCAGACACCGCTCAGGACGGCAGTGGCCTCAGTCCCATCGTCGGCAATCGCCGTTGCCCGGCCGTCCATGGCACCCCGACCTGGTGAGCTTGGATTGACCGTGATGTTGTAGGTCACGTAAATGAGTCCATAGACCGAGGCGTTCCCTCTTCCTGTGATCGTGCCCCCGTCGTCGGTGAGAGCGACAGACGTAACCTTACCCTCGAATGAGAGGGCATCCTCTTCCAGCGAAATGATGTTAGACAGTGACACTCTTGGCCTCCAGTGTGTGGTGAAAGATCAGCTCTTGTAATCGCAGAACATCGGTACCTACCGCGGGCAATCGAGAAGCGGCACCGAATTCTGCAATGGAGAGTGCGGTCGACGCAACGTCACCTTAGGCCGACCCCCTCCACGCCGGTCATCACCAGACTTCGCGGGCCGGCACACGGACAATCCACGTTGACAAGGGAATGCACATGGCTTCGTCGGTCAATCCGGCCAACGACTATTACGTTTCGGTCTCATGGAGCCTCACTCTCCCTCCCACCAGCCCAGGTTCGCGATCGCGTCACAGCGCACCTCGCCCACCTGTCGCATTGACTCGTCAGTATTCCTCGTGCCACCATGGGCGCCGACAATAAAAAGCGTCGTCAACTATACGGAATACTTACCTACCCATACAGCAAGGCGCGAACTTGCAGGGCCTTTTGGGACTCTGTGCCCGGGTATGCCTAGGGAGATCAAGACTCATGAAGTTAGTGAAATTCTTCGCCTTGACGCTAGTTCTCTCGGTGTTCTGTGAAGCTGAAGGACGCGCGCAAGAACCACCGCCTCCGCCAGATCAATCAGTAGTGCGGCTAACTAATTGCACGATAGACGATGGCTTCACTTTCGCTGATCTTGTAGAGAGGGCTCGTGACCTACCTCGAAACGACACCTCTCCAGACAACGTCTTCTTTCGACGCCCCGTCTACGTGTCTGCTGAATATCAGGAACGCTGGGACGTGCAGGTCGCGCTCTTTTATCCAAGCTTTACGGAGATGATTAACCGGCGGGTAGCAGCGGCCAACTCGGTGCGGGGCCGCCTGCCCATGAGCTGCGGTCCAGCGCAGGTGCTCAGGAACTTTACTGCGCGTCAGGCGGAGGGCCCGTTCGCCAATCCGACCGCTATGACTACGTCATTTTGCCGTCTAACCGACGGTTCGCTCCGTGGCGCATTCAACCGAATCTCAACGATCGCTGGCAACTATGGTGCCGCTGGCAACGAAGCTCTTGTCCAGATGTATTTGCCTGGACTGGGAGGTCCGCTGAATCGCGAAAGTGACTTTGTTCTGGCCATTGTAGGGACTTCAAGGGAAGAGTTGACCGAAGGACTAGATCTTCGGCTTAATGGCTTCCGGCCTGAACTCGGGAACTACAGCACCGCTGGATTCTCCTGCGACAGACCATCACTGTGGGCGACCACCGGCATTTACAGCGACCTAACAAACTAATTCGTTGACTCTGAAGGGATATTTCAATGGTAAAGCGGCAGGTGCTTTTGGCAGCAGTTCTCAGCGTGTGGGCATCATCTGTCTTTGCGCAAGACAACGTCATCGCTCAGAGAATGCGATTTTGCAGCATTAATCCAGGCTACAGCATGGCTGACGTTGTTGAGACCGCGAGGGCGTTTGAGTGGTCAGACAGCACGGCCCCTGGTGTAGTCATATTCAGAGAAGCGATTGCTGTGAGTGCGGACTTTGAGTACGACTTCATATTTGATTCTTACTATCCCAGTTATTCGGACCTGGTTGAGAAACGCGTCGCGTTTCGAAATCGACCAGGCGGACGAAATGGCCGTGGCTTTACGGACGTTGCCACCTGTACACCGCGCGCGGTTATCGCCAGTGTCAGGTTTGCGGTGCCACCAGGTGGCTCTCTCCCGCAGGAAAGCCCAACAGCGGTAGCTCGCTGCGAGATGAATGGAGCCACACTCGCTGATGCCATGACCGCGGCTGAGGGACTTAGCCAAGCCACCGGCGGACGCGGCGCTGTTGCGATGCCGACGTTTGGTGGAGCAAGGACGGAAATGGGATCAACAGTCGCGATGCGGGTCTATTTCCCTAGCACGACGGGCTTTGGTGAGGCCATGGATCGTCTACAGCAGAACCCGCAAGGGCCGAGCGGAGACATGTCGTGCAGCACACCATCGCTGTGGCTCTCACACTTAGTGTTTGCTCGTAACAATTAATGGCGTCGTGTTGATGCTTGGGGTACAGCAATGACGATCAGTACTCGTTCTGCAGTTTTTCTGCTCACTCTTGGGTGTTTGGTTGCAGCTACTGGAAGCGCCAGCGCTCAATTCGTTCTAAGAGAGGACGTGCACGTTCCACCTGGAGTAACTGCAGAGTTCGAGTCCGCGTCCAAGGCGCGGACAGCTCGCATGGCGGAAGGCGGAGTCAGTTTTGGCCGACTTGCTGCAGTGAATGAGAGCAGGAGCCATTATCGATTCCAGACGATCCTCGACGATTCATTCGCATCCGTCGGTACATGGCGCCAAGAGATCGCAGACATGCCGGCCGGCACGAATTCTAGAGGTGTGACCGACCTCATAGAGTCGATTGATCGATCTGTGTGGCAAGCGCGTCCCGACCTTAGCTATATTCCTGACACATTGCGCGTAGAAGCCGGTGAGATTGGCGTCGTGCGTGAGGTAGTGCTATACCCAAAGTTTGGCTTGACCCAGCAGGTAGCCGAGCTCTTGAGAGAAATACGTGGGCTGTACAGACAACATGGCATCGCTGGCCGGAGGGTGGTCCGTGAACTAGTACTCGGCGCAAAAGGCCCTGCGTTCACTATTGTGTTCCTCGCACGAGACGGTCAGGACCTGGACGCCGATCTCGAGAAGACAGGGACCGCACTTGGCAGTGACCTGCAAGGGCTAATCGGCCGCGTCAACCGCCTGTGTCGGGATGTCGAAATAGTGAACTACACGAATAGGTCTGACCTTGGCTATCAGCCAGGCAATTGACTTAAAAAGACATTCACTCTCGACCGGCTCGCAAGCACCGCCGGGTCATCAAGACACGCTAAGGCACATGTGGCCGCACCAGTTGAGTCCATAGGGCATAACCGGCCGCCGACAGATGAAGTCCGTCATCAGCTAACAAGTGGGCCTGAGGCTGCCCGTCGCTGTCGAGCATCGGCGTGTGCACATCGATGTAGGTCAACCTGGCGTCCGTGGCGCAGTCGTCGGCAACAAGGGCATTCGCCTCCTGCATCGCCTCGAGGAGGCTAAGCCGCGCCAGGCTCGGTTTGATGGCAAGAAACAACACCCGAGTCGACGGCATCCGCGCGTGGAGCCGTGCAACGAGCATCTCGAAATCAGCCGCCACGCGCGCCGGTTTCTTTCCCGCTGCGATGTCGTTGTCCCCGGCGTAAAAGACCACCACTGCCGGTTCGTGGCGGAGCACCAGCAGATCCAGGTATTCGAGTGCATCAGAGATCTGTGAGCCGCCAAAACCGCGGTTCAAATAGTCGCGCCCAGGAAACGACCGATCTAGATCCCAGAACCTGATCGACGAACTGCCCAGAAACACCACTCCGCCGGTCCGGTAAGGATTAGTAGTGTCTTGGGCGTCGAAGGCCACCAGTTCGGCCGCAAAGGGACCGCCGATGACCAACGCACTCGACGGGCCGGTAGGGCTACCGCTCTCTGAACCACAGCTGACCGTCAAGACGACCAGGGCGAAGACAAGCTGGGGGGACCATAGCCGCATCGATGCCACATCCTAACGGGCTCAACAGCAGCCGCCAAGGAGACGTTAGCCTGCCCCAGTGAGACCCTCGCGGGGTGCGACTGCCCGGTGACTTACCACAGGTGCACCGCCTCCCAGTCGTAAAAACAGCGTCTAGCTTCGTCGAGCTACTCTAAAAACTCTTATCTAACACCGACAGCCGACCAAAGCACAGAGTGCGCTATAATATAGATTCACTCTCTATTTATTCGACCCTGGTCAGCACTTTGCACGCAAGTGCTGACCAACAACACCACTCTCGGACAACGAGATTTCATCTAGCAAAAAAGACTACGAGCTTGGGCACTATGTGCCATCGCCAACAACAGCGTGCCGCCGCTCTGCCCAATCACTGACTAAGCAATTAAGGAGCCACTTCATGAAGAGTGTTATCACCGTTACCACAACCTTGACGTTATGTCTGGGTGCATCTTTTGCGTCCGCACAGGGCAATGTGCTTGCAACACGAACAATGGCCTGCACTATCAACTCTGGCTATACCATGGCAGACGTAGTTGAGACAGCGAGGAGCTTTGAGTGGTCTGAAGACACAGCTCCAGGCGCTGTCATGATGCGATCCAAGGTGGCTGCCGCAAATAGTCCCGAGTGGGACTTTCTCATTGACGCTTACTACCCGAGCTTCTCAGATATGATCGAAAAGCGAGGCAACTTCTTGCAGCAACGGGCAGATAGCAATGGGCGCCGAGGCTTGAACGGAGTAGCTACCTGTAGTGAGAACGTCAGGATATCTTCTGTTAGATTCGCCAATCCTCCGCCTGGAGGAGCAGGGTCTATACCTCCATTGACGGCTGTCGTTTCGTTCGGCTGTGACTTAAATGGTGCCACTGTTGCCGATGCGGTGACCTTGGCAAATGCTTTCGGACAAAATGCCGGTGCCGGCGCCGCGGTAGTCAGCCGCAACTTCGGTGGACCCAGCATCCCGTTCAACTCACAGGTGGGCATGAGATTGTTTTTTCCGAGCTTCCCCGAATTTGGCGCGGCGTTTGACAGACTTCAACAGAACACCCAGCCACAAAATCCTGACAACCCGATAAGCTGCAGTATCGGTTCGCTGTGGGCATCGTACTTAATCCACCAACGAAGCAATTAGGTAGACGTTACGCTAGACTTTGGAAGACGCTCGGGGCTTTCACGCCACGGGCGTCTTCCACGTAATCACTGGAATGATTGGATTTCCTGGGCTTAGTCCTTGCATTGCAAGCAAGCACGCTGTGTTCGGTCTCGTGAAGACGGCGTGTCTTGAATTTGGCGAGGCAGGTATTCGCGTCAATGTGATCGGGCCGGGTCCGGTCGACAACAGGATGACCGCGTCGCTGGAAAGCCAGCTGTCTCCAGAGGACCCCTTAGGACTGCGAACTCAACTCTCAGGCATGGTGCCAATGAAGAGAGACGCCAGCAACGGAGAAGCGGCCAACTTGGCGTTGTTCTTGGGTTCTGATGAATCGACGTACTGCAATGGTGCTATGTATCTGGTCGACGGTGGTTGGACGGGGGCTTAGCTTGTGACGTTGGCGGCTGAGATACACCGGAGGTGGAGTCACCCCATCCGCGACGGGAAACTGGGGCGGTACTGGCACTCTGATGGGTACCGTGACTAACCGTAGATCCGCCTCTGCGGAACTCAAGGCACCGACAATCTCAAGGCCCTGACAATACTCCCGACTACAACACCGCTAGACAGTGCGCTGCTATTCGAAATAACGGCCAGGTGAACGTCCGCATCTGGCAATGTCGCCAGTATGCTGTTGAACCCTGGAATGCCCCCAGTGTGCGAGATTCTTCTAACGCCGTTGGCTTCGTCGATCATCAAGCCAAAACCGTACCGCGCCGACCCCTGACCAGTCTCCACCGTCGACGTAATCATTTCTTCGTATGATTCTGGCTCTACTGCGCGGCCGCCAGTCAGTGCGATGGTCCAGCGCACGAGATCTCCGGCTGACGCCGTCAATGCGCCGGCGGCGCCAGGCGTATTCATCGAAATCAGTGCATCATTGAAGTATGTTCCCGTAGCCTGATCGAAATCGTAGCCCTGCGCTCGATTGGGGATGACCGTGCGCTCGGAGCCATAGAACGTCCGCGTCAATCCGAGCGGCTCGAATAGCTCCTCGTCGACATAACTAGGATAGGGTCGCTCGCCAGCGGCCTCTATGATCATGCCGAGCAGGTAGTAACCGGTATTCGAATAATTCCAACCTTTTCCTGGCTCGAAATCGAAAGAAACGCCCTTGACGAACTCAAGCAGCTCATCGTGAGTCAGGTCCAGCGGCGATCCTTTCGGGAAAAACTCCGGTTGGCTCGTGTAGCTCGGCACACCAGAGGTGTGATTGAGCAATTGTCGGATCGTGATTTCACGTTGGCCCTTGTCGAAGGTCGGCAAATAGTCGCTGATGTCACTATCAAGTGACAGCTTGTCCTGCTCAACCAGTTTCATGATCGCTGCCGCCGTGAACTGCTTGGTCAGGGATCCAATCCGAAAGGCTGTCTCATGATCTGCTGGGATACCGAACTCAAGATCGGCGATGCCGGCGCCCTCTTCGACAAGCACATCTCCGCCTCGAGCAAGCGCGACAGACAAGCCGACGGCACCCTCCCTGTCCATTGCCCAGTCGATAACGGCCATCGTGCGCGCGATGACTTCCTCATCGCTGAGAGCAACTGGCTGTGCCAGACTCAGCTTTGCGGGGAAGGCCGCAACCGCGAAGACAATCGCGCTCAACGCAGCTCTGGCAACCGTTCGCATCGCTCCGGTTCCTCGACGACTTACTTCACTATGACCGGACCACCGTGATCAGCGATCCATCTCCAGAGGCCGTTCTCTTTTATCAACACGTCGGTAAACCGAACTCGTTCCTCGATATCCTGGCCGTCCTGACCTCTGACCACGGTCTGCAAGTAATAGTGCGCGACTGCCGTATCTCCATGCACGCGGATCGCAATCGGTCGCAAGTCCTGCACCCGCGTTTCGGTTGTCTCAAACAAGGCGCGTGAAAACTTGCGCTCTCCGTCCTTGGTGCGCGGCACTAAGTCTGTGTACAGCCAGCCAGCGAAGTCTTCGTGAAAGCAATCAAACCATTCTTCACTGCCCCATCGACCCTGGCACGACTCAATGAATTCCCATACTTCTTGCTGATCAGGCGACAACTGCTGACTCGACGCTGTCGTCGCCGAAAACGCAGCAATGACACATATGAATACCGTGGCGATCGTTGCTCTCATCTTCTGCCTCCCACCGCTCTGTCAGATTCATGCCTCCGCTAGGGAGAGCCACTTACTGGCGCCAGCCATACACAATTACCGAACGGATTAACCGACGATTCATCGCAAGTACGCTTCGACCTGCCCAGGCCTTAAGCGCCCTTAAGTGTGTGGCGGCTGCAGTCGTCCGCCATCTATTACCGAGCTTAGTAACGGCTTCCCACCAACAATGGCAATCGCCCGGTCAAGCGCCTCCACTTCGCGGTGGAGTGAGTGACTCTGGCCTGCTAGACCTGCAGCCAAACACCTTGTTCCTCGTCACTTCGCGGTCGTGGCCCAGGCGGTCGCAAGCGACGACGAGCCGGCCTCGCTCCCCTTACCCCCTTGAAAGACCAGACGTCATGGTTGCTGAACGTCCTGCCAGCTGGTGACTAGCGTTCTGACTACATCGAGCTCGCCGGTCGCACAACGGCGCAAGAACGCCGGCGTTACCAGGCCATTCAGATCGGACGAATGATCGACTCAGTCCTTCAAGATCTCGTGGTCGTTGGCGAGCGACGCCAGGCCGGTCGGCTTGTCCCGCAGCGATTGGTTCCGGCGATAAGCGCTCAGCTAGAGTCCTAGTTTGGCCCTGACCAGAGATCTGCACTCGTCATCGTCGAGCACCGGGGCGACGTCAACATCCAGGATCTTGTTCCAGTTGAATGCCCATGCATGAACCGCTGCCGCATCATCACTTTCGCAGATTGCGACGCCAGACCCCTGGCCAAGATTGTGCCATCGACCGATGAGGGTCACGCCTGGATGATCAGCAGCGTCGTCCGCATCAGACATTTGAGCAAACGCTTTGTAGCCTTCTTCTCTGACGTTGGGGGCACTGGAATACGTAACGAGGAACTTCATGTTGTTCTCCTTTGTGAATAAGACGTCACTACCCGATCGTGGCGACATCAATGCCGGGAACCGACATCGAGAGACGACACGCCTGCGCGGCATTCACGACGCGTCGTAAAGGTGTCCGCTGTAGCTGCGTGCCCCGTGGTCAATCACGCCCTCACTGCGAAGCTTCCCACCATCCGATATGTTGATAATCATCGACACCTTGAACCGGGACTCACTACCGATCTGTTCCCACGTTCCTTCTCCGATGCCGCCCAAGATCGAGTTGTCGTCGAGGAGCGCTTTCCCCGCCCATGCGCACGGTCCGCCGGTCGCTCCCGCCTCGGCAAGCGGTTGCGTGATTATTAAGGTTCCGAAGACCCCACCAAAACCGGTCGCTGTACCTTCAAAGTCCACGGTTTGTTGAAGCTGACCATCCGCAGTCGTATTGAAACCAATGGCCGTATTCTTTAGGTTGAACTCTCCAACTGGATCTGACATTTCCTTTTCCCTCTCGTAAATCGAAACGCGTTGACCGAAGTTTCTGAACCAGCCTTCGAACCAGATTGAGTCCTGTCCCGAACCTGATACCTCGCGCCCGTCCAGCAAAATGCTGGCAGTTCGTGCCAACTCGCAACGATGCTTTAAGTGTCGTCTCGAGAGACCCCTTCGCCTCGGACCAACATGCTTTGCAGGCTGGCCTGTACGACGGCACCCTCATACTCGGCCCACGCCGAGATACCTCCACAGTAGCTTCTGCGAAGCGTCGATACGGCGACGGAGCGGAGACAATCGATCATAGAGCTCTCTCCGGCCGAGACGATGTAATGTGCTTCGATTGTACTGTGGGCCCGTCCGGTGGTTCAAGACCGGCAAGGGCGCCCCGCCCAAGCCCAACTGGCGACTGCTGTCAGTAATGCGCCACCCAAACGACTAGGTGTCGACTTTCGTTACGAATGTTGTGACCATAAATGTAGATGGTGGGTAAACGTGTCGCTCAGAGCTTAAGACTATTCGCTATCACGGTGTCCCATGGAACGCAGTAATCCTGGCACGGTGGGCGTTGATTGGACGTTCGGTGGTTCCTGGCCTTACGAGCCGAAGTGGTTCGAGTCTGCGGATGGACAGATGCACTACGTCGACGTCGGTCCGGCCGATGGCAAACCCGTCGTGCTGGTACACGGTAATCCGACGTGGGGCTACCTGTACCGACACTTCATAGACAGCTTGGCAAAAGCGGGCCACCGAGCGATCGTGCCAGATCATCTCGGCTTCGGTCGGTCGGACAAACCCGACGACGCGAAACTCTACACCGTACCCAAGCACGCCGCCCGAATGACCGAACTGCTGGAGTCGCTCGACCTTCACGATGCGACTGTGGTGTGCCAAGACTGGGGCGGACCGATCTCGTTGTGGTGGGCCACTCGTCACCAGGAACGGGTCAGCGGGCTATTCATTCTCAATACCATCACCCATCGACCTCCTGGGCCGGTGAAGCTGCTCGCACCGCTCAAGTTGTTCCGTGCGGCCGGCATCGGCGAGCTGATGGTGAAGGGTCTCCATATGTTCGTGAGGGTATTTCTCCCGTTCGCGATCATCAAAGCCGACCGTTTTACTAGCGATGTCAAGGCGGCGTACCTCGCGCCGCACCCGTCATGGTCGACGCGAACGGCCATCCTCGTGTTTCCCCGTGAGATCCCATCAGGTCCGGAAGGACCGGTGGCGGACATGAACGGTGACATCGAGGAGAAACTAAAAGAACACTTCCGGACCAAACCTGTGCGAATCATGTGGGCCATGAAGGACTGGGGCTTCACCCCGGAAATGCTCGATGAGGTGTGGTTAGCCACGTTTCCTGATGCCGAGGTCACGAGAATCCCAGACGCTGGTCACTACGTCCAGGAAGACGCACACGAGGTAATCGTGCCGGCTCTTCTGGATTTCGTGGGGCGCTGACGCTCATGCGCCCGCGTGAGCGGGGGCGTAGTATCTGCCATCGAAGTGGGTCTCAGACGTAGCAGTGGCAGCACGGGCTTGCCCCGTTGCCACTCGCAGTGGCGGCACGCAGTATGTCGTGGTGTCGACGGGGCTTGGGGGCGGAAGCCCGCGGCTGTCCCCGGCGTCGCTCGCGCCGGAGATTCGCCACCCGCGGAGCGGCAACGCCTTGTACGCGTTCAGGCTAAGAGACTGAATGTACGGCCGACCGGTCGTTGCGAGCTACAGCAGGGTGTCGAGCTCCAGCTTGCCGCGGCTGTTCCCGAGCTGCTCGATCGGCACATCCATCCTATCTGCGATCGAGAGCAACAGATTCGCGGCAGGATCGCCCTCGAACATCAGGTGACGGCCGCCGCGGACGAGGTCTTTTCCACCCACGAGCATCAGCGGCAGGTTCGAGTGGTCGTGCGTGTTGCCTTCGCTCATTCCGGCGCCATACAGCATTACGGTGTGGTCGAGCAGCGAGCCGTCGCCGTCCGGCGTGGAGCGCAGCTTCTCCACATGCGACGCAAACACGCTCATCTGATACGTATTGACCTTCGTGATCTTCTCGATCTGGCCCGGGACGTTCTGGTGGTGCGAGAGCGGATGGTGCGCTTCGGACACGCCGATCTCGGGGAACGTCCGAGCGCTGAATTCGCGGCCCAGCATGAAGGTCGACACGCGGGTCAGGTCGCTCTGGAAGGCCAGCGCCTGCAGGTCGAACATGAGCCCGGCATGTTCGTCGAACCGCTGCGGGATGCCATCGGGCTGTGAGACGAGGGGCAGCTCGCGCGTGCTTTGCTCTGTGGCGCGCTGAATCCGCCGCTCGACGTCTCGAACCGAATCCAGGTATTCGACAATCCGCTGGCGGTCGCCCTCGCCAAGGCCGCGCTGCAAGTCCGCCGCAGCGGTCGTGACCGAATCGAGGATGCTGCGATCGAACTGGAGTCGTTCCCGGCGCACCGCGGGATCGGTCGTGCCACTGTCACCAAACAGTCGTTCGAAGACGACGCGGGGATCGTTCTCCATCGGGAGCAGCACCGTCGACGATCGCCACGAGATGGTGTTGCTCAGCGCGCAGCTGTGCCCATCGCAGGTACCGGTGTTGTCGCGCGGATCGATCGACAATTCGAGCGACGCCAGCTGCGTCTCCTTCCCGGTCTCGGCCGCGATGAGCTGATCGACTGACGGCCCGGCGGCATCCGGATCGCGGGTGCCCACTTTGATGCCGGTCAGGAACTCCGTCGAGGCGCCGGTATGCCCGAAGCCACCGGCGCCATTGAGGCCAGATACGAGGAGCATCTGTTCCTGAAATGGCGCCATCGGCTGCAAGATGGGCGTCAGCTCGAATGCGGCCCCGGTCGCTTTCGGCGTCCAGGCGGCCATCGTCAGACCGTTCGGGACGTACACGACACCGAAACGCTTCACCGGTTTCGCGGCGGTCTGCGCCGTTGCCGTCAGCGCCGGAACCATCGCGTCCAGGAGAGGGAGCGCCATCGCGGTGCCGACGCCCCGCAGGAACGTACGTCGCGGCATCGAAAGCTTCGAGATATACATGACCGAGTGTCTCCTGCCGAGTTGCTCCTACCGG
>CEUS01255182.1_pt1 | contig 12713 bp, 11 predicted proteins | sample 427031 | NCBI WGS metagenome assembly CEUS01 (sample SAMEA2622837, study PRJEB7988) | marine metagenome | biome: marine biome (ENVO:00000447); feature: marine epipelagic mixed layer (ENVO:xxxxxxxxx); material: "saline water (ENVO:00002010), including plankton (ENVO:xxxxxxxx)" | depth 140 m | reverse complement strand
GTAGCTAATAAAAATAAAAAAATTAAGAAAATATATAGTCCTAACTTAAAAAATAAAACCTATTATTCTTTAAAATATCATAAATATTTAAAATTAAGAAAGAATTTAGTTAATATCTGGTGATTTTTTGATAAATTATAATTTGTAAATTTTTATTTCATATATAAAAATATAATTTATATTTAAACATATTGGAGGATTAATATGAAGACTATAGTTAAATTTATTTTTACTTTGTCAGCTTTATCTTTTTTTTCATTAAGTGTAGTTGCTGCAACTTCTGTAACTTTTTGGCATATGGAAGGTGTTCCGCATAGAGTAGATAGAATTCAAACTTTGATTGATGAATTTAATCAAGCAAATCCAGATATTGAAGTTAAACAGGAGGTTCAAAGTTGGGGAGATATTTATGCAAAGGCACCCGCTTCAGTAGCAGCTGGAACTGCACCTGAGATATTAGTTGGGATTCCAGATTTTACTCCTATTCTAGCTGAAATGGGAGCAGCTCAACCAGTTGAAGATTTTGTTGCAGAATTGGACTCAAAATATGGTTTTTATCAAAAAGCTCTAGATCAATATACTTATAATGGACATACCTGGGCTGTTCCTCTTTGGAATATGGCCCTTTCAGTATGGTATAGAAAAAGCGTATTAGAAGAGGCTGGAGTAGCTCCTCCAAAAAATTGGTCAGAACTTAAGGCAGCTGCAAAAGCTCTTACTAAAGATGGCATGTATGGGATTGGTTTGCCTGGAAATAAACAATTATATACAGACCAAACTATTTATAGTTTTATGGTAAATTCTGGAGCTTCAGAAATTTATAATTCTGATGGATCTCTTAGGTTTGATAATCCAGCTACAGTAAGTGCATATGCTGCTTATAAGGATTTATATCAGTACTCAGCACCAGATGCCGCAAATTGGACTTGGGGAGAAGCAGAAGCGTGCTTTGCTAGTAATTCATGTGCTATGATATTGCAATTTACTGTAATTTCTACGTATGAATCACAGGCTGGTGGCGATGCTGGAGACTTAGGCGTAATTCAAATACCTTATGCAGATGGTATGGCTGATTCTGCCGGAACAGTATCTTATGTTAATTCAGCAATGATAATGACTGAAGATCAAGCTAAAATGGATGCGTCAAAAAAATTCTTAAGTTTTTTAATGGAGCCAGGAAACTATGGACGTTTCATTAATATGGAGCCGGGTTTATTTTTGCCTATAACTGAAGCTGGAAGTAAAGATTCAACTTTTTGGGATGATCCTGTAGCAGTTAAGTATAAATCTCAAATCGAGACAATGCTTGACAACTCTACAAGAGGAAACTTGTTTGGATTTACAAATGGCAATACATTTACAAGTATTTCTTCAATTTCTGCTCAAAATTTATTATCTCAAACACTTCAGCTAGCAATTATAGATGGTAAAGATGCAAAATCTGCTGTGGCAGAAGGTCAATCTATAATGAATGAGGCTATAGAATAAATTTCTTATTTAAAGCACCTTAAATATATTAAGGTGCTTTATAAATATGTTTATTAATAAAAAAGAAGGCTGGTTTTTTGTTCTTCCTTTAATTATCTGGCTATCATTATCAATTCTTTTCCCTTTATATATTGCTATAGATCTAAGTTTTTACAATGTAAAAATCATTGGAACCGAAGGAAAATTTTATGGTATAAAAAATTATATCAAGATTTTGACTTCAACAAAATTTTGGTCAGCATTTAATCATAGTTTACTTTGGGTTTTAGGTAATGCAATTGCACAAACTTTTTTTGCTTTTCTGATTGCTTTAACCTTGAATACAAAATTTACTTTTCAAAAAGTCGCAACAAATTGGATAATTTTATCATTTATAGTTCCAACTGTAGTCATTGTTGTTATCTGGAAATTAATGTTGAGTAGTAGTAGTGGAATTGTAAATGCTACACTAATTAATTTAAACTTAATTGATCAACCAATAGGATTTTTTAGTTCTCGAACATCTGCTTTTATTTCTTTGGTATTAATTAATTCATGGAGATGGAGTCCTTTTTTGGCTTTAATTATTTTATCTGGATTGAAGAGTATAAATAGAGAAATTTATGATGCATCAAAAATTGATGGAACAAATATCTTTACAGAGTTTTGGTATATAACTTTCCCAAATTTGAAACATGTTTTGTTTGTTCTTGGTTTAGTTGGTACTTTATTATCTTTTAATGTTTTTGATATAATTTGGCTTATAACAAAGGGAGGGCCTTCAGGAGCAACTACAACTTTGCCTCTATTAATTTATGAAACAGCTTTTACTAAATTTAGGTTAAGTCAAGCCGCTGCACTATCAGTAATAACTAGTATAATTTTATTATCTTTTTCAATATTATTCATAAAATTCATGTCAGAAAAAAAAGATGATTAAATTTAATACTTCAAAAATTCTTTTTTATATTTCTTTAATCATAATATTTCTTTTTTTCTTTTTTCCTTTTTTTTGGATAATTTCTTCTTCCATTAAATCCCCAGAAGAAATTATTTCAAAAAACCCAACTTATTTTCCATTATCATTTACTATTGAGCACTACTATAAACTTTTAATAACTTCAGATATTTTAAGCTATTTGTTGAATAGCCTTATAGTATCATTTGCTTCTATGATAATTTCAGTAATTCTATCACTTTTAGCAGCCTATGGATTACACAAACTTAAATTTTATGGAAATCAATTAGTAGAGCAAAGTTTATTAGTAACATATGCTTTTCCAGGAGTAATATTATTAATACCAATGTATTTAATGTTAAGTAAAATTGGACTTTTAAATACATATTTTTCTCTTATTATTATTAACGTCACATTTGCCTCTCCATTCGCAGTATGGATGTTAAAAGCTTTCTTTAAAATGATACCTAATGAGATAGAAGAGGCTGCCTACATTGATGGAGCTTCAAGATTAAGAATTTTATATTCCATCATACTCCCCCTTGCATCTCCGGGTATAGCAAGTATAGCTATTTTTTGTTTTATAATATCATGGACTGAGTATATGTTTGCCTCAATTCTAATTAGTGGAGATGACATGAGAACTATGCCAGTTGGTTTGGCTTCAATCGTGGGTCAATATCAAATTGATTGGGGTTTTTTACTTGCAGGGGCAACTATAGCTAGTTTACCAGTTATAATTTTATTTATTTTTGTTGGTAAATACTTTGTTAGTGGTTTAACTGATGGGGCAATTAAATAATTGTATTAAAAGTGAATAAAATATCAGGCACTATAGTAAATTATGATTCCATTTTTGAAGGTGAAATTGAATTTGATCATAATATTAAAAAATTAAAAAATACTAAAAACACAAATACTAAAAATTATATTATTCCCGGTTTTATTGATCTTCATTGTCATGGAGGTGGAGGCTTTGATACAATGGATGGTAATGACGCAATAGACCGTATGTCTAAATATCATTTATCAAAAGGAACAACTTCTATTCTACCTACTACATGGACAAGTACTTTTGATCACACTTTAAGATCACTTAATGGATTTAATTCATTGATTAACAAAAATTCAAATATCTTAGGGGTCCATTTAGAGGGTCCTTTTATAAATCCAAATAAATTAGGTGCACAACCACCTAGAACACAGTTACCATCAAAGGAATTTATTGAGAATATTTTAAAAGTAGCGCCAATTAAAACAATTACATTAGCACCAGAGATGGATAATATGAAAGATTTTATACCTTTTCTTATTGAAAAAAATATTAATGTGCAATTTGGCCATTCTCTTGCTGACAGTGATTGCTGTGAAAAATATATGAACGAAAACAAAGTAAGTTTTACGCATTTATACAATGCTATGTCAGATAATAATCATAGAAAACCAGGTGTATTATCTTCTGCATTATCAAAAGGTAAATTTGCTGAAATTATTTGTGACTTGAATCATGTAAGTAAAGAGTCAATTCTTATTGCAAAAAAATGTATTCCTGATTTGTATGCTATAACTGATGCCATAAGCGCATGCGGATTAAGAAATGGAGACTATAAATTTGCTGGGGTAGACATTACTAAGAATGATAATAAGGTTGTGATTAAAGAGTCAAGTACTTTAGCAGGGAGTATAGTAAATATGCATGAAACTTTTTTAAACATATTAAAAATAAATATATCTTTGGAGGATGCAGTTAAAATGACAAGTTTTTCTGCTGCTAAATATTTAAATGAAAGCACTATAGGTTATCTAAAAGAAGGTAATAGATCAAATTTTCTTGTTTTAGATAAAGACTTAAATATAGAAAAAATTTTTTTAAATGGAAATTTAATTAATGAATGAATCTTTAGTTTTAAAAGAGTCGTTTAGTATACCAAGTGTTATAGGTAAATTTACTTTAATTGACAAAAACCCTTATCAAGAAATAGCAAATTTAATTAATCAAAAAAAAATTAAATATATAGTTACTGTTGCAAGAGGAACTTCTGATTGTGCAGCTTTATATAGTTCTTATATTTTTGCTAAATATATAGGATTACCATCATATAGTATGCCACCATCAATAATTACTTTAGAAAATTCTAAATTTGATTTTTCTCAAGCTTTAGTGATAGTTATTAGTCAATCAGGTAAAAGTTCTGATTTAGTTGAATGTGAAAAAAAATGTCAAGAAATGGGAGCTATTACAATGCTCATATCTAATAATGAAAATAGTCCCATTATTAATTCAGCTAATTATTTCTTTAATATGAATGCTGGTATAGAAAAAAGTGTAGCAGCTACTAAAACATTTGTGCAAACTTTACTTATATTAAATAAACTAGTTTTTATTTGTGAAGGAAGAAAACAAATTAATGACAGTATAAAAGTTTTAAGTGAGACACTTTTAAAGGATGAAAATAATCAGTGGCATATTGATCTAGTAGATGAGAGAGTCAATTCAGGTTTTATTCTAGGCAGAGGTGTTGGTTTCGCACTTTCAAATGAAATTTCACTAAAATTTAAAGAATTATGCCAAGAAATGATAGAGCCTTTTAGTAGTGCTGAGGTAATGCACGGTCCAAAAAGTTTGATCCAAGACACTTTTAAGCTTTTTACTCTAAGCATGAATGACACTAGCGGACAAACAGTAAAAAAAGATAGTAGTGAGTTTTCAAAGTATACAAAACTATTTTATAATATCACTTCAAAAATAAATAGTAGCGAAAATTTCTATTTTCCAAAAAATAAAATTGTAGAATTTGACTCAATTGTCATAATGACAAAATTTTATCCGTGGATTGTAAAATATGCTCAAAAAAAAGGCCTTGATCCTGATAAGCCTCGGTATTTAACTAAAGTAACAGAAACTTTTTAATATCTTGGAAAATTTTGACATCGCAATCGTTGGTGCTGGTTCTGCAGGTTGTATTATAGCAAGTCAAATAATTAGAAATTCAAATTATAAAGTATTATTAATAGAGGCAGGTCCTAGCGATAATAGTCCAGTTATTCAAGTGCCCCTTGGATATGGAATGACATTTTATAATAAAAAAATGAATTGGAATTTTTACTCTGAAGTTCAAGAAAACTTGCATAATCGTGAAATTTATTATCCGCGTGGTAAAGTTTTAGGTGGCTCAGGTTCCATTAATGCAATGATTTATGCTAGAGGTCTCAGATCTGATTTTGAAAATTGGGATTTAAGTAAAAACTGGTCATGGGACAATATTACAAAATCTTATGATGAAATAGAATTTGAAGTTAATGATAATACAAAAACAATACTTTCTAATAAAATTCCCGTAAATGATGTTAGTAAACAACACCATCCAATTTTAAAGAATTTTTTTGATGCTTCTAAAGATTTTAATTTTACCTATAATAAACAATTAAAAAGCTCAACTGAAAACCAAGTAGGAAACTATAATGTTAATATATTTAAAGGCTTTAGAAATTCTTCATCTAAAGTTTTTTTAAAACCTATAAAAAATAATCCTAATTTAACTATTCTTACCAAAACAGAAGTATTAAAATTAAACTTCGAAAATAAAAAAATAATAGGCTTAAATATTAAGCATAAAAATAAAATAATTACTGTGAAACCTAGGATAGGCACTATCCTTTCTAGCGGTTCTATTATGACTCCGTACTTGCTTCTAAAATCAGGTATTGGAAATGCAAAGTATTTGGAAGATCATAACATACCTTTAAATTTACACAGTCGTCACGTTGGAAAAAACTTTCAAGATCATTTAGGTTTAGATTATTTATACAAAACCTTTACGTCAACATTAAATAAAGATTTAGGTACTTGGGGAGGGAGAATAAAATCAGCTTTAAGATATTTATATAATAGGAGCGGACCTTTATCCTTAAGTTTAAATCAGGGAGGGGGATATATCAATTGGAAATCTCTTGATCCATATCCCAACATTCAACTATATTTTAATCCCTTAACATATTCAGTTTCATATAAAAATAGAAGACCTTTACTTAATACTGATAAATTCAATGGTTTTATAATTGGTTTTAATTCTTGTAGACCAAAAAGTCTTGGTGAAGTTAAGCTTAAATCATTTAAAGATGATTATTTACCTTTCATCAATCCTAATTATTTAAGTGACGAAAGAGATATACATGATTTGTATGCAACTTTTGATTTTGTGAGGAGGTTTTCTAAAAATAAAAATATTAGTAATATTATTAAATCCCCAGTCAATATTGATCCGATAAAAGCTACTGATCAGGAATTACTTGATCATTTTAAGTTAAGTGCAACAACTATTTATCACCCATGTGGAACGTGTCGTATGAGCAAGGATATTGATACAGGTGTGGTATCAGATAAATTAAAAGTTCACGGTTTAGATAATTTATGGATAGTTGATGCTTCTATAATGCCAAATATAACATCGGGAAATATTAATGCCCCTGTTATGATGTTATCAAATTTATCTAGTAAAATTATTTTAGAAGAATTAAAAAGATATTATCAATGAAAATTAAAAAATTAGAAACTTTTACTAAATCATATGTTAGTTTTGTTAAGACAACTTTAGAGGATGGTTCTGAAGGATATGGTCAAACGTCAACATATCATGCAGATATTACCGCTCAAATATTTCATAAACAAGTCGCACCTTGGGTTTTAGATAAATCGTGGAAAGATTTTAATGATATCGAAAATTTAGTGTTAGAAAAAGAACATAAATTCCCTGGTTCATATCTGTTGAGAGCAATAGCAGGTCTTGATACTTCTTTATGGGACTTAAAAGGTAAATTAGAAAATAAGCCTGTAACAGAATTAATAGGCGGTAATACAGGCTCGCTTAAAGTATATGGCTCATCAATGAAAAGAGATATTAGCGCTACTGATGAAGCAGATCGTTTTAAAAAGTTATTTCAAGAAAAAGGAATTGATGCTTTTAAATTTAGAATTGGAGCAGAATGTGGACGAGGATTAGATGAGTGGGAAGGTAGAACAGAAGATATTGTAAAAACAATAAATAAATCACTTGATAGCTCTGTAATAAAATTAGTAGACGCAAATAGTTGTTTCTCCTCAAATCAAGCAATTGAAATTGGAAAATTTTTAGAGGATAATAATGTGACTCATTTTGAAGAACCCTGTCCGTATTGGGAACCAGAAGAAACGAAAAAAGTTACCGAAGCACTTGTTATTGATGTTACAGGTGGTGAACAAGACTGTGATATGAGAATTTGGAATGATATGGTTAAAAATAAGATTGTAAATATTTTTCAACCGGATGTGATGTATTTAGGTGGACTTACAAGAACTTTGCAGGTTGCAAAAATAATAGAAGAGGGCGGATTCATATGCACCCCTCATGCTGCAAATTTATCATTAGTCACAATGTGCACAATGCATTTATTAAAAGCTATACCTAATGCGGGACCCTACTTAGAACTTTCGATTGAAGGTGAAGACTATTATCCATGGCAACAAAATTTATTTTTGGATAATCCTTTTAAAGTAGAAAATGGATGTGTTAATATTAGTGATAAACCTGGATGGGGTATAATTATTAATCCTGATTGGCTAGATAGCTCAGAATATCAAGTTTCAGAAGTTAATTAATTATTTACATTAAGTAAAACTAAAAATATAATTGTCAAAAAGGATATATTATGGCAACTTATGAATGTAAAACTTGTGGAATGTCAGTCAATGCAACTTGTGCAAAATGTAATGAACCTCTTCAGAATGACATATTAGTTAAGGATGATGGATCTGAAGTACAAATTTCAAAATGCCCTACTGGTCATGGAAAAATTAAATCTCCAATGTGCTGTGGTGCAGATATGACTTGTTCTGTAGGCTAGTATAAAAAACTTTTAATTTTCTCATTTACAATACTAGCTTGTTCTATTGTTGCGCCATGTTTTGCATTTTTAATAATAAATAAAATGCTATTTTTTATTTCTTTTTTAATCCCCTCACTCATGAGAGGTGTTGAACCAACTTCGTTTTCTCCAGTCATTATTAAAGTAGGCATATTAAAATTACTATAATTTATGTGATATTTATCAGAATTAACAAATATTTTATATGCAGGTAAAAAATTTTGATTATTTTTTTTCTCTAATAAATTATAAAAAAAATCAAAAACTTCTGGGTTAGTATTCAAATAATCTTCAGAAAACCATCTTTGAATAGAATCATTAGTTATACTTTCTCCATTAACAGCATCGTTATACCTTTTTTGTACTGTTTGTATTTGCTTATCAGATCTTTTATAAACACTACCTATTAAAACTAATTTATTTACTTTTTCATAAAATTTTTCTGTAAAATGTTGAGCCACAAGTGCTCCAATCGAAAACCCAACAATATTTATTTTTTCTATTTGTAGTTCATTAATTAAATTAAGTAATTGATTGCTATAAATTTCAAAACTCAAATTTTTATAATCTCCATTTGATTGACCGTGATTAAGAAGATCATAAAATATTACTGATTTATCTTGAAAGTAATTCTTTTGTGGATACCACATTGTGTTATCTAATCCTACCCCATGAATAAAAACAGTACTTAAAGATTTGTTTATCTTACTACATTCAAAGTAATTTCCATGGGAGTCTTTATTTTTTTCTAATCTCATTTAGATCGATGTTTGAAGGAGTCTTTTCTATAACTATATAAAGCGTTTGGATCAACGTCTACATTGATAACAGCTGGTTTATTACAAACTAAGGCATCAGCAATTACGTTATTTAAGTCTTCAAGCTTTGCAACATGGTAGCCTTTCGCTCCATAAATTTCAGCAAGTTTATGAAAAGGAGGACTATCAATATCAGCTCCAATATATCGCTGATCGTAAAAATCTCTTTGGTAGGCTTTTTCTGCTCCCCATGATTTATTGTTCATAACAATTGTAATGGTATTAATTTTATGATGAACGGCAGTTGATAATTCAGAAACAGTCATTCCAAATCCACCATCTCCCATTAAACTAAATACAGGAAAACCAGGCTTTGCAAGTTTTACTCCAAGGCCGGCTGCAAAAGAAAAGCCAACCAAGCCAAAGTCTAACGGGGTAAAAAGAGATTTAGGTTCAAAAAAATTAAATTCATCAGTGGCTTGCAGACATAAAGTGCCTGCATCTAATGTTATTGATGAGCCTTTTGGAATTATCTTTCTTAACTCTTTAAATAATCCTGATGGCTGAATATTTTTTGAATTTATGTCAGCATCTTGATCTCTTTTTTTATAATAATGAGCTTTTTCTTTTAAAAAATTTTCAACCCAGTTTTGATTTGTATTTTTTAAAGTAACGTTTTTTAATAATGAAATAAGCTGATTCAAAAAAATTTTAACATCATTTTGAATACCTACTTCTACAGGAAAGTAACGCCCAATAGCGATTGGATCTATATCAACTTGAACAATTTTTGCTAATTTCGAAATATTGTCATAGGAATAAAAAGTTGAATTAAAACCAAGTCTTGTTCCTATAGCTAATATTAGATCTGAGTCTTTTACAAGGGAAGATGCAACTTTATTACCTCTTGGGCCCATTTGACCACCATACAATTCACAATCAAATGAAATAACATCTCCATGACCAGCTGAGGCAACAATAGGGATATTTAAATTTTTTGATAATAAAATTAGTTGATCTTGTGTTTTTGAATTTTTTACCCCTGCACCACAAATAATCACTGGCTTAGATGAGTTTTGAATTAATGCTATAATTTTTTTCAAGTCGTTTTCATTAATTTTTTTAGAATCAATTTTATTTTCAATTTTAAAAGAATCAAAGATTTCATTTCCTGCAAGCACATCCCTAGGTATATTTAAATGAACAGGTCCCCATTTACCTTTCGTAGAGAGACTGAGTGCTTTGTTTAAATCTTGTACTATTGATTCAGTATTTTTTATAGAAAAAGTTTTTTTTGTAATTGGTTCAAACAATTTTTGTTGATCCACCTCTTGAAACGCATCTTTTCCAACATGCTCAGTAGCTATTGCTCCAGCTATAGATACTAATGGTGAAAATGCAGCTTTTGCTTGCGCAACACCTGTTACAAGGTTAGTGGCCCCAGGACCATTTTGACCTGCAATTATAATTCCAGGACTTCCAGAGGCTCTAGCATATCCATCAGCCATATGAGTGCCTGTTCGCTCATCTCTCACATCAATAAAGTTGATACTCTTCTCATCATAGAGTGCATCAAAGAGCTCCATGGTAGCTGATCCAATTAATCCGAATACATACTTAATATTATAAGCTTTGAGGCATTCGACAACAGCCTTACCTCCCGAAATTGGGCGGTTTTTAACTTCACTCATTATGATGCAGCTTTAATTTTACTTTTTTCTTTACTCTTAAAGTGTGGAATTATTTTCTCAGTGAATAACTGTATACTTTTCATACAGTCTTCATGTTTCACACCAGGAAAATTAGACCAAACTTTTAAATTTTGTAAATTTAATTCATTTTGCATTTCTTCAATTTTATCGATGATATAATCTACAGTACCAAAGAGCATATTTCTTTCATGTAAAAATTCATATGAAAGTAAATCTAATTTATGGTCAGTTTTTGGAAGTTCTTCTCCAGGATTCATATGTGTTCCTAGTCCTCTCCAATGACATACCCATCGCATATAATTTACCATTTGCTCACCAGCTTTCTCTTTTGCTTCCTCCATACTATCAGCAACAAACATATCCCTCACAACACTTATACCTTCACCTAACTCAACATGACGTTTTTCTTTTTCTGATTTTGCTTGTTGATATATTTCAAAACGTTTCTTTAGAGACTGGACTGGTGGTATCCACATAATAATACTAATGTCATTTTTAGCAGCCCATTCAATTGAACTTGGACTATCAACTACTTGCCATAGAGGAGGGTGTGGTTTTTGAACTGGTTGAGGAACAATATTTATTTTCTCTAAAATCTTTGTGTCTACATTCATAAATTCAGAACTAGGCGGACTCATATCATGCTCCCATTCAAAATTAGGAGCGGGGTAAGTATAAAACTCACCCTCGTGCTTAAAGAATTTTTCAGTCCATGCTTTTTTTATAATTGTAAGAGTTTCTTCAAATAACCTAAAATTTTTAGCTTGATCTTTCATATCTGCATCAGCATTCATGTTAAGAGCTTCTCTTCCATAAATACCTCTACCAACTCCCGCTTCAACTCTACCGTTAGATAGTTGATCTAATAAAGCTATATCTTCAGCTGCGCGAATAGGATTCCAAAATGTTATGATAGAAGCTGCTTGACCAATTCTTATATTTTTAGTTCTAGCAGCAATGTCAGAGCTTAATAAAATTGGATTAGGACAAATTTCCATACCTTCATGACTAAAATGATGTTCAGAAAACCATATAGAGTCCCAATCATTTTGATCGCAATACGAAGCAATCTCTCTTATTTCGTTAAGAATCTGATTATAAGTTTTTTTATTTCCCCAGTTAGTTGAATTACAGAAATAGCCTATTTTCATTTTACCTCCCTATGTGAAGGCGACCTATCCCACTTCCGTATGATGACGACGAGTTATGTATCGCTATGTAGTAGCGTATTATAAATCCATAAAATTTCAATAAAAAAAATCCAAATCAACAAAAAATCTGTAAAAACATTGCTTATTTATGATTAAAAATATAATTTTTGATTTTGATGGAGTGCTAGTTGATAGTGAAATTTTAGTTGCAAAAGCTTTTGCTAAATATATGAAAAAAATTGGTATAACTATTAATGATAAAGAATTTGCAAATTACGCGGGTAAAAAAACAGTTGAAGTAATTGCGTCACTATCAGAAAAATACTCAATAAAAAATCAACAAAAATTTTTTGATGATATAATGAGCATAGCTTCAAATATTTATAAAAATGAATTAACTATCGTCAATGGTGTTGATGAATTTTTAGATGAAATATCACTAAATTTATACATTGGCTCAAACAGCATTAAAGAAAGAATAATAGATGGTTTAAATAAGTTAAAATTAAACAAGTATTTTAAACCAAAACAAGTATATTCATTTGATCTTGTCGAAAATCCCAAACCACATCCAGATGTTTACTTAAAAGCAATTGAGGACAATAAACTCAAAAAATATGAAACGATAATAATTGAAGATAGTGTCGTTGGTGTGCAAGCGGGTTGTAGTGCAGATGTTAAAGTTATTGGCCTAACAGCTGGAGGTCATTGGCATGAGCATAGAGATGAAAAAGATCTACTTGAAGCTGGGGCAATAGCTGTTACA
>CEUS01068328.1_pt1 | contig 12728 bp, 11 predicted proteins | sample 427031 | NCBI WGS metagenome assembly CEUS01 (sample SAMEA2622837, study PRJEB7988) | marine metagenome | biome: marine biome (ENVO:00000447); feature: marine epipelagic mixed layer (ENVO:xxxxxxxxx); material: "saline water (ENVO:00002010), including plankton (ENVO:xxxxxxxx)" | depth 140 m | reverse complement strand
AATCTGCTGGTCATTATTATCTCCTAAACAGATATCTTTATCAGGTCGTACGCGATTTACTCTGCACATTGACCTGTCGAATTTGAAGTCTGGATACTGGTATCCGAACTTATTCAGTTATTGCCGATCGTTATTCGGGTTGAATCTCTCAGCAATCATCAGACAAGTCTCTGGCAGTGACCTATTTTCCCACCTAGTTGCCCGGGCAGTATCGTCGGCGCTGGGATGTTTCACTACCGTGTTCGGGATGGTGACGGGTGGTTCCACCCCGCCAGAACCACCAGAGACGGCACCATATTAACGTATGTATTGAATCGATGCAAGTAAGAATACCCAATATTTTCGTGCGGTTTTGAAAATTTTATGGGCAAAATTGTAAGGGCATACTATAATTTGTGGTATCGTTCTATTTATGGAGGATGGAATATGGTTGATGTAAACACGGTTCTAGGCCCGATAAACGCTGAGGAGATGGGTTTCACGTTGACCCACGAGCACATACGTGAAAGTTCCGCTGGGGTCCCCTATACATATCCCGACTTATTAGATCACGATGGTGATGTGGCTAGAGGTGTTTCTTTGTTGAACGAGGCCTACTCTGAAGGTGTTCAAACCATCTTGAACGTTACTACTTTGGATCTAGGTAGAGATATGCGATTAATACAGGAAGTAGCCGAAAAGGTTAAGTTGCACATAGTGCCTGCAACAGGATTGTGGAGGGATATACCGAGGCATGTGGGTCTAGGCGCAACGGTGGAACAACTTAGTAGAGCATTCATTAGAGAAATTGAAAAAGGAATTGAAAACACCGGCGTGAAAGCTGGAGTAATAAAAGTTGCTACGGATGTTGAACATATTAATGATGACGGTTTGACTCGACCAAATGAACTAGTTTTACGGTCTGCCGCAAGAGCATCTTTAGAAACAGGCGTTCCTATTGCCACCCACACGGCTGCTTTAGCCAAAGCAGGGAACTACCAGATGGATATATTTGAGGAAGAAGGATCAGATCTTTCTAGAGTCTGTATAGGACATAGTAACGATACAGACGATATAGATTATCTCAAAAACATTATGGATAGAGGGTGTTTCCTTGGTATGGATAGATATCCCGGTAATCCAGAAGGCTTGAATTGGGAAAAACGTACTGAAGTTGTTAAGAAGTTGATTGATCTCGGATATGTTGGGCAAATAACATTATCTCATGATTTTGGTGGGTCTAGGCCTGCTTTGCCTGAAAATATTAATCGACGAAGTCTAAACAACCCAGACGGATACTGTTTCATTATTAGGAAAGTAATACCGAGATTACTAGATTTAGGTGTTACCAAGGATCAAATTACAGATATGACCGTTAATGCACCGAGAAAACTCTTCGGTGGATAACTTAAAAACGTGTTTTTATTGTAGGTGGTAAGTTATGGCCGATCTTTTCGACTATAGAAGTATAGAATTATCTGCTGCTCGATCTCCTTTAGCATCTCGCATGCGACCGAGATCAATCGGAGAATTTATAGGTCAAGAGCACCTAGTAGGGGACGGTCAACCGTTTAGAGTTAATTTAGATTTGGGATATTTGCCGTCTATAATATTTTGGGGTCCACCAGGTACAGGAAAAACTACCTTAGCAAGTTTGATAGCCCAATACGTCGACGCCAGGTTCATAAGCATTAGTGCCGTAACTGCAGGAGTCTCAGATGTCAGGAAAATAATTGAAGATGCTAAATCCATCGCTGGCATGTATGGGCACAAAACTCTACTATTTATTGATGAAATACATAGATTTAATAAAGCACAACAGGATGTCATATTGCCATATGTGGAAGATGGTACGATAAGTTTTATAGGAGCTACAACAGAAAACCCTTCATTCGAAGTTATTGCACCTCTACTTTCAAGGTGTAGACTTTTCGTTTTAAACCCATTAAATCCAGACGATATCGAAAATATTATAGTTAGAGCTGTAAATGATAAAGATCGAGGATTGGCTAATTGGAACATAGAATTAACTGAAGATGCTTGCGAATATTTGATTAGACTGAGTAATGGAGATGCAAGGTGGACGCTGAATTTACTAGAATTCGCGGCGTTATCCATGAGCGGTGATCCTAAAATAAAGCGTAAAATTACAGTAGATGTATTGGGGAAATGTGCTGAATCTCAATCTCTTATTTATGATAAATCCGGAGACAATCACTATGACAATATATCAGCTTTCATAAAATCTATTAGATCATCAGACCCCGACGCAGCGATATATTGGTTAGGCCGAATGATTGAGGCTGGAGAAGACCCTATGTTCATCGCTAGAAGGTTGGTGATTTCTGCTTCTGAGGATATTGGCATGGCAGATCCCAATGGTTTATCAATAGCAGTGGCCGCCCAACAAGCAGTACATTTTGTAGGCATGCCAGAGGGTGGTATTCCATTAGCTCAAGCCACAGTGTATTTATCGACTGCTCCCAAAAGTAATTCCTCATACATGGCACTCAATAGAGCATTAGAAAAAATCAGGTATGGAGCAAAAGATCCTGTTCCTAAGCATCTTAGGAATCCAGTTACTGCACTCATGAAAGAGCAAGGCTACGGCGAAGGATACAAGTACGCACACGACTTTGAAGGTAATTTTGTATCCACAAATAATTTGCCGGATTCTATGATAGGTGTTCGTTTTTACAACCCCACAAAAAATGGCTATGAAGGAATTGTGGTTGATCGAATAAAAGAGTGGTGGGGAGATCGAAAGAAAAAGGATGAATTAATCGATTAACCTAAGAGGTTTGTAAAGTGTATACATCAACAAAGCTGTCAATATTAATCCTGTTCCAAAGATTATTTGTGACAATTGAGCCCCAAGTGCTTCAGCCATAAATCCTGCAAGTGCCCCACCGAAGGTCATCATAGCTCTGTCCAATGCAAGAACACCTAACACTCTTCCTCTCATTTGTTCATCGGCTTTTTCTACCAATAATGCATTGATAAGGGGGAAAAAGCCTGCTTGACCTATACCCAGGAAGAACATCACCACAAATGCTAAGGGTATGGACATTAAATATGTAGAAGCAGAAAATATAATCAATAGAAAACCGAAAGATACTAGTAGGGCCAACATTAATAGCCCTCTGTTCTTGGATGGATTAGCTCCTGCCAGTATGAGTGCACCGATTGTACTTCCTACTGCAGAAACAGATATAAGATATCCAAAACCTTTTTCACCTATGTCTAATATGTTGACTGCGAAAAGAGGGGCGAATACTTGCATGAATGCCATGCCAAAAGTAAACCATCCTAAGGACATTATGAGCACACCTCGTATGTCAGGATGATTCCAGGAATATTTCAAACCATCTACAAGGTCTGTTCCCATATTCCTTATACCAGTGTACCCGGACCTTTTATGGTCGGCTGGTTTGAGCATCCAGGTAAATATTACTGCTCCTATGTAAATTACAGCCATAGTCACGTAAGCACCAGAGAATCCCCATGTAGCTATTATTAATCCTGCACCTGCTGCTCCAGCTATTCTGGTGGCGGTCATACTTCCTTGGGATAAAGCCATAGCATTAGTTACCAATTCTTTGGGAACTATAGTAGGTATCATTGCTCTTCTCGCTGGTTGGTCGAAAGCCATTGCTGCCCCTCTCAAGATGTTGTAGGCATAGATGTGCCAGATGTCTACCGAGTCCAGAACCACTATAACCGCAAATATTATGCTAATCCCAAGAACGAAGAATTTAGTGGCTAGAAGGACAAATCTACGATTGAAATTGTCAGCCACTACTCCGGCAATTAAACCGAATCCTACCGCCGGGATTGTCCTCGCTACTAGTATCATTCCAAGGTGTATTGGTGAACCGGTTAAGGCTAATATAAGTAATGGTTTGGCTATTTGATCCAGCCAAAGTGCAAAAGCGTGTGTTATTTGTCCAAGCCATAGATAGACGAAATCCCTGTACTGAAAAGACGCGAATGTGTTTCTATAGGAAGATGTACTTGTGTGGGTAGTCAAGGAATATTATTCCAATTTCCTAATCTTGGGTATGAATATTATCCCGAAAAAGGAAAATAATGTCAAAATTATGGCTAAACCACCAACGGACCACTGTATACCTATTATATCCGTCAGGATTCCGGCTGCAAAAACACCAAAGCTAGTTAAACCAAATTCCATCATCATCAGGCTCATGACACGACCTCTGTATACTGGGTCTACATAGTACTGGATTAAAGTATTTCCAAGTGTCATTCTTGCTGTCTGCCCTATTCCGACGAAGAAAATAAAAACCATTGCGGCTGTCCACATCATGGAGGGAAATAGTGAATCCACGAAAAAGAGGCCTGTCAAAGCAATACCAGATAGGAGACTACCCACCATTAGCATTAATCCTCTTTTTCGGTTTGGTAGTGATGCTAATATAATTGATCCTAACATAGCTCCTACTCCAGACATACTTAGTAGGATTCCAAATCCTCTTTCATCTACGTTGAGTACGTCTTCGGTAAGTGCTGGCAGTAACATCATATATGGCATAGAGAGCAGAGTTACGATAAACGTTATTACCAAAACAAGAAATATCGTGGATTCATTTCTGGCATAACGCAAACCATCAAGGGCATCTTTCATTGCTCCACGACCTTGTAGGCTCACCACTCCGGTATTTGGCATGAGAGCTATAAATACTACGGCAATAATATACATTGCTGTCATTACAAGATATACAGACTCGAATCCGGAATAATATATTATGAACCCCACCGGAATTGGCGCTAGTAGACGTAGTGCGTTCATACCGAATGTGTTTAAGGCAACTGCATTCATCAGGTCTTTTTGTCCTACTATGTCTGCTATCATTGCCTGACGTGATGGCATCATCAATCCCATAACTGTTCCTTGTGCCAACGCTGCAACTATTAACCAGAGCCAAGACCCTTCCTTGTCTTCAGACATTATCCCTGCAATGAGTAGTAGTGCAGTAGCGAACGCTATTAACGCAGAAGCAACTTGTCCCCAAAATAGAACCTGTTTCTTTTCAACTCTGTCTGCTATGACTCCACCGAATAGAGAAAAGAACAGCATAGGCATTGCGTTTCCGAGTGCCATGGTTCCCAGCGCGGTTCCAGAGCCAGTTAGCTCGTATACAAGAAGAGATCTGGCTACCATTTGCATATTCATAGCCGCCATTTGTCCCATCATTGCACCGTAGTAGAGCCTAAAGACAGGATTCTTAAAGGAAGTAAAGGTTCTGAGATCTTTCAGGTTTAATCCAGATCCTCGTCCAGAGTAATGTGAATTATCTGTAGAAGTAGGATAGCCGTTAGTCTCTCTTGGATTATCTCCGGATCCATTACTTGTTATTGTTTCATATTCTTGTTTCGTTTCAGTAACGTGTTTTGGTGTGTTTTCCATGTTTCTTTTACAGTAGTCTCCTAGTTCACGGCAGTTTGTAGCCGGTCGTTCGTCTTTAGATGTTGATTGGCAGAATTTGATTCAATGATTAATCTCAATGAGTCCTGTACGGTTTCCAGGGCTTCCTGCGAAAGATTACTGAGAATGTATTCCCATTTGCTTCTTCGTTCGTTTATTAAGCTTGTTGCGAGGTTTTTTCCGTCTTCTGTAATTTCACAGATTACAGATCTTCTGTTAGTTGGATCCACCTGTCTATGCACCAAATTTTGTTGAACTAGTCGGTCTATAAGTCCGGTTGTGCCAGACATTGACACGTCTAGACCACACGCTAATTCGGACATTCGCTTGGGGCCATCTGCTAGCAGTAGAAACAGTATTCTTAAGTGAGGGATTCTTAGTCTGACCTTGAACCACTCTTCGGATACAGCCTGAGGGCCTGAAGTAATAACCTTTTCAAAAAGTGATATTACTTCGTCGAGTGTCTTGTCTTTTGGGCTAGTCATTCCTTTAAATGTTCCAAGCTTTCAATTTGCAAATATTTCGCAGACGTGAACAATTGTACTCCTGCATATCATATAAATGAAGACTAGTCATTCGTATCGCAGTGATAGGCAGGGCTTATCACTGGTGGAAGATAGGGGTAATTTCGTTAAACTACCCCTCCAGCTTTTGAATGTGTTTTTCGATTTCATCCGACCGTGAAGACAAGTTTTCCCATTCGGCCATTAACAAGTCTCTGGACAACGAGAGTTCCTGGTATGATTCCCCTTTTGCGGAAAGTTCGGTGTTGTCTTTAAAAGATTTCGGGTCGTTAAACATTTTCTCCAATATAAATAGTTCTTGTTCTGTAGATGTTACTAACATGTCAATCTCAATTACCCTATGACTCAATAGTTTTTGTTCTCTTTTCAATAATTTAACTTGTTTTTTTAAAGGATTCAAAGGTTTGCGGTTTTTCTTTGAACTTTCAAAACCATTTAGATTCTTTTCGTCAACCATAGTCTGTTTTGGCATTGCTTCCTCAGACCCAGTCTGCATTTTATGATACTGATAACTTTCATAGTTTCCTTCATAAACAATAGGTGAGCCATTTTCGATTTCTATTATTTTGTTGCAAGTCTGAGACATTAGGGATCTGTCGTGAGTAATTAAACATAATGTTCCTTTGTAATCACTTAGTGCGTCAGCCAATATCTCTCTGGATTCGATATCTAAGTGGTTGGTTGGTTCATCCATTAGCAATAAATTGGTGGGCTGTATTAGGAGTTTTGCCAATGCTACCCTTGCTTTTTCCCCTCCTGAAAGAACAGATACGGGTTTGTAAACGTCATCTCCCTGAAACAAGAATCCCCCCAAAACATTCCTCAGATATCCTTCCGGCTTCTCTGGGCTAGTTTTTCGCAGTTCTCCTATGACGGTAGATGAAGGATCTAGTTGTTCCAACAAATGTTGAGCATAATAAGCTGTGCTGACATTGTGACCAGTTTTTCGTTCACCACTATCTATTTCTATAACATTGGCTAACATTTTTAGTAAGGTAGTTTTACCAGCACCGTTAGGTCCAACCAAGGCAACTTTATCGTTCCTGTAAAGCGACAGGTTAAGGTCAGAGTATACTTCAGTTTCCCCGTACGATTTACATACGTTAGATAAAGAAATAACCTCTAAACCGCTTCTGGGAGGATCTGGGAAAGTATAATGCACCCTGTTTGTAGATCTTGGCACTTCTACTCTTTCAATCTTTTCTATCTGTTTTAGACGACTTTGTACTTGACTGGCTTTTCTTGCCTTTGCTCTGAATCGGTCTACAAACTGCATTTGCTTCTTAATTTCCCGGTCAATTCGTTTTGATTGGGATTCCATGCGTTGTATAAGTTGTTCTTTTGCTATCAAATACGAATCGTAATTTCCTCTAGTAATCATTATGCTATCTGGTTCTATCGATAACACAGTATTCACTGTGCGATTCAAGAAGGTCTTGTCGTGAGAAGTTATCAAAACAGATCCAGGAAAAACTGAAAGGTATTTTTCGAACCAGATATTAGCTTGCAAATCTAAATGATTGGTTGGTTCGTCTAGGAGCAAAATGCTGGGTTTGCTATATAGAAGTTTTGCTAGAGCTGCTCTCATTGCCCAGCCACCACTGAATTCTTCTATGTTTCTATTAAAATCAGATACATGGAAACCAAGTCCAGAAAGAATTTGTTCAGCTTCGTGCTCTTGATGAAACCTTTCTGCTTCTTCAAGGCGTTTTTCCAATATTGCAAGATCCTTTAACAATCTATTTTGGACATTACTGTCATCAGATGTGGAGATCGAATCTCGGATTTTCTCGATATCGCTACGAATATTCACAATGTCTAATGCGCCACTAAGAACTTCCTCCATAAGTGTTCTACCCGTATATCTGGAGAGTTCTTGTGTCAGGTAACCTATTTTGGTATTTTTGGAAACAGATACATTCCCATTGTCAGGACCTGTTTCTCCTGAGAGTATGTCCATAAGAGTAGTCTTACCTGAACCATTAGGTCCTACAAGGGCTATCTTGTCTCCATCCCTTATGTTGATGTTAACACCCTTGAAGAGGACTCTGTCACCGTAGGATTTGCTTATGTTTTGAGTTGTAATCATTTATAAATAGACCAATAGTGCTTGTATGTGGACGTTTAAATTATTTCAATCTTAGAATAGAATGGTTTCAGACAAAGTATGGCATTATACAGGTATCAATATCAACTGCCAGCGTAGCTCAGGGGTAGAGCAGCTGTTTCGTAAACAGCAGGTCATGGGTTCGATTCCCTTCGCTGGCTCCATTTCAATAATTACATGATCGATATTTTAGGTGGCTGAAAGGCCAAGTTCAGTTGAAACTGGCTTAAGTGAATCAATAATGAATTGTATTAATTCATCCAAATCAATGCTCAACTCCTCGGCTCCTTGTATTATATCGTCACGGTTTATAGCTCTAGCAAAGGCTTTGTCCTTCATCTTTTTTTTGACGGATTTCGGAGTTGTGTCTGATAAACTTTTGCTAGGACGAACTAGTGCCACTGCTGTAATAAAACCAGAAAGTTCGTCAGTGGCAAACAAGGCTTTTTCCATAAGAGAATCTCTGGTTACTCCAGTGTGATTTGCATGGGAAAGTATTGCACGTATAATGTTTTCTGGAAATTCTCTCTCAGTCAAGATCTTTGCACCAAAAGTTGGGTGATCTTCGGGTGTAGGGCAGGCCTCGAAGTCAAAATCGTGCAATAGACCGACAATGCCCCATAAATCTTCGTCCTCATTTTCTTTCCTGGCAAAAGATCTCATTGCCGCTTCTACGGCTATCGCATGTCTCTTTAATCTGTCGGTTTCTACAAATTCTTCTACTAGATTCCACGCATCGTTTCTGTCCATATATAATCCTTACTATAGATATCAGAGGGTCTACTCCATTAATACAACAATATCGATCTACCCAAAACCTCACCTGCTTGCAGCGCTTTGTATGCATCATCGATTTCGTCAAGAGGGTATCTTCTGGTAATAAGTTTGTCCAACGGAAATTTACCTTCCTTATGCCATTGAAGGAACATAGGGAAATCGGTATCAGGATAAGTGGCCCCAAGGCTCCCTCTATACTGACGTTGTCCGCCTACAAATAATCTTGGAGGAATGGACATCTCATGGTTTTCATGAGGTAGTCCTATTAACACGGCAGTACCTCCAAGATTATCGGCACCCGATCCACCAGGTCTTGTTGACGGTAGAATCTGCTCGTTTGTCGCTTTGACCCCAATCGCATCAAAGGCATAGTCAACTCCTCCATGTGTTAAGTCCACAATAGCCTCAACTGGGTTTGTTTTGGCGGCGTTAATTACATGAGTTGCTCCAAATTCTTTAGCTAATTCCAGCTTAGCATCATCAAGGTCAACTGCTATAACTGGATTAGCACCAGATATTGCTGCAGCCTGAACCGCGCATAAACCCACTCCTCCAACGCCGAACACAGCGACGGTTTCACCTTCTTTAACCTTCGCTGTATTTATAACAGCTCCTGCTCCAGTTAGGACAGCACATCCGACTATACAAGATACGTCCGTTGGATCATCCTTGCCAATAGGTACGACATAGTCGGCATCCATTAACACATCTTCTGCCTGAGTGTATACACTGTCTGTTACTTCTTGTTCTTGATATGTTGCCCCATTCTTTGCGGGCGGTATCGGTCCTTTGGGCATACTGCGTCTAACCCATGTAACTATTACAACATCCCCTTCATTTAAGTGATTTACACCTGATCCTACCTTACTTACCACACCAGTTCCTTCGTGACCTAAAGCCACTGGTCTGGCCGCATTGGGATTATGCATAGTGTGTAAATGACTATGACATATTCCACTTGAAAACATCTTGACCAATACCTGGTTTGGTTTAGGGTCGTCAGGTATATCCATTTCAACAACCTCTACTGGCCCGTCTACCTGAAATTGTAATCCTGCTCTAGTTTTCATAGAAATCTCCCTTTAATCAGTAATTAGGCGTAATTAATTATCTCAGTTCCAGAGGAAGAGTAGCCTCTTTGGGCTCCTCTCCGGAATCATCAGGGGGAACAATTGACTCTGGTTCTTCACCATCCGCAACCCGCCCTGTATTATATACAGCAAAGGCCCGACTCCTAGCCGTGGATTCCTGCGCAAAAGCTGCCAGATGAGGCGTAATCAATACGTTGTCGAATTCCAATAATGGATTATCTGGCGGCGTCGGTTCGACCTCGGTGACATCTAGGCCGGCGGCAGCTATCTTGTCGTTTTGTATGGCTCTGATTAAGGCTGACTCATCAACTACCGGACCTCTACAGGCATTGATCAACACCGCTGTGGGTTTCATCAAATCGAACTCTCTGTCACTTATCATGTGTCGGGTTCTGTTGTTCAATGGTACGTGTACAGTTACAACGTCACTCTGTTGAAGGAGATCATCTAACTCCAACCGTTTTAAACCCAATTGTTCTTCTAAGTCTGCATCCGGTTCTATTATATCTGTGTATACTATGTCACATTCCCAGCCTTGTAGTCGTTTAGCTACTCTTGACCCTATCCGACCCAGTCCTACTATACCTATTGTCTTACCTGCAATCTCATGGGCTTGTGAGAACCAGTCGGAACGAATGCTACCCGACCACTTTCCTGCTTTTACGGAATTGAACTGTAACTGAAACTTTCTATATGTGCTTACCAAAAGGCTAATTGTATGCTCAGCAACTGCTATTGCGTTGCCACCACCATTATTAGCAACTCTTATACCAAGTTCGCCAAGAGATATTTTGTCTATCATATTGGTGCCGGCACTGGTTGTCTGAACCAGACGCACTGAAGGGGTTAGTCTAGCCAATTCTACTGGGTATACCGACGGCACTACTATCACCGCTTCTATCCCTTCCAGGTCTTTAGCTTGTTGTTCAATTGGAAGGCTATTATCAATCCATTTAACATCGAGATTATCTGGTGCCAAATCTTGAAAAACCGTATCTTTAGGACCCAAGTACGCAATTTTAGGACTCATATTCTTATCCCTCCATGTTCATAGCTACTACATGTATCCTATTAGATTATATGTGTCTAGCTCTTGGTAATCAACTAATTGAGATTAAATAACAAACAAGGTCTGTTATACTGTGGACACTGTAAATCTTTAATCTGAAATCTATTTGAGTTAATAGGATTCTATAATTGTATCTTTCTGATTTGACCCTTTTGAACTATCGTAACTACTCGGATTTGGAGATAAATCTTCCAAAAGGACTAATATTGTTACATGGAGATAATGCTCAAGGTAAATCTAATTTCATAGAAGCAATATATCTGTTGTCTATAGCTAAATCATATAAGGCTGGTAATGAGAGAGAGACATTGCAGTTAAAACAAGGTGTGTTATCTGATAAAGCTCATGTTGTTGGAGTTTTCCAAAATGAATCCGATAAGTTTAGAGTAATGATTGATATGAAACTTGTAGCTTCTGATAATGGCATTAACAAGCAAATTCTTCGGAAGGATATAACTCTTAATGGATCTCAGGTTAGTGCCTCTGCCTTATTAGGTAATATAAATGCAGTCCTATTCACTGTCGATGACATTGAATTGATAGTGGGTTCACCTTCAATCCGAAGAAAATTCTTGGATATTCTCATATGCAGACTAGATAAAATTTATCTAAGAGCATTGCAGAAATACCAGAGAGTTCTTTTTCAAAGGAACCATTTGCTGAGGCTTATTAGAGATGGAAAAGCATCGATTGCAGAGCTTGAGTTTTGGAACGACTCCTTAATATATGAAGGGTCTTATATAACGATGAAACGAAAATTGATTGTAGACGAACTGACTGCCGTCGTAAAACCTATATATCAGAAATTAACAAATACTGGTGAGAACATTTCGTTACGTTATGAACCAGGACTTTCAACTGACGAATTCGCTTTTGACGACCTGCAGAGCAGATTCAAGGCAACATTATATGATGCTTTAGATAGAGAAATATCTCAGGGTGGATCTCAATACGGACCACAAAGGGACGAAGTGAAAATATTCTTAGATGATATGGATTCGTCGGTCTTCGCATCAAGGGGCCAATCCAGAACCTTGTCTCTCTCACTAAAATTGAGTGAGGGTAACATTTTACATAAAGAAACAAACCAGTCACCAATTATACTACTGGATGACGTTTTTTCTGAACTCGATGATTCTCGAAGAAACCTTATATTGGATCACGTATCGTTGAATGAACAGGTCTTCATATCTTCTAACAACAAGGATGTTTTAGAGAACAGGGCTGTTCAAAGTTTCACACCATTGTTTGTCAAAAATGGTTCAGTCATCCGATAACTTATTAGTCATCTACCCTTTGCCACAATCTGGGCATAGCCCTCTAGCCCACCAGTTTCCGCCATACGAGAATGGTTCAGACCAGTGATTTCCTTCAGAATACTTTCGTTTTTCACTTCTACCACATAGGGGGCAGTAATTAGATATTTCTGTGTCTGGATTCGGTTGGACATTTTGTTTGTCAGTCATATTATCGTCCTCACATTAATTCAGATAAGTTAAATTCTTTGATAAGACATAATAGATCAAAACTCCGATCATTAACATAGATCTTACAGTATTTTGTTCGACAATAATTGACTTTTGTGATAATACTACTTTAACCTGAGAACACTTAGTGTTAGGAGCCTTCACACATGGCAGATAAATTGATAATAGCTGGAAGAGAATTTGGTTCTAGACTCATATTGGGAACTGGGAAATATAGATCTATGGAAGAAATGGTTTCTGCTATCGAA
>CEUS01284482.1_pt1 | contig 12729 bp, 8 predicted proteins | sample 427031 | NCBI WGS metagenome assembly CEUS01 (sample SAMEA2622837, study PRJEB7988) | marine metagenome | biome: marine biome (ENVO:00000447); feature: marine epipelagic mixed layer (ENVO:xxxxxxxxx); material: "saline water (ENVO:00002010), including plankton (ENVO:xxxxxxxx)" | depth 140 m | reverse complement strand
CATGAAGCAAGCTATATATGCTAATGATACTAGACCAGTAGATATAGAGTGTAGTTGTTATTGTTGCGCTAACTTTAGTAGATCATACGTGCGACATCTATGTAAAGCTAAGGAGATACTTGGAGCTACGTTGCTGACTATACACAATTTGCATATGCTGCATGATATGATGCAGGATATGCGCGATGCAATTATTGCTGGTAAATTCGGTTCTTGGAAGAGGGCTTTTGAGGATAGTATTGGTTCATGACAGTGTTACAAGCGATATCTCTAGGTATTATTCAGGGCATAACTGAGTTTCTACCAATATCAAGCTCAGCACATCTAGTGCTAGTGCCTCATTGGTTAGGGTGGTCATTTGACACTCAGTTGGAATTTACAGTAGATATTCTATTGCACCTAGGAACATTAGTGGCTGTAATTACCTATTTTTGGCAAGATATAAAAGCGATTATATATTCATTGCTTGTTGGGTTGTGGAATCGCAAATCTCTTGAAGACGATAATGCAAAGCTAGGCTTGTTAATTGTTATTGCAACTATTCCAGCTGGTGTGATAGGTGTTGGTTTAAAAGGATTCTACCTAGAAATGTTAGATAACCCTAGAGGTGTTGCTGCGTTGTTATTGGTGACAGCATTAGTTATTATTGCATCAGAGTTGTATTCTCCAAAAATCAGAACTAAGATAAAAGATATCCGCTGGTTAGATGCTTTAATAATCGGATGCTTTCAGGCTCTTGCCATCCTACCTGGCATATCGAGATCAGGTGTCACAATAGTTGGGGGGATTTTACGCAAACTCACACGCGAATCTGCAGCTAGATTCAGCTTTTTGATGGCTATACCAGTGATGGTGGGAGCTGGTTTGGTGGCAGGTATAGAATTGTTTACCAATCATTTGCTGTGGCAATATTGGCCTGCTATCTTAGCGGGATTCTTTACAGCTTTATTTGTAGGAATTGTATCTATTCATTGGTTGCTCAGATATTTACAGACTCACTCATTATGGCCATTTGCTTGGTATTGTTTACTAGTAGGATTGGTTGGTACATTGCTTGGTTGTTCTCCTGCTCCAATTGTCATCAAAGAATCAGTGTCTACGGTAGGTGTGACAAACGCTACTAGCGAGCTTGTTAGTGATCTGATCATGACATCACCTTATAGTGATGACCTGAAGATACAAATTTACTCGTCTAACAGGCAATTAATAAAAGCTGTATCTTCAGGTGGCGTTGAATCAGGTGTTGTAATGTACTTTCCAGAAGATTCAAATCTGTTTTCAGTTCCTCTGGCTCTTACTAGGTTGCATGCTATTGTGCAACCAGACCTTGACATTGATGAACTATCAATAGAGGATCTCAGATCAGTGTTCGTAGGATCAGTAGTAGATTGGGGAGAGTTTGGAGGTGTATCCGAACCAATTAAACTTGCTGTACGCGAGGAGGGAGATTCAGCACGGACTATCTTCGAATTAATTGTATTAAGTACAGTTTCACCTTCTTCTGTTGCTCGTGTGTTTGCAGGGGAGGACCTAATGATAGAGTATGTAAGTAACACACAAGGATCTATTGGTTATAGTTGGCAAAGTTTTGTAAACTCAGACGTTAAATCACTTGAGATTACGGATTCGGGATTGTTCAGTGTTCCTGTCTATGCGGTAAGTTATAAGGAGTCCTCCGGTGTTTTGCGTAACTGGTTTGCCTGGGTACAGCAGAGACCCAGAAATGATCTATCGGATGGCTTCACACCAATTCCCTGATTAAGTTATATACGGGTTGAATTGCTTTTCAGCAGATATAGTAGTGTTATCTCCGTGTCCTGGGTAAATAATAGTATCATTGGGAAGGGGGAGAAAATGCATCTTTATGCTGTTGATGAGTTGGTCGAAGTTTCCGCCATAAAGGTCTGTACGTCCTATTCCTCCTTGGAAAAGCACGTCGCCCCCAATCAAAAAATTGCTATCTATTGCAAAGAATGCTACGTGGCCTGGGGAGTGTCCGGGTACAAACAAAACATTGAAATTATGTTGGCCAATATTCAATGTCTTAGTCATGTCAAACCATATTGTGGGTTTGTGACTGTTATCAATTGATAGCCCCCAGTTTGATGCTCCTCCACCGGCTTGATACAACGGTAGGTCCATGGCATGAAGTCCTAAAGGTAAATCTGGGTGAGAATCCATTATTTCACCTAGTGCCCCAAAATGATCAAAATGCGCGTGGGTTAGCCATACAGCTTGTAATTCCCATCCTTTTTCATTAACTAGCCCAATGATTTTGTGTGCGTCCCATGCTGGATCAACTACTACACAGTTACCACATGCAGAGTCAGCAATTATGTAGCAGTTGGTCTCCAGAGGTCCAAGAGCCAATTTTTCCACAATTAAAGTCATAAAAACCCCTTGTTTGTTGAAGATACTATATACTTTTGAAGCGATTTTACCAGACAAACTATAGGTGTCATATTATATGAAATTACTTCCTGATTGGTTGAAAATTAGACATGTGTTGGCTGGGATTTTTGTGGTATTTTGGTTTTGTATTATTTCACTTCCAGTTTTCATGTTGATGTTAGCTATGCAAGGTGAGCTAGTCTGGAGTCCGAACGAACACCGTGAATATCGCGTGTGGTTGATAATGGAAGATGATCAGCGTGGTTTGGGTTGGGCTACTAAACTTCCATTCAGTCAAACACTCGACCAGGTATGTTCAACTAATCGAGTTGGCTTTATGTTTTGGAGAGGAAACAACGAGCAAGTCAACACCGAGTATTGTGAGTGTTATTCCTATGATAGTGGAATACTCAATGAATATCTAGGTAAGTGTGACGATCTATAGTAGAACCTTTATTCGTCTGTCGAGTCGGATTGAGATGCATCAATAACTGACTGTGAAAGATGTGATGGCACTTGTTCGTGCCGCAAATATTTTAGTGAAAACACACCGCGTCCCTGTGTTATGGAGCGTAAGTCAGTGACATAACGTTGGACTTCTGCTAGTGGCACTTCTGCAGTGACAATACTTTTTCCACCGAGCGAATCCATGCCCTGCACTCTAGCACGCCTACTATTGAGGTCACTCATTACATCACCCATGTTACTTTCTGGTACTGTAATATCAATCAACATAATCGGTTCAAGTAGCACTGGGCTGGCATTTGCAACGGCAAGTTTGAAGGCTTCCCTAGCTGCTATTTCAAATGCTATGGGCTTTGAGTCTACAGGATGTTCCTTACCATCTGTTATTGCGACAAATATTTTTTCCATGGGAAAGCCAGCGACCGCACCATCTGTCAACACGCTGCGAATACCCTTTTCGATTGCTGGCATAAAGTTAGCCGATATGGCTCCGCCAAACACCTTGTTCTTGAAGCAGAAATTTTCGTCACCATCTGGATCCATATTCGCACTAGTTAGTGGTTCTATATGCATATGAACTTCACCGAATTGTCCAGCCCCACCACTTTGTTTCTTGTGTCGATATTGACTGTCTCCAGAGCTAGTTATACTTTCTTTGTACGGTACCTTTGGGGTACTGATATCTAGTGATGTTCCAAACTTTTGTTCAGCACGTTTGAGTGCAATGTCTATATGTTGGTCACCCATACCCTCCAGTATTGATTGTTTTGTAGATGGTTCATTACGCCAACTAAGTGTAGGGTCTTCTTCACACAATTTTGATAGAGTAGGACCCATTTTGGTTGAGTCTGCTTGTGTTCGTGGTCTAACTGCTACAGCATATAAACTTCCAGGATATACTGCAGTTTGAAATTGCATAGGGTTATTCTTATCACCTAAAGAGTCCCCAGTGGCTGTCTCATTGAGTTTTGCAATAGTACCAATATCTCCAGCGTGCAATCGTTTTACAGGAATCTGTTCTTTTCCGCGCATTACGTGCAAAGTCCCGATACGTTCCTCGGTTTTCTTTGTATGATTTTGTATTCGCGTATCTGATTCGAGAATCCCTGACATGACTTTTAAGTACGTTAGTTTTCCAACAAATGGATCAGCTGTTGTTTTAAAAGCAAGCACACCTTGTGTTTCCAAATCTTTTTCTTGTTGATTGGTCTTGTTTGTATTAGAGTTCTCTCCAGGAGAAGGTAGATAACGAGTAATACCTAGCAATAGTGGTATTACACCAATGGACTCTGTGGCTGATGACACTAAAACTGGAGCACAACTACCTGACAGCACAGCTTGTTTGAATCCATATTCTATCTCATCTGGGCTTAGTGTTTCCCCATCTAAGTATCGCATCAGCAATTCATCATCGCCTTCCGCTGCAGCTTCTTCAAGCTCAGTGCGTGCAGCTGCAAATGTCTCTACATACTCTTCCGGAATGTCCTCGGTTGTGCCTCCAGAGCCAGGCCTTGCTTTCTGCGCTAACATGCCAATAATTCCTTGGAAGTTCGATTTTTCGCCCCAAGGCAGTGCTACAGGTATGAGTTTTTTGTCCGATGCAAGTTGCTGTACAGAACTTAGTGCTTTACTGTAGTTAGCATTGTCACGATCCATTTTGTTGATTACTATGAATCTAGGTAGATTGTGTTCGTTGCAATAGTCCCAAACAAGTTCGGTGCCCACTTCTACACCCGCTACGGCATCGACCACAATTATTGCTGCGTCTGCGACCTGTAGCGCTGATTTGACTTCACCAACAAAATCAGTAAATCCGGGAGTGTCTAGTAAATTTATTTTGTAATCTTCGTAGACACATGCAACCATTGCTGTGCTAATTGACATTTGACGGTTGCGTTCTTCGTCTTCAAAATCGGCTACAGTAGAACCATCATCAACTCTACCGAGACGTGTGGTGGCTCCAGTGACATGCAGCATAGCTTCTACTAGTGAGGTCTTACCAGACCCTCCATGGCCTACAAGAACCACATTGCGTATGGAGTCAGTTAAGTATTCATTCATGACAGTTTTAATCTACCTCCTTTCTGAAAGCGGTACCTGCCAAATATCATGCGTACATATGTTGTGAGTGCAGGTTGGCATTGTAGCGGAGGGTTGGTCCATTGTCAAAGCGTGCTAGAATCGCAGTAACGTAATTGTTTGTAAGTAATTACTCAGGAGAAGCAACAAATAAGACTTTTGTAGAATTGTTTATCTTTTGACTAAAGCAAGTTACTCAACGTAATGGTACTAATAAGTTTAATAGCTGGTTCTGTATGAGACGAATACTGATTTTGTTTGTTGATGGGGTAGGTCTGGGATCTGACGATGCAGATACAAACCCTTTCGTTGCTGCTAATCTGCCTAACATAACTACGTTAATGTCAGGACGCAAACTTGTTTCCAATCAGCAAGCTTTTTCATACAATAATTTTTCGTTTGTACCAGTTGATGCTTGCATGGGAGTAGATGGTATGCCCCAATCTGCTACTGGTCAGGCATCAATTATGACCGGTGTTAATGTCCCAGCCTATATTGGTAAACACTGGGGACCAAAACCCAGTGAAGAAATTAGAAGCTTGTTGCAGAGTGATAATATACTTAAAGTTATATGTGGTAACAATCATTCAGTTAGGCTTGCTAATGCTTATCCCCCGTCTTTTTTGCAGCAACTATACTCTGGGCGTCGGTTACTATCATCGATTCAATTTGCATTTCAAACTACGGGAGCTAGGTTTTGCAACATAGAGGATTTACGTGGAGGGCATGCTTTAGCTGCCGACTTTACCGGAGAGGGATTACAATCCCATCTTGGTTTTGCAGATATACCCATATTGTCGTTAGACGCGGCCGGTAAACGTTTGGCTTCACTAGCTCAAGAGACTGATTTGTTATTGTTTGATTGTTGGCAGACTGATGTTGTTGGACATCGTGGCACCATGAGTACTGCTATTGATACGGTAGAGCGTCTTGATGCAGTTGTAGGTGGTATATTAGTTTCTTGGTGTGAGACTGACGGCTTGATTGTTATTGTGTCGGACCATGGTAATCTGGAAGATAAAACCACACGTCGTCATACACGCAATAAGGTTCCAGTACTTTTGTTTGGCGATGGCCACAGCAGTGTTGCAAATGCTATCAACGATTTGAGTGATATAGCCCCGGCTTTGATAAAGTACTTGGGTTAATGACTTACTCGCTACGAAGTTGAGCACCCAATTCTTTTTGTAGAGTTTTTACTATCTTATTACGTAGTTTAGCAGCATCTTTATCAGTCAAAGTTTTTACTTCAGATTGATATGTAAGTCGATATGCTAGACTTTTCTTGTTGGCCCCGACTTGTTCTCCACGGAAAACATCAAATAACTGTACTTTGGTTAGAGTCGCACCTCCAGATTTTACGATTGATGCCACTACTTCAGCGTTGGTGATACTGTCACCCACAATTAAAGCAATGTCCTCAATTATGGCAGGGAAACGTGGTATGGGTTTACTACTATATTGATCTGGCATAGCATCTACAAATGCCATAAGATCAAAATCAGCAGCTAAAGTGAGGTGTTCTCCCAAGTTATAGTTTGATGCTATATCAGGATGCAATACACCGAACAACCCTGCTTGGGATCCGTCTATAGTTAACTTGGCAACTGCACCAGGTTGAAAAGAGGGATGGTTAGCATCGTCAATGGTGTAGTCGGATATATGTGCAGCTTGGAGCAGTTCGTCGATAATTCCTTTTAGGTCAAAATAATCCATTGAGTCAACCCGGTTATCAATCCAGCTCAACGAGAGTCTTTGTCCTGAAATGACTATTGACAATCTTTGAGCTTCAAGTGGCAAGCTTGATTGTTCATCTGATGAGGAGAGTTCGGGTAAATATACTGGACCAACTTCGAATAGTGCTATTCGTTGTTGAAAGCGCAAATTGTCTTGAGCACATTCTAGGACACTCGACAGAAGTGACCGGCGCATAGCAGAGCGTTCGGGAGTTATTGGATTAGCTAAATGTACGTAAGGCCCATTCTCTATAGGATGCAAAAGTTGTTCAGTTTCAGGTGAGGAAATTCGATAAGTTATCACCTCCTGCAGACCGAGATTTACTAGAATGTCACGGACTCTTTCTTCTTTTTCTAGAAGAGTGTTATTCTCCTGTCTTGGCATTAAATCAGATATCTGCGTCTCGGGGATATTTTCAAAACCCCAAATACGAGCAATTTCCTCGATTATGTCAGCAGTGCCTATTTCAGCTATTCCTATATCTAATCTATGGGCAGGAGCTGTGACGTGTAATATGTTTTTCTTTTGCTCAACTGTAAAATCTAATGCTATGAGAATACTGACAACTTCTTCTGTTGGTATATCAACACCTAAACTACGTTGTATTTCACCTATAGGTAGTTTTACAGTGTTTGGCACATAATGGTGCGGGTACTCATCTATGAGGTTGTGGATAATTTTTCCGTTGCCAAGGGTTCGAATCATTTCGGCTGCTCTAAGGTTGGACCTAGCAGCTATTTCGGGACTTACTCCGCGACTAAATCTATATCCTGCTTGCGATGATTGCATTTGTTGTGATGTGACAGTTTGACGAATGTTGATTAAGTCCCAACTGGCAGCTTCGAGCAATACGTTTTTTGTGTCATCAGACACTTCTGAGTCACTGCCGCCCATAATGCCGCCGATTGATAAAGCACCAGTATTGTCTGCGACTAGAATAGTGAAATCATCAAGATTTCTATTTATTCCGTCCAGGGTTACAATTTTCTCGCCAGATTTTGGGAGCCTTGTACTTATGACCGGAACTTTTGTTTCTGAGCGATTACGGAGCACATCATAATCAAAAGCATGAAGTGGTTGGCCCATTTCTAACATTACATAGTTAGTTACATCAACCACATTGTTGATTGGACGCATACCAGACATGCGTAGTCGAAGTTGCATCCAGTAGGGCGAAGGTTTAATCTGAACATTCTCAATTAAAGTTGCAGTAAATCGTGCGTTTAATTCAGGCTCATCAATTTCTATGTTTGGCATTGCAAGCGCTGATTGAATTGATTTTGAAATTGTAATATTTGCTGTTGGAGGATCTATTGGGGTTTTCGTAAGTGCGCCTAATTCTCTGGCAACACCTAATATACTTAGGTTGCGGGCCATGTTTGGTGTAATTGCTATATCGAATACAGCATCTCCAATGTAGTCAACAAGCGGTGTGCCAGCCTTTGGAGCATCAGAATCAAAAACTATAATACCTTCATGTTCATCAGATATACCAAGCTCCTTTTCAGAGCATGCCATCGAATAGGATTCTACACCTCTAATTTTCTTGCGTTTAATTGTAATTAATTCCTGGCTAGAATTATGGCCATCATACAGTTGAGTACCTTCTCGTGCATAAGCTACCTTTAATGGTTGAGCCAATTTGCCTTGATCTTTATATTGAAAAAGGTTAGGAGCACCTGTAAGCACAGTGTGTGTCAGTTCACCATCATAGAGTTGCGCTAAAACTAATCGATCCGCGTTGGGATGGTGTTCAACCTTAGTTATGTCAGCCACAACAATGTTTTTACGATCCCACTTAAGCCCGTATATGCTTGTTTGGTTTTGAAGTTGATCGGGTTGTGGTAGTCCTATGAAGTTTATTGATTCAACTTCTAATCCTGCAAATGTTAAAAGGCGAGCAATCTCATGGGGATCAAGAGTGATTTCAATATATTCTTTAAGCCAACTTAAAGGAACCTTCATATTTTGATAACCTTGCTGTTTTTAGTAACTGCAGAAATCGGTGTACACATAATTTTATAGCTTAGCAATTCTTTTCAATACAATAATGCATTCTAAAACTGTTCTAGAAATCGTAAATCGTTTCCCCAAAAGTGACGAATATCATCTATGCCGTATTTAAGCATGGCAATACGTTCCGGTCCCATACCAAAGGCAAACCCTGTATATTTGTTGGGTTCATAGCCACCATTAGTTAGGACTGCTGGATGTACCATTCCGCAGCCTAGTATTTCGAGCCATCCAGTTTTCTTGCAAACTCTACATCCTTCTCCAGAGCATAAGAAACACTCAACATCCATTTCGGCACTTGGTTCAGTAAATGGGAAATGTGATGCGCGGAAGCGAGTGCGCGTTGAATTTCCAAACATACGTCTTGCAAAATCAGTGAGAGTACCCTTCAAATCGGTAAAGCGTATGTTTGTGCCGATTGCTAGACCTTCTACTTGGTTAAATTGGATTTCAGATCGTGCTGTTATTTGTTCGTACCGGTAACACATTCCTGGTAGTATGACCCTAATAGGGTCGGGAGCGTTGGCTCGCATGGCATGTATCTGACCGGGAGAGGTATGTGTGCGTAATATAACACCAGGAGTATTTGTGTGGAAAGTGTCCCACATGTCTCGAGCAGGATGATGGAGCGGTATATTCAAAAGTTCGAAGTTTAGTTCATCAGTTTCTATTTCTCTGGAACGGTAAATTTGAAAACCCATGTCGGCCCATATAGTGTAAATTCGACGCAGGGTTTGAGTGGCAATATGCAGGCGACCGCGATTCACAGACCTTCCCGGTAGAGTGATGTCCAAATCCGTATGTTTTTGTCTAGTTGATGCAGTAGATTTGTGTAAATAATGTGTTTGTTCTTTATATGCTTCTTCAAGAATGTTACGTATTTGATTAGCATGTTTACCGATAGCAGGCCTATCTTTGGGAGCTACGTTACTGAGGTTTCTTAATGACTCGATTAATGGACTGTTTTTACTTAGGTGTGTTGAATACCATAGGCGCAGCGTTTCCTTGTCGCTTGTTTTTTTTAGTTCAGACAAAGCTGTAGTTTTTATAGTATCTAATGCTTCAAGCATGTATACCTCCACAACATTATATATGGACATCCCGACCAAAAATAGAAAACCCGTCCCAGAAAAAGGGACGGGGCTAAATTAGTCCCGTGGTACCACCCTGTTTAGTCTTTTTTTGTCAAGACTCACTTGATTTACCGATTGTCGGTTTTTCTTCCTTGCTAACGCGTGGGACGCGGCGCTGGATAATTGCCATGTCGCACAATAGACACATAGTGTTCCCCAGTGCGGCTCGAGAGTGAAATTCAGCCAGAATATTTTGACTTATTTTAGACTGTGGTATTCTCAGACAATAATCTAGCGTACTTGGCTCCGTCTTAGCCACATATTATGTTGTATGGCGATTATCTCAAATTGATGCTAATTGTCAAGCCATGAGTGATGGTAATAATGATTTGACTATGACGATGGTGAGCTTTATACTGCATTTTACTAATAGGGTTGCAAGATATGAAAAATATAGCAATAAAACGTGTAGGCATAGCAATAGGCTTGACCATATTGTTGGTTGTAGCAGGTTACTTCTATTTACGTAGTAGTCTACCAAAAACAGAAGGCGTCGTAGTATTGTCAGGGCTCGATGGGCAGATCGAGATTGTGCGAGATACTGATGGTGTTCCACATATATTTGCGTCGACTGATGCCGACGCATATTTTGCTTTAGGATATGTACATGCACAAGATCGTTTATGGCAACTAGAGATGAATCGTCGCATTGGGTCAGGCCGTCTAAGCGAAGTGTTGGGAGAAGCCACACTAGATATTGACAAGTTTTTAAGGACTTTAGGCACGTATCGTGCCGCTATTCAAACCTGGGACTTTTTAACTGATGATACCAGAGCTGCGCTGGAATCTTATGCTTCTGGTGTAAATGCATGGATTGATGAGGGGCATACTCTACCACCTGAGTATTTGATACTGGGTTTTACTCCTGAGCCTTGGACAGTCTACGATTCGTTGGTATGGTCAAAAATGATGATGTGGGATTTGGGAGGGAACTGGGAGGACGAGCTGCTACGGTCATTGTTGCAGTCTTCTGTTGGCCAAGACCGTGCAAATGAACTTGTGCCTGGATACCCATCAGAAGCAACAACTATTATTCCTGGCGATTTGGCTGACACATTGTTGGGTGTTGATTCAACTATGCAGCAGATGTTTCGAATGGGTGATAAAGATGTTGGTAGCAACAGCTGGGTTGTATCTGGTGATTTGACCGAAAGTGGTAAACCATTGCTTGCAAACGATCCCCATCTAGGTGCTCAGATCCCATCTATTTGGTATTTAGTAGAATTGCAAGGGAACTTGTTGCACGCTACGGGCGCAACCTTGTTGGGAATGCCAATAATTCCTATCGGCCACAATGAACATGTAGCATGGGGCCTCACAAATCTTGGTCCAGATGTACAAGATTTATACATTGAGAGAATAAATCCCACCGACCCAAACCAGTATGAGGTTGACGGGGAATGGGAAGACATGACTATAGTGTTAGAGGAGATCCTTGTTAAGGATGATGAAGATACTCCGATTCCATATGCTGCTAGAAGTACTCGTCATGGACCTCTCATTAGCGATGTGTCTGACAATGCCGGAACTCCGCTTGCAATGCGTTGGACTGCACTAGATCCAGGCGATACTACTGCGGATGCGTTTATGAAAATGGCTTATGCTTCTGATTGGGACGAATTCACTGATGCCTTGCGATATTATGTAGCTCCTAGTCAAAATATGGTGTTTGCTGACCAGAAAGGAAATATTGGTTATATTGGTCCTGGTCGTATACCTGTGAGGGCCAAAGGAGATGGAACTGTTCCAGTCCCAGGATGGGATAGTGAATATGAATGGGAAGGATGGATACCATTTGAACAATTACCTCAGGTTTATAACCCAGAGAGCGGATATATAGTTACCGCCAATAATAAGGTTGTTTCAGACGATTATCCGTTTTTCATTTCAAGCAGCTGGGCTCCCCGATATAGAGCAGATCGAATAGAGGAGCTGATTCTTCAGTTCACTGATGGGGACAGCAAAATTTCCATCGAAGATATGATAGCCATACAGTCTGATCAGATAAGTAGACAGGCGATCGAATTGCTTCCTTACTTGCAATCTGTTGAACCATCAGAGTCTAAATCTGAGCTTGCGCAACTTGCTCTTGACCATGTTGTTACTTGGGATGCTGATATGAGTGCCGATAGTGTAGCTGCAACAATTTACGCTACATGGTTTCATCAACTCGGTATGGTCATATTCGAGGATGAACTTCGCGGTAACGTGTATGAACAGTTTGCTGATCGGAAACACGCATCTTTTCTAGTAAATGTGTTGGAAGAACCGGATAACCCATGGTGCGATAATGTTCTCACTGTGCCTAATGAAAATTGCTTAGATGCTGCTGCTAGCGCATTGGATCGTGCCACTGAATTTCTAGAGGATCATTTTAAAGGTAGCATTCCTTTAATATCGAATGGTCGTAATGTAGATAAATGGAAATGGGGTGAATTACATGAAACCATTTATTCTCACAATCCGTTTAGTGAAGTTGCTGCGTTACGCATGTTGTTTCAACGGGAAATAGGTAATGGTGGTGGCTCGTATACTGTTAATGTAGGACCATACAAGTTCTCGGATCCATACAAACAAATTTACGTACCTAGTTATCGGCAAATAGTGGATTTGAATGATTGGAGTAACAGTTTGTTCATGCATACTACTGGTCAATCAGGAAATGTTTTTAGTAAACACTATGATGATCTTATTGAACGACATCAAGCGGTGGAATATTTACCTATGAGTTTTGGGCGTGCTAACATAAAAGGAGATGTGTTAGTGTTGAAGCCTGAATAATGCAAATGCTAAACGGAGGATTTATGGTCGATGATTGTACTTATTCGATTGGATAAGTTTCCCATTGTGACATGTTGTAATATTCGTCCCACAACATAGTTTCATGCTGAACACTAGTTATAAATATATC
>CEUS01158537.1_pt1 | contig 12730 bp, 7 predicted proteins | sample 427031 | NCBI WGS metagenome assembly CEUS01 (sample SAMEA2622837, study PRJEB7988) | marine metagenome | biome: marine biome (ENVO:00000447); feature: marine epipelagic mixed layer (ENVO:xxxxxxxxx); material: "saline water (ENVO:00002010), including plankton (ENVO:xxxxxxxx)" | depth 140 m | reverse complement strand
GCCCGCCCCGAGCCGTGGTCTTGGCGTGCCCCACTATTTCACGGTCCGCGGGATCTATGAGACGGCGTCCTTGACTGACGCGGTACAGGCCGTGAGAAGGGCACACAGAGCGATTCCCGCCAATGTTATCTTGGCGACCCCTCAGGGTCCTGCCGATCTGGAGGTGACGATTGATCACGTCCACGTGATAGAGGATGGGGGAGACGGAGTCGTTACACATACCAATCACTGCGAGCATCCGGATCTCTTGTCGGTAAACGACGACTACCCCGAACTGATCCAGTCCGGTCCTAGGAAGGTCAGAGTGGAGCGCATTCTTGGAGAACTTGCTCGTCCTTTCGCAATCGAAGGTCTCAAGGAAACGCTGCGGGATCATGAAAACTATCCTACCTCGATTTGCCGTCACCCCAACGACCATCCAACGACTGGATACTGGGCGACGACCTTCTCTGTGATCATTGAACCCGAGTCCGGGCTCTTGCACGCCACCAGAGGAACGCCGTGTACTCAGCCATACGAAACCTACTCTCTGAATTGAGGGAAGACCGTGACAGATCTCCAGATGTCCAAAGCTCTCGGGGTTAAGCTGCTTGGCAAAGCCCACACCGGGATTATGATGGATTATTTCCAGGAGACACTGCCCAGATTGAAGCAGCCGAGACGTGCGGAGGAATGGCAAAGGTGGACGAGGGGCATCCGTAAGGACTTGCTGAGCAAAGTTTACCTGACAGGGCATAAGAGGGGAATTGAGAGTGCTCCGCCGGTGGTCCAGTGGCGAGGGGTGATCGAGACCGACAACGGCTATCGCATCAGAAAGCTTCAATATGAAGGGTATCCAGGAATGTGGATACCCGCTTTGCTGTACGAACCCACCAAAATGAAGGGCAAGGTGCCAGCTGTTCTGAATCCGAACGGTCACCACCGGGGCGGCAAGTCGATGGAATACAAGCAGGCCCGATGCATCAATCTGGCTAAACGTGGGATGCTGGCGCTCAATACAGAGTTTGTCGGGATGGGGGAACTGCAGGGATCAGCGAATCATATGCAGCAGGGACACCTGGATCTCTGTGGTGTGGCTGGAGTGGGCGTGATGTATCTAGCGATGAAGCGAGGGCTGGACGTGTTGCTGGCACACAAGCATGCGGATCCGGATCGGGTAGCGATGACAGGTCTCTCAGGTGGTGGGTGGCAAACTGCCGTGCTGAGCGCCATTGACGAACGCATCGGGGCTATCTTGCCGGTATCCGGTCACTCGCCGGTCTGGCAAAGGGCGACAAAGAGATGGAAGGACCTTGGGGATCTGGAACAGACACCCGTAGACCTGTGCACGGTGGCTGATTACGATACGCTGACGGCTATGTTTGCCCCTCGACCCTCGTTGCTGATCCACAGTTGCGATGACGAAATATTCAGGCCCGAGTTTATGAGGCCGGCGATTTACCAACCCGCAAAGAAGGTCTACAAGACGCTTGGGGTGGAGGATGAGATCAGGTTCTACGCCAACAGCGACCCTGGTACACACAACTACGATCGGGATATCCGCGAGCAGCTCTACAAGTTCCTGAATCGGGCATGGGGTCTTGATACACCCGAGGAAGACATCGTTTGTGACGATGAAATGCGTTCGGAGTGGGAATTGGCCGTAGGTCTTCCACCCGACAATCCAACATATCTATCGATCGCGCAGGATCTGGCCAGGAAACTCCCTACGAGGCGCTCATCTGCCGGGAGTTCTAATGCCGACCGAAAGCGACTGGCTTCCATACTGAAGTTACCTTCTCCCTACAAGGTGACTCTCACAAAGGCGAGAAAGCCGAAGGTGGCCAGGGACATTCGCGTGAGGCAGCACGTGCTGGAGATGGAACGGTGGAGAGTTCCTGTAGCGGAGTTTCAAAAAGGAAGGCCCGGCGCACCCGTTGTTGTGATTGGGGACAGTGGACGTTCGAAACTTTCCGCAACTGTTAGTCGCCTAATGAATAAAGGAAGACGTGTCTTCGTTGCGGACCTGTTGGCCTTCGGTGAACAGGTAATTGCCGATGGCGCGTCTCACTTTCTTTTCATGGAGTGCGTTGCCGCAGGTGGGGATCGACCCCTTGGAATTTGCACGGCCCAGCTTCTGGCTCTTCTGAATTGGGTTCGGGAATATGGGAAGACGAATAAAGTCGATGTTGTTGCCGAGGGATTGTCGAACGGTATGATCACCCTTTGCGCCGCCGCCCTCGAGCCGAAAGGTCTTGGAGCCATCGATGTTAGTCTACCAGATACGTTGAAACGGTTGATGGATTGGAATGTAGGGTATCAGGAGCATCCGGTGCTTTTCTGCTTTGGATTATTGAGGGAGTTTGATATAGATGACCTTGTCACCCTATCGAATCCGGTCGCTATCGCGATGGATGGCAGAGGACCGATGAGGTAGGCTAGAGGAGAATCTGCGATGGCGAATACTATGGAATTGAGAGCGAGATATTACCGGGCGCTTCCAATAAACGATGCAGGTTACGAGGATGTGTCTTTCGAACTGGAAATCAACAAGACAGCCTTGATCGGTATGCACTGCTGGAACATTGGATGTCCGGATGGACCGCCGCAGGATATGAATTTCTGTGTGGACCTGGGATGGCCGGAGGCGACCGCAGAGGGGTACCGGATTATGGAAGAGGTGATGCGACCGGCGATGGATATCGCCCGGAAAATCGGTCTCCCTGTTGTACATGTGGAGGCGGACTGGATGGACGAACAGTATCCGGAAATTCCATCGAGGCGGGACAAGTCGAAAGGATACAAGCCATCAGGTCTGCAGAAAGAGATGTTGGATCGTGCCCACGGGGCGGACTATATGACGAAGTCGCCTCTGGTCGATATGCGACGGGCGAAGATCGTCTCTCCCCTTGCAGACGAGCCGATGGTGTTCTACACGGATACACTTGACGAATACCTTAAAGATAATGGGATCGACACGTTGATCTACACCGGATTCGCAGCAGATATGTGCGTTCTGAACTCCGAAGGTGGTGGCAGTGCAATGCTGTCCCGAGGGTATCGTTGTATCCTGATGCGCGATGGTACGGTAGGTGTCGAGAGGCCGGACACGTTCGAGGAGAAACTGGCTACACGATATGGGATACACATCTTCGAATGGAAGCTGGGGTATACTACCACCTATGCGGATTTCATGTCGGCGGCAAAGGTAGCAGACTGAGTTTAGACAGCCTTTTTCAACTGTCTATAACGCCTGGGCGACCCATTCGGTCGCCCTTGTGACATGAAGGGCACATTGCTGTGGCTCTTGTCATCCACGCGACGACACAATGGGACTGAATACGTTAGGCGGTGGAGAGGTATGGAAATTGCGTTTTCTGATTATTCCTGCCCAGGGTTGTAGTTGTGCCTGTGGGAAGGTGTCTTTGAAAGTTCTGCAAACTGGTGTGACGAGATGAAACCCGGGATGCCTTTCCGTACTCTAAGGAAAAGACCATAGATTGCCTAGGAGGTATTTAGACATGATTCCAAGATTCTTCAGGTACGCTCAATTGATGGTTGTATGCGGTTTGCTGTGTTCACCGCCTGCGATGGCCGGATACACGCGGATCAACAAAGACAATCCAAATGACCCGATGGCCGCCCATATCTACCGCCTGGACAACGGTCTGACCGTATACCTGACTGAGAACCACGAGAAACCCAGGATTTACACAGAGATTGCCGTGCGTGTGGGCAGCAAGAACGACCCTTCCAACAACACCGGAATGGCGCACTACCAGGAACATCTGATGTCGAAGGGAAATCACAGGCTCGCCACTATCGATTTCCAAAAGGAAAAGCCCCACCTGGACAGGATCGTGGAACTCTATGAAGCCCATTCCAAGGAAACGGATCCGGAAAAGCGAAAGACCATCTACGCGGAGATCAATAAGGAATCTCAGCTGGCCTCCCGGTATAGCATCCCACGGGAACACGATAAACTTTGGAAGGCAATGGGTGGATCGGGTAGAAATGCTCATACATGGGTAGAGGAGACGGTATACAAAGTGGACATCCCTGCTAACCGGTTGAGACAGTGGGTCGCCCTCGAGTCAGAGCGGTTTGTCGACCCGGTCTTCAGGATGTTCCAGACGGAACTCGAGGTCGTCTACGAAGAGAAGAATCGCTCCTTGGACGACAAGCGACGGCTGCTATTCGACGCTGTAAACAAGGTTCTGTACAAGAATCATCCATACGGTCAGCAGACCACCATCGGTACAGTTGATCACTTGAAAAACCCATCCCTAAAAACAATGTATGAGTTCTACCGGAAGAATTATGTACCGGGGAATATGGCGATTGCGCTGTCCGGCGATTTCAAGATTCCCGAAGTGATTGGGTTAATAGACGCTCACTTTTCAAGTTGGAAGGCAAAAGATGTTCCGGAGCAGCGCAAGTGGAGCGAGGAGCCGTTGAGTGGGGTTCAGCGAGTGACGGTAAAGTACAAAGGAGAGGAGCGCGTGTTGCTCGCATTCCGAACCGCCCATAGAAACCATGAGGACGCAGATGCATTGACATTGATTGATATGACCCTGGACAACGCCACTGCGGGACTGATTAATCTAAATCTGAACCAGAAACAGAAGGTCCGGAGAGCAGGATCCAATCCCTACCTGCACAACGACTATGGTGCACAGATCCTGTGGGGTATACCAAAAAAAGGTCAGACTCTTGAAGAGGTCGAGCAACTGCTGCTTGGGCAGCTTTCGCTGATCAAGAAAGGGGAGTTCGAGGATTGGATATTGCCAGCGATCGTAACTGATTTCAAGAAAACTCAAAAGAGCCGGTTCGAATCGAATACGGGGCGCGTTCGGTTCATGAGTAATGCGTTCATTGGTTACAAGGACTGGGAAGCCACAATCGGTGAGATTGGCAGAATGGAAAAGGTGACGAAAGCGGATGTGGTCAGAGTGGCCAATAAATACTTTGGCGATGACTATGTGGCCGGCTACAGGGTGGACGAGCAGCAGGATATCCCTAAGATCGAAAAGCCGGTTATCGACAAAATAAAGATCGATCCGTCACGGCAGTCGTCGTATGCCAAAAAGCTCCTCGATATGCAAGTGCAGGAGATCGAACCCGTTTATGTGGACCCGGAGACCGACTACAAGATTACGGACTACAGCGAGGGAGTGAAGATTTATTACTCACAAAATCCAATCAACGATCTGTTCTCGCTGACCATGACCTTCGAGATTGGGAACAATCAGGACAACCGAATGGGTTTGGCTACCCGGTTGCTGGATAAGTCGGGAGCGGAAGAGGTCGGGGCGTCGACACTCAAGAAGGAATGGTACAAGCTGGGCACGGATTTCAGCATCAGCGCCGGACGCAATGAGACCAACATCACCATTTCGGGTTTGGATGAAAACTTCGATCAATCGCTGGGATTGATGATGGATTTGGTGAAGAAACCGTCTGCCGACCAGGCCACATTGGATGAGTTGGTGAAGATTATCCTGGGGCAAAGAGAGGATGCGAAAAAGGATCATCGGCAGATCCGCGGAGCGGTCATCATTTTCAATCGGCACGGCAGCGAGTCCAGGTATCTGAGGATGCTCACCAATGATGAGGTGAAGGCACTCACTGTCTCTGAACTTCACGGTGCGATTCAGGGTCTCCTCGGATACAAGCATACGATCAGCTACACAGGATCTCTTCCCCTTGATTCTGTCATGGCTGCACTTGGAGAGCGGCACAAGGTTGCAGGCGACCTGAAGGATCCTCCTCCCTACAAGTTTCTCGAGTTGCGTAAGCCAGAGGAGAATGAAGTTTATTTCTTCCAGAAAGAGATGGCCCAATCCCAGGTCTTTATAGAGTTCGGGTGCAAGGCATTCGATGAGAATCTTATCCCTCAGGCCGAATTTTATAATGTTTACTTCGCGGGGGGCTTTGGAGGGGTGGTTCTGCAGGAACTTCGTGAGGCACGAGGACTGGCTTACTCGGCTGGTGCCGGGTACTACGCCGGGACCAGAAAGGGTGAACAGGATCGGCTGTGGGCCGGCCTGGGGTGCCAGGTCGACAAAACTCCTGAGGCCCTTGAGGCCTTTATCAACATTATCGATAATTTGCCCGCATCAGGCGATCGATTCGAGGAATCGCAGAAGAGCCTCATCAATCAGTACAGGACCTCGAAGATAGGCTTCCGGCAGGTTCTCGGCCAGGTGCGCTCGTGGGAGAAGTTGGGACTGTCCGGAGATCCTAGGAAGACCCGCTTTCAGCGTCATCAGGCGGCCAGTCTCGATACACTCGTGCAGTTTCACGTCACACATCTGAAAGGACGTCCGAAACTGATCTCAATCGTGGGTGATTCTACCCGGATCGATATACAACGGTTGGGGAAGGTGGGCAAAATTCGAAAGGTTGGACTAGAGGATGTGTTCGTATTCTAGACTATTCGTTGCTCGAAGAATTGTCAGCCGGCTCAATCCCTATTCGTCATTGTAGACGTTTGCGAGGAGACGTAAATGATGTCAAAGCGATTTGGTTTTCTATGGTCATTTGGCTTGATGGTCTGCTTCGGTCTCCCACCTGCCTCCAATGCATCCGCGGCCACGAAACATCCTCTGAATAAATCGGAGTCCAGAAAGCTGGTACTCGAAAATGACCTTAAGGTGATTCTCATACGCGATCCCAAATTCAACAAGTCTGCAGCCTCCCTGGTTGTCGGGGTCGGCTCGCTGAGTGATCATGGAACCAGACAGGGCATGGCCCATTTCCTGGAACATATGCTGTTTATGGGCACAGAAAAGTTCCCGGGGGTGGACGAATACCAAAAATACATTGCCGACAATGGTGGTTGGAGGAACGCCTACACTTCTAGAGACCACACCAACTACTATTTTGACGTGAATCACGATGCACTTGAAGGCGCGCTCGACCGGTTCTCCCAATTCTTCGTTGCCCCGCTGTTTACAGAAGAGTATACCGAACGTGAGATGAACGCGGTGCACTCCGAGTTCCAGAAGAACCTCGAGAATGACAGTTGGAGGCAATACCAGTTGTGGGTTTCGCTATTTCGGAAAGACCATCCGGGAAACCACTTTAACATCGGCAGTCTTGAGACCCTGGGTGATACGAAGCGAGAGAATTTACTCGCCTTCTACAGGGAGAATTACAGTGCCGATCGGATGGGTCTTGTCATTCTGGGCAAAACCCAACTGGATTCACTTGAGCAATGGGCAAGGACGTATTTTTACAGAATCGAGAACAAAAGGAAGGGCAGGTTGCAGTACCCTACGGATTTCCTGCCTGAGAAAAAGACTTTCCGACTGGTTCAGGTGGAGCCGGTCAAAGACCTGCGGTCCCTCGAGTTGACCTTTGGGCTTCCCGGATACGGGCAACATTTCCGAAGCAAGCCGGGGGCAGTTCTGGGGAGTCTTGTGGGTCACGAGGGTAAAGGTAGTCTACTCTCTTTGCTGAAGAAGAGAGGCCTGGCAACGGCGCTAGGCGCCGGTGGTCATTTGGAATCGCTCGACTACGGGGCTTTCAGTATCGATGTATCGCTCACTCCAAAGGGATTGGAAAATTACAGGGAGGTCGTACGTCTCAGTTTTGCATACATCAATATGCTCAAGAAACAGGACTATCCAGGCTACTATTTTCAGGAGATGAGGTCAAAGGCAAAGCTCGACGAGATATACTCCGATAGGGGAGAAGGTTCCAGTTATGCCAGCGGACTCGGTAGGCGTTTGAACCGTTACCCATTGGAGGTCGTGGAAACACTCCCGTATCTCTTCGAGCAGCAAGATCCTGACGCATATCGTATGCTGCTTTCCCATCTCAGGCCAGACAACATGGTAGCAATGCTCATTGCCAAGGGAGTCGAGGCTACGGATTCTGAAAAATACTATGGCACCAAGTACAGCTACACAGAAGACGAAGCTTTCTTCATGGAGCTCCTCGGCGTGCAGGCCGTAGATGAACTTCACCTGCCGGAGCCTAATCCTTTTATGCCGAGAGAAGCCGCCATTCTAGGTCGTGAACTGAAGGAGGGCATTAAGCCAACCAAGGTTGTAGAAGAGGAAGGACTGGTTCTTTACCACTCGGAGGACTTTGAGTTCCTGCGTCCGAAGGCCAGCCTGATCTACAAGCTTCGTTTCCCCAGACATAAGATCAACCTGAAGTACAAGGTTCTTCTGGACATGTATTCCGCTTGCGTTATGGAATCCTTGAACGAGCTGGCTTACCCAGCAAGATTGGCGGGATTGAATTACGGCTTCAGCGGGGATGTGGAGGGCGTAAACCTCACGATCTCCGGTTTCGACGAGTCCGTCCCCAAGTTGTTCGAAAATGTTTTGAATCACATGAAAGCGTTCAAAATCTCCGGGGAGACTTTTGAGGCACTCAGGGACAGGAGCGTAAGAGGCTTGAAGAACTTCCCCAAGCAGGACGCCTGGCAGATTACCCGATATTTGACCTACGAGGTCCTGCAGGAGGTAGATTTCAGACCCGAGGACCAGGTTGCGATCGTTCAGGAATTGACATTGAAGGATGTTCAGGATTTTGCGGAAACACTCTATGATATGGTCTACATAGAGGCGCTGGCGCACGGGAATATCAGCGCAGACAGAGCCAGTTCTCTGGCGGATCAATTGCGGGAGTCTCTGAACACCAGGCCGATCTCTGCCGGGGATGCCTTCGAACAGCGATATCTCGAGGTGGCGGAGGCGGAATCTCTATGGGTGGTTTCGCAGCTTGAGGTGAACAACTCGTGCTTCTGGCGGCAGTACCACGCCGGTCCGGTTACAGCTGAAACCAGAGCCACCGCACTGATTCTAAATACGTTCATCGACCGACCCTTTTTCACGGAGTTGCGGACGAACCAGCAGCTGGGATACATCGTCTGGGCAGGGATTGCGCCTACACGAGACAGAGATAACCTTTATGGATACTTCATTATTCAGTCGGGTGAGTATCCGGCGGATGTGATTGAAGATCGGGCAAACGCTTTTATCGAGACGTATACGACACAGTTTGCGGACCTCAAGGAGAGCGACTACGAAACTTTGAAAAGGTCTGCCGCCGAGGAACTGAAGAAGAAGGACAAGAGCATAGCCGCCAGGGCCGGGCGGTTCAATACCGAGGCGTTCGAATTTGATGGCAACTTCGATCGGAATGCCGAGGCGCTGAATGCCCTCGAGAATTTGACCAAGGATCAGGTGGGAGAATTCTTGAAGACGGTCCTGTCAAAAGAGACGCGACGCATGAGGACAACACTTGCTTACGCGAAGGAGCACAAGGCAGAGCGAGTGGTCCAGCCCTCGTTCGAGGACCTTTCCCAGTGGAAGAAATCTAGAGATTACAAATAATCAGTGAAACCCTTGCTAGAAGAGGAGAAGAAGCGGCCGCCTTCGGGATGGCCGCTTCTTTCGTTGAAGATATTCAACCTATCCCATATCCTCGACCACACGGTCAATGAGCGTTTCCACGGGAATCTGCGTCGGGCCAAACCAGTCGATCATGCGCGTGACATCCGCCCAGGTGGAGTATTCGTGACCGCCTGATTCGCAGTCGAACACGACTTCGCCTCGGCCAAGCCGATCGTGAATGGCCTCAGCGAGTTCTCTGTGCGACCATGTCTTTGGATGGCAGCAGTTTACTATGGAGGGTGGCTCAGATAAACGGTCGAGGGCACGATGCGTTACTCTGACAAAGTCTTCGATGGCAATGACCTGGATCATCGTGTCGGGTCCGTCACCGAGGGAATTGCCCTGGTCTATGGCGTCGGCGAATCGGCGTATGGTCCCGAAACGGGCGGAGTTGGAATGGGCATACCTGATATGGATGCCTTTCTTCTTACCCCTCCGACAGAAGTAGTCGATCATCCGTTCCTGAGCATAACGGCTGCGTCCATAGTCGCTTGTAGGACGACAAGGCGTATCCTCCGTTGCCGGCTCGGCCGTTGGGCCGTAGACGCCTATGGTGCACCCATTGACGACGTGAGCTATTCCCGCATAACGCTCAACAACCCTGGACACACCGTAGAAATTGGTCTCCCAGGTCTGGGCCTGGTGAGCGGGATCCCAGATTTCCAGGAAGAGCACATCGACTGCCGGTAGAATTGCAGGGTCCCCATTGGTGACATCGTACTGAACCAGGTTGATTCCGACATCACGTGCTGTTCGCGTGCGACTCGAATCACTGGATCTGGCCGCACCGTAGACCACCCAGCCATCAGCAACCAGAGTTTCGGCAAGGGCAACGCCAATTTTTCCGGTGGCGCCCAGGATTAGTGCAGACCGTTGCGACATTTGAACCCTCGTTCTTCCATCTGTGTGATTTGTACGGACTATTGAAGTTCAGAGGGTATCATATGGACTGCGGCACAGGGTGTCAAGGATACCTTCATGGTCAGAACATATTTGACGAATGCCAGCTACACCGTGACATTGTTTTTCTGAATAAGAGACAACATTGTTCCATACTGCCCGGACAGGCCATGACGATGGAATGAACCTAAACTGATTCGCGGGCGCGTAAAATACAAGTTTTATATATATTTATCGGGCCTTCCCGACTTCCAAAGGATCCTGTTGGAAGGGCCTTCGCTCTTGGCACAATTATTGTTAAAATATTCAACGAAGTCCAGCTCAAATTGGGACAGACGGTCGAATGACTCTTGAAGAACTGAAGTTCTTTTCTACGCAAGAGGGACGGGCTCTCCTGGCGGAGGTATCTGATTCTTCGGGTGATGACCTGACGAAGCTGGCGACTTTGCGGAAGCGGTACCCTCCGGAGTTTTGCAGAGCGGGACTGAATCTGGACGAACAGAGGAAACGAGGATTGGCCAAGTTCTCTCGCGCTCAGGAGATGGTATTCGACAGAGAGGCGTTGGAACAGGCATCCGGGGAGTCTATTGCTGGTTACCGATCTCGCCGATACAAAGGTTTTGGGGTCATCGGGGATATTTGTTGTGGCATCGGCGGCGATGCCATCGGCCTGACACAGGTTGGAGATGTGATTTCCGTCGATCGGGATCCCAGCCGGGTCGGCATGACCAGATGGAATGTGGCGGCCTACGGCCGGTTCGGTCGGCACAGGGCTGTCGTTGCCCGGGCCGAGGACTGGTTACCTGAGGTCGATGCATTGTTCCTGGACCCCGGCAGGCGATCCGGAGCTCGAAGGTTCCACAGGCTGGCGGATTATCAACCCCGGATCGATCTCGACCGATTGTTTGCCATCACCCCTAATTTGGGTGTAAAGGTGGCACCTGGGATCTCATATGATGAGATCCCAGAGCAGTGCGAGACAGAATTCATTTCAGATTCAGGTTCGTGCAAAGAAGCTGTGCTCTGGTTCGGTGAATTGAGAACGCAGGTCACAAGACGTGCGACAGTTCTTCCTCAGGATGAGACGCTGGCGTTGACCGATATCGGTACAGTGGATGTCAAGAAACCTGGATCCTATCTGTACGAACCGGATCGGGCCGTTATCCGAGCCCATCTGATCGACCAACTTGCCCATCTGTTGGGGGCCTGGAAGCTAGATGAGGAGGTCGCTTATCTGAGTTCGGACGTCGCCCACGAAACACCCTTTGCGGCACGATACAGAATTCTGGATGTTTTCCCGTTCAGCTTGAAAAGACTGCGGACGTTTGTGAGAGACAATGGTGTCGGCAGATTGGATATCAAAAAGAGAAGATTCCCCATGACACCCGAACAGCTCAGACCGAAACTCAAGCTTGAGGGAGACGCACATTCCAGCATCGTTTTAACCAGGATCGATGATAGGCCCACAGTGCTGGTCTGCGAGGCAAAATGAGCCAAATAAGGTTGTGATAACTGTCTATTGTGGTTATCTTTGTTCCCCCTTTCTTAGAGGGTTTTGAAGCCCTTCGCCCTCGAGAATGCTATTGTAGTTAGAAGCACCAAGGAGGAAGCAAAATGGCACAAAAAAAGGTGAAATTCGTCGCGGGGTTTTCAGTTATCGTGATCTGTCTTCTCTACCTAGTCGTTTCGGGTTTTCAGCAGACAGCAATGTACTATTTTACTGTAACAGAGCTGGAGGCCCGAGAGACCGAATTCGTGGGTAAGCGGATCAAGTTGGCGGGTAAAGTTGTGCCGGGATCCATACAGAAAAAAGGTGGTAGAGAGATACAGTTCCAGATCTGGGAACCGCTGGAGGAAAACGCCGAGGCTTTTTCGGAAAAGCGGTCTGTGCGATACAGTGGTGTGGTACCGGATACCTTCAGAGACAAATCTGACGTGGTGCTTGAAGGGAAGACTGGGGCAGACGGCGTTTTCGAAGCTGAGACACTGCTGGCCAAATGTCCATCCAAGTACGAGGCTCAGAGCTACAATGAGATGAAGGAATCACACGGACAGCAAGAGAGCGGTAGTTACTAAAACCGATTCAGGATCCACAAAGGAGCATGGATGGTTGACCTTGGCAATTTCCTCATTTGGCTGACACTCGTTACATCTACCTATGCCTTACTCGCAAGTATACTGGCAGGAAAGTTTGGTCGACTGGATTTGACCTTGAGTGCCGAGCGAGCCGTGTATGCCGTGTTCGGCATGATGGTGATCGCATTCGGACTCCTAGAGTATATGTTCCTCACGGACCGATTCGATCTCCACTATGTGGCTACACACTCGAGCCGTGATCTGCCGTTTGCCTATAAGTTTACAGCACTCTGGTCCGGTATGGAGGGTTCGCTGTTGCTCTGGGCGTTCACCCTTGCAGGCTTCAATTACTTTGCGGTAAT
>CEUS01224441.1_pt1 | contig 12731 bp, 10 predicted proteins | sample 427031 | NCBI WGS metagenome assembly CEUS01 (sample SAMEA2622837, study PRJEB7988) | marine metagenome | biome: marine biome (ENVO:00000447); feature: marine epipelagic mixed layer (ENVO:xxxxxxxxx); material: "saline water (ENVO:00002010), including plankton (ENVO:xxxxxxxx)" | depth 140 m | reverse complement strand
CGGGTTTCAGTAACGCGATTATCGCCAGAGATCCGCCCTCGCCAGAAGAGGATCCGGAGTGGAGTGGGGAGGACGTCCGCTACTCGGTGGTCCGATGGGCAGCCAACGAGACTCGAAATGCTCAAGGACCAAGCGTGTCGGATCCACGTACCGGCGAAATTATCGAGAGCGACATCGTCTGGTACCACAACCATATGCGGTCCTATCGGAACCGGCTCATGGTGGAAACCGGTGCGGCAAATCCGCTCGCCCGCAGTCTCGACATCCCGGAAGAACTGATGGGCGAGACCATGCGTCAGGTAATCGCTCACGAAGTCGGTCACGCCCTCGGTTTGCCCCATAACTGGATCGCCTCGGCGGCTTTCCCGGTGGACTCCCTTCGGTCCCCGACGTTTACGGAGCGGTACGGCGTGGCCGCGTCGATCATGGAGTATGCCAGACAGAACTATATCGCTCAGCCCGGAGACGGGGTTACGCGCTTCGTTCGAAAGATCGGCCCCTACGATCACTACGCTATCAACTGGGGATACCGGGTCATTCCCGAAGCTAGTAATCCCGAAGACGAGAAACCGATTCTCGATAAATGGATCGAAGACAGAGCGGGCGATCCCATGTACCGGTTTGGCCCCGTCGGGCCGAACTTCAGTCCGGAGATCCAGACGGAGGACATGGGAAACGATCCGGTTCAGGCCAGTGGATATGGCATCGCCAACCTCAAGCGAGTTCTCCCAAACCTTCCCGATTGGACTGCTTCCGCTGGCGAAGACTACTCGGACCTGAGCGAGCTCTACGGTGAACTACTAAGTATGTGGAACCGTTACACGGGCCATGTTCGAGCGGTAGTCGGGGGCGTGTACGCCACCATGAAGTCGACCGATCAGGCTGGGCCGGTATACGAACCCGTGCCAGGAATCAGACAACGGGAAGCGACACGGTTCATCATCGAGCAGGTCTTTAACAACGTCGATTGGCTGAACCATGAGGAAGTCCTCAACCGAATTGAAGGAAGCGGTGCCGTCGCCCGTATTCAACAGGTCCAGGCCAGCAGCCTCAGCTCCCTTCTCTCGCCGGCACGTATGGTACGAATGACCGAGGCCGCGTTGGTGGACGAAAACGCCTATACCCTGATGTCATTCTTCGAGGACCTGCGGGCAGGTATCTGGACGGAGCTCGATACGAGTGCGGCGATCGATACGTACCGAAGGAGCCTCCAAAGGACCTACCTGGAACGGCTAGCCTTTCTCATGGAAGACCAGGAACCGCCCGGCAATGGCAGCAACGGGACAGGTACCACAAGCTCCACGAATGTGCTGCGCTCCGATATCAGGCCACTCGTACGTGCTCAACTCAATGCGTTACGTGCAGAGGCAGAGGCAGCAGGTAGTTCGGATGAAATGACGCTCTACCACCTGGAAGACGTCGTGGCGCGAATCGACGACGTTCTGGATGATTAGCTGCTAGCAGGTGATTTTCCACTCGCGACCGTCGTATTCGTCTATAGCCATCCGAATATCCCCTATTTTGCCGCTTTGATCATCCTGGTACGTTGGCAGCCCACCCTTTTTCTAGGGCAATGGTTTGAAGTATCTGAGCGTTTTCAGTGGTATTGGCGGACTCGAGGGAACTGAGCCACCGGTCCTGCTTTGCGAGTCCGACGGGAATACCGCGAACGTTCTCAATACGCTGTACCCATTGATAGACGTTCACCCGGATATCGGGACGCTTGAACCGCCGGAGGTCGATGTCGTAGCGGGCGGATGGCCTTGCCAGGATCTGAGTATAGCGGGTCAACAGGCGGGCCTGTCAGGCCTACAATCGGGACTCTTGCTGGAGATGCTGCGCGTCAGTATTCAGGCCAAGGCCCACACGGTCGTAGCGGAGAATGTCCCGAACCTTTTGCGATTACGTAACGGTCTGGAATTTCAGGCCTCTCTAGAGGCATTCCACGAAGCGGGTTTCCCTTTCGTGGCTTGGCGTATGCTGAACGCACGGGAATTCGGGTTGCCTCAGAATCGGTCACGCATCCTGCTTGTCGCATCCAAGCACAAAGAAATCACCTGGACCCTATTAAATAGAGAACTACCGGGCATTTCCAAAGATGCGGTCGACCCAGCGCTGAAAGAAAAGGCGGCCGGTTTTTATTGGACAGCCGGAACCCATTCGATCAATTACAGCAGGGGCTACGTTCCAACTATAAAAATCGGTTCGTCCGCGGAGATACCGTCACCGCCCGCGGTTCATTATGGGGACGTGATTCGCAGACTCAGCCCCCTGGAAGCGCTCAGGCTTCAGGGCTTCGACAAGCTCGAATTAGATGTGTTCAAGTCTCCCACGGAAGCCTACAAGGCAGCGGGCAATGCCGTGGCCAAGCCGATCGGAAATTGGGTCATGGACGGCCTATCCGAGAAGGTGGACGAACCAGACTGGCTTGACGTTCAGGAGGAACTCTTGCCGGACGCGGTTCTGTTTACCCGGCACCCGGAAGTCGGGATGTCTCACGAAGGCTATGTTATCGGGGCCAGAGTACCCCTCGGAGAATGGGCGACTAACCTCTACGACTTCTTGGATCTCTCGAGTACCGAGCGACTTTCTTCGCGCGCGAGCAGCGGCCTGCTTAGGCGGCTTGATCGCTCCGGAAACCCATGTCCCGAGGATTTAAGGTGTTTACTAGAGGAACGGGCCAAATGTGAAAATGGAGCTACGGCCGATGCCTCGTAATCGCAGAAAACAATGGAGCACGGAAGAGCTCTCTGTATTAACCGCCATCTACTTCAACTCCGATTTTTCCATTGGCGATGATGCTCGCCCAGAGTGTCAAGTAATGGCAAATGCTTTCAAACGGACAACCGGTAGCATTGATCGACAGTGGCGAAATATTGCCGCTGTCGATAAGGGGAAGGAAGGATACAATATAGGGCGGCTTGTTAAGGAAGCTGTTCAGGATTACAAAAACTTGCCGGACAGGGCCAAGGAAGCTGCCCGGTCCATAACTCTAGAAAATGGCTGGGGACTCGACGAACTGATTTACGGGAAAGAGGCCCCCAAGAAGGTAAGAGTAAGGCAGTCTGCCGCAGCGGTAAGGGACCCGGAGAAGCAGAGCTCGATGAACAGAAAGCAATGGAGCCAGCAGCACCTCAGTATCATACACGGCTTGTTCTACGTAAGGGGACAACGTGAAGCTGATCGCTTCTATGAAGAAGTAGCGGCTATGCTTGGCCGGCCCGGGGGCGATGCAGTTAAGTCGCAGTTTACGCATTTCCAGAACGGGGTTAGGCACCCTAAGAAAAATATCACCAAGAAAATTAGGGATTTAACTCAAAAAAAATTGGACGACCCCATCAGTGTTGTTCTTAAGGCCATAGAGTGCGCCAAGGATCTCGGTCAGAAAGCACTGGACTGGTTTCCCGGCCCCGAAGACCTTGACCACAAGTCATTCAGCAGCACCTGTCTCGACGACGATGATCACTGGCGTGACGCAATTCTATTCAAACTCATTTGGGATAAGCCACGATTTGCGCTACTTAAAGAATCGAAGACCACTGTTTTTCAGGACCTTGGAAAGGAAATGAGTGTGGACCACTTAGCCTTGAGAAAGCGCGCACGGACACTGTATGCAATCATCAATAATATTGAGCTGGGAAAGAAATGTCTCGACAAACAAAGACTTTCGACCTTTTCGAATGAATTGCCGGTGAAAAATGAGTTGCCGGGCAGGCTGCCGGGCGAAAAGCATTGGAGGGCCGTATGTGATAAGGCCGACCGTTTGATACGTGAGGTGTCCCACGAGGAGGACTGGGTGTTGGGTCATCTTTTATGAGCTGTTTGTATGCAAATGAGAACGCGCAATCAGTCTATTACTAGCAGTAGGATATCGATATGCGGATCGAACGATGGAGTCTCGAAGAAGTTCTGACCTTTATGGAGCACGACTTGTTTCACGTGCCAGCATTCCAAAGGGATCCTGTCTGGACAACTAAGCAAAACAACGATTTGGTAGACTCAATCCTGAAGGATCTTCCTATCGGATCGATTACGCTCGGAAGAGCTAATCTTGAAACAGGGATCGGTGTGATTCCTTGGAAATTTACAGGAACAACCGATCCACACTGGGTTGAAAAAAAGACTTTCATAAAAAGAAGAGAGAAAGCCCAAAGGGAGCTGAGCAGAGAAGGCGATGCTCTGGTCGACTGCTATCTTGTTTTGGACGGCCAACAGCGGATGACCGCTCTACTTGAAGCTTTCAATTCTGATAAAGGCAACACCCGCACCGTTCTTTTTAATGAAGACGCCCACTCGTTCAAGAATATGGCAGAGTTTCTTAAACCCTATATCGGCATTGAGCATAGGAGCAAAGACTCAAAACCTGGCACTCACATTGGAGTGCCGCTGGACCTAATGACGGCACAACTGAATGACCAGCATTACCTAGAAGAACGTTTCAAGAAGACTGCGTACGGTAAACAACTTAAAAACCCAGACGTTTTTGATAGACAGTTTAAAAGGTTTAGCTCCTTGGCCTATAGCCTTCAGAAAGCTTTGATGAGTAGGTATAGGATCCCGTTCATCATCGCAGAAACCGACCAGGATTCCTTGATAGAATTCTTTATTCGGACCAACACGGGAGGCACGGAACTAGATTTCTTCGATCTATTGAACGCGAAAACTTTTGACAAGTTCGGTAAAGGACAGCATTCCGACGTTGTGGAGGGTGAAGACTACAAAAGTTTCAGGGATGCAATGACAAAAGTGCTCAAGGATCTTTACCAATCACGTCCGGACCTTGAGTTCCTGAAAGCAGATAGACACTGGGTATCCACTCGTTGTTACGATGTAATCCGAGAACATCCAAAGTTAAATAACAAGAATCCCCTGACGGATGGACCGATTCTGTCGGCCACCACGGGAGAACTTTTCGCTGATGATTTCAAAAAGAGGGTAAAACAGTTTCACGACGCTAGACGATTCTTTTTAAAGGAACACCTAGTCACTCAACATTTGCGAATGCCATTTGAGATGATGGTTATTCCCCTCTTTTTCTTTCTCGAAAAACTAGACTTCCCGCAAGAAATATCGATGGAATCGAGGAAGTTTATCTGGTGGTGGTACTGGTCATCCGTATTTTCGGAACGCTACTCCTATACCAGTAACGAGGCCTGCCTTCTCGACATACCCGTTTTCAGAAATGTGGCTGAGGGAAAGGAGGACGCGGTTTCAAAGCCATTCCTAGACGACCATGGCAAAAAGGGCTGGCTGGGGCTGGGGGAGGATAAAGAAACGGGACTTAAGTCTATCATGACCTCTAGTGGTTTTAGGGGTCATTTCCAGAGAAGCATTCTCACGTTGGGATTATTTCGCGGGGATGGTACGGGAACACCGCCACGAACGGGGCTGGACATTTTCGGGGGTTCGGATCTCCAAAAAATGGAAGCTGAATACGATCAAGGTGGACTAGAGGAGGAGGGAACCAAGAGGGTCGAGGTACATCACATCTTCCCGAAAACATACTTGCGCACAATTAATTATACGGGCGATCACGTAGACTCGATCTGTAACCTGATGTTCGTAAGCCGAAAAGCGAACCGCGAGATCGTAGAACCCCCAAGCGAGTACCTTGCTGAGCAGCGCGGGTTTTACTCTGAAGCCATTAAGACTCACTTCGTAAGTGACGACATGTATGAGAAGCTGCAGTCAGGCTATTACGACAACCGCTTCGACGAGTTCATCCATGACAGGGCTGAAGTCATACAGAATGCAATTCGCGAACAGGTGGGGCCGGATGCTCGGGAAAATGCTATTGCTCCTTTCGCAAACTAAACTTCAATCCTGATTGAGTTCACTCGGAGCGCCCCTGACAATCGCTTTTATTGACCCAACACATAAGGACAGCCGGTCCCCCTTTAAATCATGCGTCCAAAACCTAAGCACCTTCCATCCCAGATTTTCGAGGTGTTGGGTCACTTCTAGGTCCCGCCTCTTGTTGCCGGCGATCTTATTGTCCCACCACTCGGTTCGGGTCTTCGGAGACCGGTAATGCTCCGGGCATCCGTGCCAAAAACAGCCATCAATGAACACGGCCACCTTCGGTCCCGGGAATACGATGTCGGGACGACCGAACAGCTTGTAACGCAACCGGTAGCGCAAACCTTCGTGCCATAGCGCCTTCCGAAAAATGATTTCGGGTTTGGTGTCTCCGCCCCTCACCCTGGACATACGCTCGGAGCGTTCTTGCGGAGATAGAATGTCGGTCACTGGACTTAATTCAATGACTGTTATTGGCCATCTGCAAAAGCTCTTTTATCTCGGTCGCCAACAAAGAGCCCACGAAAGCAACTTCGGAAGACGGATTATCTAATACCGTACTCAAACATCCGTAAACTTGAGCCGGTTGCTCAGGGTGTCCTCGATCAACTCATCCAGGTCCTCCGGACCGAGCACCTCTAGTAACTGGACTCCCCCTATGTCATTTATCGCCTTCATGAATGGCATGAAGCGCTCCTCTTCGAACAACATCTTTTTCTCGGTATCGTACGATGTCCTGAGTCTTCTTAGGATCGCCGTGAAGAGTCCGGGATTTGCGGTAACGCCGGGTCGCCCAACTAAATGCTCTCTGACGATTTGCCTATAGAAGAGTACTTCCAACGCCTCATCCAAATCAAAGCCTTCCGCCTTGCTGGCGATGTGTGCCGACCACCAAAGCCGGGAAATCGCGTTATCCCGCTCAACCGATGGCGCCCCTCTTTTAATGAAGTAGTGATTTATGATGTTTGCTTCCTGATCTTTTTCCGTCCTATTATCTGGAACCGGCCATCGATTCCTTACGTAATCGGAGCAGGTAACGTGGCAGAGATAGGACCAGATACGTTCGTCGCGAGCCTGAAGCGGAGTAAGGTCATGAAGAGCTTCATGGACCAGCCTTGAATTCTCGGGATCGTACTTCGCTTTTCCCGGTCCCAAATTTCCATTTGAGAGCTTCAATTGGTATCCGAGGTCCGTGATATCCGAGGAGTTCTCGAGAATCCGGGTGGCCGGGTTTTCGAGTTCTTCCAGGTAGCCTTCATCGAAACCGCGGGTTCTGTATCGCTGCAGGTTATCCGGAATGGAACGCCGCAGGTTATCCAGTGCCCGTTTAGTAAGGTAGGGGATCGCCATAGGTCACTCCTCTCCTAAATGCGTTTTGTTCAGTGATTTTAGGGGCAGTTTCAGGAGCTTTTGCGCGGGTTTCAGATACTCCACCATCCCTCGAGTCTCAATATTATGTTTTGCGCACTGGCCGATCATTACTTGGTACCACTTAAGGCCTTCATACCCATGCGACTCGTGGCTCATGTTGCTGAGCACCTGAATTAATACCGGCAGAATGACGGCATTCATCATTAAGCTCTTGCCATCCCGGCTCCGCATAGTGGAATCGAGTAGCCGCTTTTGATCCGGGTGCACGAGGATTTGGATTAGCTCGTCATCCAGCCCGACCTCGAAACTGCCCATTTCGACATTCGGTTGCTCGACGAGTTCCCACACGGTGCCAATTTCTTGAAACGGTTCCAAGCCAACGTGGAACTGTTTGGGTTCGTCTAACGCGAGAACATCCCCGGACCTGATCTCGTATCCATTGTTGCCAAATTCTTCATTAAAGGCGGGTGAGCTGAAGCTCTGAATATCTTCCTTGGCAGTGATGAAGCAGGATACATCGACCGACCCCCTGAGTTGTCCGCGGTTATACACAAGGGTCTCCTTATCAGCCGATCCCAAGCGCACATCCCGCCGATAGGTGTCACGTGAGTCGACTATGATCGCGTATTGGGCCTTTCCCGAGACTAAACAGTCTTTTATCAGAGGCTGATTCAGATTGAATGCTACGTCGATCTGCACATCATTTCCCGACTCCGACAATTCATAGGCGACCTCTGCCTCAAATAGACCTTCCGAATAGTCCCCGTTATAGGGACAAAGGACAGGGTATGGAAACGCCTTCCGCTCATCGTACCTCATACGTCCTCCTTCCCGATTGCCGAAACCCTGACCGCTCCGTCAAATGGCTTCTTAAGCTTTACTTTCAGCTCGACCCTCTGGTCTTTCTCGAGCTTCACGTTCTTGATCATGCCACCAATGACCTCGAAACCCCGTACGCTCTCTATTTCCAGATCGGAAAATTGGTCTTTGCCGGCGATCTCCACTTTCACATCAGCATTCGCCGACTCGGTCGGGGTGATCCAAATGGAGCGCTCTTTAAGGTTATCCGTTAGGGAACGGATATTTGTCAGGTTGATCGCCGGTCTTTTCCGGCCACCCGTGCCCCCCTGGCCTGCGCCCGACCCTTCACCTGTTCCAAAACCACCCTTCTGCCGCGGCCCGGGTCTTCGTCGACGCTTGCCCTTATCCGAGCCTCCATCACGAGCTTCCGGGTCTCGTTTTACGAATGTTGATTGACGACGCCGGGGAGGAGCTTTCGCCCGGATTATCACACCCCCTTCGAGATTGGGCTCTAGGGCGTCGGTTCCTGGCGTGGATTTACCCGAATCGAGGTCTGGAAATAACCCGGCCATGAAGTCAAGCCTGGATGTGGGTCCCTCGCTCGTTTGCGTGTGCTTCTTGAGTACTTCCCTTGTCTTGTCGGCCAGCTCTTCCAGGGCTTTTCGACCACGTTTCTTCTCGTTTTCGTCATGCAACCGGTCCGGTTCGAAATTATCGTGGGCCGGGTTCTCCATTTGTCGGAGAAACTCGAGTCCATCCTGGTCCAGGACATCTACAACGGCCGCAAAATCGGAAAATCCGGGAAACCTCTGGAGCCCCTTTAGTGATTCGGTCACCAGCATCCCGTTGCGCAGGACGCCCACTCTGCTCGGTAGGTTTTCCCCTACCAATACTCGAATCCTACAGCTTCCAAGAATATCAAGTGTTATTTCCTCTTCCTCCGCACGAGGATGGGCAAGACATTTGTACAGATGTCCGGCGAGCCTTAGCGGGGCATCCCTGGCTTCAGACCTGGCTGCCTCCATCAGATCGTCATTTTCCAGTTGTTCACGGAGGTTGTCCGACGTCACCACCTTGCCGCCTACAGACACCTCTAGATCGCCATCATGTATCGCGGAGAAATAGTTCGCGATCACGGCCGATAGTAGGAGTTTTTCCCATGAATCCGATGAATGGAACCCGGCTACAAACAAACTCGTGCCAGGTTCGTCATTCTCGAACTGTGTTCTCCGTCTCAGCCAGTCAGGAATCTCTCCAGTGTCCCTGATCGGACCACATGCCGGGGTGGCTTCGCCGAAAAATCCGTTTGCTCCGGCGAGGTTCCCGGTAGGATCGTTAACCGGATGGGACTTAAGGATCGCCTTGCCTTGGGCAAGCTCTTGAATCTGCCCGTTTTCATTTTCGTAAACGGTTGAAACAAAGACGGTCCTTAGGTCCGACGCGGCAAACGGCGCGTTCTTGCCTATCCCAAAAGATCCGCCTGCGGTCGCATGTGCCTTCACGCCCCGGCCGGTCACCTTCGTGAAGGTGTTGAAAGGAGTCCCTGCTTGATTCGCCGGCCCCTTCATTCCCTCTGTATTTTTGTCCGACATCCTAAGGAAACTCACTTTCGGTTCGGATATCGTCTGTAGGGCACGTCGAAGAAACAGCCCGGTTTTCTCGTCGGCGTCTTTCTGACAACCCTTGAGTGCTTTACTTAAGCCATCTATGTCCGGGAATTCTTCAGCCAGCACTTCGATGAGATCGAAATAGAGATGTACGGGCCTATCGTTCGTGCGGTCTCTCGCATCTAGGGAATTCTGAGTCACCTCTCGCGCGAGGGAGGACATTGGACTGCCGCTAAAAGTCATGATCCCGGCATCATTCCAATCTTGGCTCATGCCCCCGGACAGGATCGGGAAAAACCATGCGTTGTTCATCGAATATTCCTTGCAAGTGACGGGTCTTCACTCTTGTAAACAGATCACCGCCCAAATCTTGCACGCAGCTTATTCAAAATTAACAGGTCGCGCGAGAATTCCTGTTCTGGATGCTCGACGGTGCGGGTCCTTGGATCTAAGCGTTGGAGTCAGACCACAAGTTTTTCGCACACCAGCCGCACACGTCGGTACCAGGAAAAAGTCTCAATCATTCAATGGGACTTCTTCACTCTTCTCTCCAGATTTCTATTCCACGTTCGGTTACAAGAACCGAGTAGTCCCAACCCCACTTCCATGAGTAGTGCGAACTATTCACGGAGGTTCTCACGGCATCGACCACTCGCTTCGCCTCATCTTGATCCATTGGCAGTTCAATGAAATCACCAGGCGCAATTTGTTCTATTGGTAAGGAGCCCCATTGAAAAGGACTGGCGGGACCAAAAGTGCCGTACACCCGTTTGCCCACCTTGAATATTCTCTGGGTCGGCTCCTTCTCTGGCGTGTCGGGGTTGTACTTGAGCGGCACCCTAACGTCTCCGATACGCTGATCACCAGACTGCTTTAGTGGCTTATTACCTGGCCTCGTAGGGGCCCTTCCTGGTGGTGGTGGCGGCTTGGGCGTTGGCTTCCACCCTTTCCTAAGCATATCGCCTACTATCTTTTCGACAGACCATCCCGCACCGGAATAGATGTCGTGATATAAAGTCTCATCCGGTAATGTAAAGTCTCTGCCGTAGTTCTCACTCCTCTTGAGCGCACCGTTGATGGCATAGTCCGCGCCTACGTTCCATAGTTCCAGGAAGTTTTCATCAGTCCACTCAGGATACAGACGCCTTACCTTGGGCAACCATCTCGCGAGTCTCGTGTGATGATAGAGTTCAATGTGAAGTGATTCGTGGAGTAATATTCCACGTATATCCAGGTCCACCAATCCACTCGCGAATACCGTATTGACAATGATGATTTCACCATCAGTTGCAAACGTATCGCAGACTTCGGGATCTTCTGTCGGTTGGATATCCAACCCCGCTATCAGCCCGTAAGTTACTGGCGTGATACTGAGCAACCTGGCGCGTTGCTTCTCGACATTCTGTACTACCATGTCGCTATCGGCCATGAGTTACTAGCCCGCTTGATCGATCAATGCGCGTGTGGTGCCTAACTCGCAAATGGCCCTTAACATTTCAGCCGTCATCTCCGGTCGTGATCTCGCGCAACCTCTGTCTTCGGCTGTTATCGTCGTTTAAGAGTTGCCTAACATCGCCCAGGATCTCCAACACCTTTGTCCTTGCGGCTATCACACGTCTATGCAGCCTTGCCTCGTCTTCGTTGTTCCATAAGTGGAATCTATTTCGCTCGCAGCAAGGACTGCGGGTGGCATCCAACTCGGTGGCTATGTCGCCCAGGTCCTCAACCATTCCGTCCAGGTGCTCTTCCATCCATTTGGTCAGTGCCACTTTTATCTTCCTCGGTTGATGCTCAGGTAAAAATATTTTCTATGTGGGCGTCCATCGTCTCTAGTCGCACCCTTTCGTGGCGATTTAACAGGGGGGGTCCCTCTTGCTTTGCCGAGCCGTAACCCCGCTTCTGCAAACCTCAATTCCGTAATTCAACGGGCAGGGTTCTCGAGTCTCCCGTGCAGGAGCATTCCAGAGTCCGCCTGCAAGCACGTCTCCACAGCGCGAAAAACAGGAGGATGAGAGCAGGCTGAAGCAGGATGAAGACAACGATGTTCGCTAAGTAGTACCCCATCCCGGTGACGTTACCGAGAGTCGCCATAACCCGGACACAGAAATCGTAGACCGGTGCGATCCAGTCGGGCGCGCCCCACCGACTCGTGAACTCAATCGGGTAATTCATCCAATCCATCTTACCTCCATCTTCCGTGTTTGAATTCGGGTGGCGGCTTTCTCGGTGAGCCCCCGGGCCCAACCGATTTAGGGCGGAGCGACACGCCAGGCCCGTTACGACCTCGTCAGCTTGTAGTCCTCCGAAGTCGACGCAGCTCGACGCGACTTCCTGCCAGATTGCGACGAAGCCTTCCGCCCTGACTTTGCATCCTCGCCCAGGTACTTCCACGTGTGCTTGTCGTCGACCTTCTCGCGCTGTTCGGGGCTGTAATCCAGCAACTGTGCATCCCCGTACTGGGCGAACTTTGTGATGTTTCGGGCCGTGAGCTCGAAGACCTTGTGGGAGCGCGCCCGCGAATACGACACGACCTTGTCCGGATCAAAGTCTATTCCGGCTTGTCGAGCGGCGTGGAAGGCGTCGAGCCCTGCCCCCAAAAACACGAACTGCCAGCCGGAGGCGGCCTTCTCCTTAATGAGCGCAGCCAGGTCGATGTTGGTGTATTCGACGGAGACGTTCTCCCGCCCATCGGTCTGCATGACGACTACCACATTGGGGTCGTCCCCACGATCGCGTACCGCCTCGTCCGTGGCCCTGATGATTTTCACGGCCGCGTCGATGAGGGGCGTCATCATGTCCGGGACGTAATCGTTTTCCGTGAGTGGTACGATGTCCCGGATCGACTCGGCCACGTAACGACGTCGGGTCCGGCCGCTGTTGAAGCTCACGAGGCTGAAGACGATGTCGTCGTCGCTCTTCTGGAGAACTTCGACGTACGAGTTGAACCCGCCGATGGTATCGTCCTTGATGTTCTGCATCGACCCTGTCTCGTCGAGAAGGAAGGACACGAATGTCGTTTTCTTGGTCATCTGAATCTCCTGCCGAGTCATCGGCTTTCTTGTCGTTTGTCTTTTCGGTCTTGGTTTTCAGGCGCAGGCACGTTTCGCTCGACTAATTGGCTGTGGATATCTCGGGTGGTTAGCCGAACTCTTC
>CEUS01026248.1_pt1 | contig 12739 bp, 13 predicted proteins | sample 427031 | NCBI WGS metagenome assembly CEUS01 (sample SAMEA2622837, study PRJEB7988) | marine metagenome | biome: marine biome (ENVO:00000447); feature: marine epipelagic mixed layer (ENVO:xxxxxxxxx); material: "saline water (ENVO:00002010), including plankton (ENVO:xxxxxxxx)" | depth 140 m | reverse complement strand
CAAATAATATATAAGGATGATCAGCCAGTTCCATTCTGACCGACACATACTATTTTTGCATAAGGCCTAACAATTAGCAATAATCAGTTCAAAATTACACCCGTAATTTGCAAGTGAATTATTGACACAAATGATGGTTTGTGGTAAATCTCATCAGGTACATTGAGGGAGCTGGTGCTAGCTGACAGAGTCCTTGCAAAAAGAACATCTGGCTTGTGCCGGGCGATGTTTTCCTTAAAGAAAGAAATACTGTTGTTGCTAGAAAGTTGCGTAACGTCAGGGCTTCTTACGGGGAGATGTCAAGATAAAGATTGTAGAGGTGCTATAAAGGTTGCAAGATCCTGCTTTTATAACCACTGAGTTATGGAATTCACTGGGCAATACTATTTTGTGGTTGTTCCTGTTTGTTGTCACTATGATTTTGGGAGGAATCCACTTCCTCCTGGCGCACGCTTTGGTACCATCAATTATGTTAAATGGTTATCTTACGTTGCGAGGAGATGCTAGGGAATTGCCTTCTTTTATTAAAGAAAAAGAGAAGCAAATCCGCGGAGCCTTGTATTTAGGGTCCTTGTTTTTTGTTTCAGTTAGTATTCTGTGTTTGGTCATCATGATTTCTGGGATTGATTTTGTGGCCGAACTGTACGATAGGTGGTACATCTAGTGCATTTAAGTATTGAAAGGTTAGATATCGATGCCAACTAGTAGATCCTTAAAGGTTGTTTTGGCACTTAGTCTATTAGTGACCGTCAGTCTTGTAGGGCTGGTGCTTTTTGGGCTCTTAAGGGCTTGGTGGTCAACCCCTATCTCCGTTTTTGGTTTCGTTCCTGGTCAGGTGGAGCAACCAATAGAATTCCCTCATCCGGTTCATGTTGAAGAAGCTGGAATACAGTGTGATTTTTGCCATAGGAGTGTGGCTAAAAGCGAGGCCGCTACAGTTCCTCCATTGGAATTGTGCGTTGCTTGTCATATGGATCTTCCGAATGGAACCTTTGCTGGTATGGGTCATCCTTCTGTAGAACATGTGAAGGAACTCTGGGAGAAGGGGGAACCTCTTGATTGGAAACGGGTTCATCGAGTACCTGATCATGTTCAGTTCATGCATGAACCTCACCTTAACTTTTTCAGAGAACAGCAAGGTTTAGAGACTCAGCAAGTGTGTTCGCTTTGTCATGGAGATGTCGGAGCCATGAATGAAGTCAGGCAAGTTGAGGATCTAAAGATGAGAGATTGTGTGGATTGCCATAAGCAAAATAATGCTCCGACAGATTGTGTGATTTGTCACTATTAGTTATGAGGTTGACGTGGATTTAAGTAGAAGAGATTTTATTAAACTAGCAGCTCTGGCACCAGTGGTTTCTGTGGCTTGTGGAATACCGGAAAAAGAGCTAGAGGTGCAAAGTTTGGCTGACTTTCCTGAAGATCTTGTGAAAGGTAAAGATGCTTGGTTTGCCACTCAGTGTGGCAGTTGCCCTGATGGTTGCGGGGTTATTGTCCGAGTTATAGAGGGAAGAGCCAAGAAGATTGAAGGAAACTTAGATTATCCTCAAAATCGCGGCAAGCATCTGGCACGTTGCGAGGCTTCTTTGCAAGCTACGTATCACCCTGATCGGATAAAGACACCGTTGAAAAGAAAAGCGGGAAGTACTAGAGGTACTAATGAATTTATTCCGATTGGCTGGGATGAAGCTATAGAACACGTACAGCGAAATATACGGAACACTCAAGGTCAAACTGCAATAATGACCAATCCGTTACGCGGTCATTTGGGTTTGGTTGTTAATGAATTTGCTTCAATCACTAAATCCAGACACATAAGTTATGAGGAAATGGATAGAGTTGTAGTAAGAAAAGCAATTCGTGATGTATTTGGTCAAGAACGATTGCCAAAATTTGACATATCAAATGCCAATACAGTCCTTTCGTTCGGGGCTGATTTTTTGGGCACATGGTTTTCCCCTGTAGCTATGGGGCATGATTACGCTGGTTTTCGTGGGTCCGTAGGTAAGGATCGAGGGTATTTCATACATGTTGAACCTCGTATGTCACAGACAGCTGCTAATGCTGATTGGTGGATCCCGATACAACCTGGTAATGAAGGACTTTTGGCGAAGAGTATTGCTTACGTCATCATTAGTGAGCAACTCGGAGATGAGCTCTACACTAATCTGTTGACTCACAATTTGGGGGTTACTGCTCTAGGAGATGAATTTTCTCCTGAGAATGTAGCTGGCCGGCTCGGGATTCCTGAGCTTCGTGGTAAACAGCCAGCCCAAGTCATCAGAGAAATTGCTCATAAAATAACTAGTGGCGGGCCATCAGTGATTTTAGGTGGTGGGTCAACTGCTGCTCATACTAACGCTTCAGAGAGTCTCCAGACTATTTACTCGCTGAATTATCTTACAGGATCAGTAGGCAAGGTAGGAGGCGTGATTTTGAATCCTTCTAGTCCTTTGTCCGAAGTCCCTGATTCCGCTTCAGGTGCAAGCTATGAGGAATGGAAGGATGTCGTAGGTCAAATCAGACGGGGAGAAATCAACAGTCTAATTGTTCACGGTATTGATCCTATGTACGCTTTTGGAGAAAGCCTTGGTTTCTCAAGTGCTCTTACGGATAACGTGTCATTGGTGAGTGTTACGAATTTCCTTGATGACACTGCTTTAATGGCTGATGTCATCTTACCTGAAGCATCATCTTTAGAGTCTTGGAGTAGCGACATACCTGATCCTGCTCCTGGTTATCAAGTTGTAGGAATTCAACAGCCTGTTCTAAATCCTCCTACAGACGCTAATTTGGTAGGAAACTTTGGTGATATCCTGCTAAAAGTTGCTGATATTATTAGCAAAGGCAGCATCCCTTGGAATAGTATGCAAAAGGTTATCGAGTCGGGATTTAGTGATTTATTTGACTTAAATAGAGGTTCTATTAAAGCTGCGACTCCTTCTGGATTCTGGCAAGGAGCACTACAAAGAGGTGGTTGGTGGGATATTAATGCAGAATCTGAAATGTCTAATGCTACTCCTATGCCATTGCCAGAGATATCTGATCCGCAATTTGATGGTTCCGGATCGTTTTACCTGATTCCTGTTTCTGGTGTTGGGATTGGTTCAGGGGATCTAGCTCACCTTCCTTGGTTGCAGGCTTTACCTGATCCTATGACAACTGTTGCTTGGTCCACTTGGATGGAGATTAATGATAAAGAAGCAGAAGGAATGGGTATTGCTGAAGGAGATGTTATAGAAATTAAGTCGGATCGAGGTACTATTAAGGTAACAGCTTATTTGAGCCCAGCTGCAGCACCAAAGGTTTTAGGTGTTATAAAAGGGCAGGGACACAAAGATTATGGCAGATATGCCAAAGAACGGGGTTCAAACCTGGAGGAAATTTTGGCGCCATTAACAGATCGCTTAACTGGGGCACATGCTTGGGCATCTACTCGGGTTACTATTAATAAGACAGGAGAGTCTGTTGAAATTCCAAGATATGAAGGTACTCAATTAGCTGTTGATCCTAGCTTGGAACTTCATGGGGTCAGAAAAGTGGTTAAGATTACCAAGGGCCACAAACACTAGCTTGGTATTTTAGGATGGTTATTGAGGGATATTATGGCAAATAATCACAAGTGGGGTATGGTAATTGATATTGACAAATGCACGGGCTGTCAAGCCTGCGTCGTTGCCTGTCAGTCAGAGAATAACATACCCATCAACACAGAAGACTTGGTTCTACAAAGGAGAGCTTTCCAATGGATTCGTATAGAACGATACTGGGAAGGTACTTATCCTGACATCAAAGCTCGATTTATGCCTATCCTATGCCAACATTGTGAAAACGCACCGTGTGAGCCTGTATGCCCTGTTTATGCTACCTATCACAATAACGAAGGACTCAATGTTCAGGTTTATAACCGCTGCATAGGAACAAGATACTGTGCTAACAACTGTCCCTATCAGGTCAGATTCTTTAATTATTGGGAACCTGAATGGCCAGAAGAGCTAAAAAGTCAATTGAATCCGGATGTCACGGTTAGAAGTAGGGGTATCATGGAGAAGTGCACTTTTTGTGTACAAAAGATTCGTCGAGCTCAAGTTGAAGTAGAGCAACGTGACGGAGAGGCCATTGATGATGAGCAGCTGCGTACTCGAAATTTGAACCCTGCTTGCGTTCAAGCTTGTCCTTCAGACGTATTAGTTTTTGGTGATTTCAATGATCCAAATTCCCGAGTTGCTGAATTAAGCCATGATGAAAGGCATTATAAATTGTTTGAACATTTAGGAACTGATCCTAACGTAATTTATTTGAAGAAAATTGATCTAGAGGCTGAAGATGAAGACCACCATTAGTCCGTCATTACATGATGGGGTGTTGCAAGGCACATTTGGAGATGTATCTCGAGATGTGGTCCAACGAACATCGACAATAGGCGGCCTTTATAAAAAAGTGCTTGGTGCGTCTTTTGCCCTGACGGGTGTTGGTGTGGTTGGATTCTTGTTGATAGCTTTTACTGGAAGTGACGATCGATCCCAATGGGGATATTTAGCCGCAATGGTAGGCTATTTGTTAACTACTGCTCTGGCAGCACCGATGGTATCCATAGCGTGTCGCTCGGTTCGTGCAAACTGGGGAAAGCCTCTGGCCAGAGTTGCAGAGCTCTATGCAATTACGGGTTTGGGTGTCTTGCTGGCGTACGTGCCTTTAGTTGTTGCATTACCTGCTTTGTATCCAAATTCTGATGCGCCGAGGGAATCACTAAGGCATACGATTTGGGTTTTTTGGCATCCCCATGCTCCACATATTTATGACTCATTAGCATTACTGACCCTCGTTATCACGGGAATTGCTCTCTTGTTGATTTCGTCGATTCCTGATATGGCTGACTTCGGGGCTAAAGCTACCGGGAAGCGAGCTTCTATAGCCGCCCGTCTGTCGAAAAGCTGGCGAGGCACACAAAAACAGTGGAAAGCTCGAAGAGCGGCCATTGGTTTATTGAGTGGTTTGTATTTCATGGGATTTCTTACCTTGCATTACCAGTACTCTTCAGACTTTGCAATGAGTCTTGTTCCTGGCTGGAAGGATTCTATTTTCCCTGTGTGGCATGCTTTAAGTGGATTGCAATGTGCATGTGCTACCGTGATGGTGACGATGTATGCTTTGCGAAGATGGGGCGGTTATACTGCCTACTTCGGAGTGAATCAGTTTTGGTCTCTTGGTAAAATTATGTTAGCTCTTTCGCTGCTTTGGTTCTACTTTTGGTTCATGGGATTTTTCACTTTTTGGTACGGGAGAATACCAGCGGAAATGGCTGTTCTGGAGTTCCTTTTCACAGAACAATACAGAATTCTATTTCTTGTAGCTTTCATATTGAATTTCTTGGCTCCTCTGTTAATTCTAGTGTGGAATAAAGTACGGAGAAGTACAGGAGGTCCCGCACTGGCGGCTTTATTGATTTTAATTGGTGCGCTGGTTGATAGGATTCGAATCTATGTTGGCTCATGGTCGATAGAAGATTCTTTTGGACACAGTTTGAAAGAGATGCCTCCGGCTCAGTTACCAACAATACCTGATGCTATGGTAATAGTGGGAGGAATTGGTCTTGTACTTATGATATATATGATTGTAGCTAAAGTTATCCCCATCATCTCTATGTGGGAAACTAAAGAACAGTTGCTCTATGTTTCACATCGGTCATTACTTAAGAAGAAGTACATGTTAATAGGGAAACCAGATTAAAAGAGTTATCACTAGGAAACCTGTAAGGAAATAGAAATACATGCAAGAAGCAACAAAGTTAGGCGACAAAAAAATAAATGATGACCTGTTAGCCAATATCTTTGGTTCTGAAAGACGCTACTGGTTGGTGTGTGGATTTTTGGCAATGGGAGTTGGAGCATTTGCATTAGCAGCTGGTTATATGATTGTGACTGGCCTTGGTGTGACTGGCTTGAACCGCCCTGTTTTTTGGGGATTCTTTATAACTAACTTCGTGTTTTGGGTCGGCATTAGTCATGCCGGCGTAATGCTTTCAGCAATTTTGCGTTTGACAAAAGCTGAGTGGCGCCGCCCTGCGACCCGAGCAGCAGAGATAGTAACCGTATTTTCTCTTTTTACAGCTTTAATGATGCCCGTTATTCATACAGGGAGGCCGTGGAGAATTATCTACTGGTTCCTTCCTTATGATTTTCAAAGAATGATATGGCCTAACATCCGATCAGCTTTGGTTTGGGATCCTACCGCAATTAACACGTACTTAACCTGTAGTATCCTGTTTGTTTTTGTTGCTCTTATCCCTGATCTGGCTGTGATAAGAGATCGTAGCACTGGAATACGAAGACTTATCTATTCTGGACTTTCTTTGGGCTGGAGAGGAACCTCCCAACAATGGAAGCTTCAGATGATGGCAGGCGTTTTATTGTCTGCTTTGATTCTGCCTATATTTGTATCTGTTCATAGTATTGTCTCTTTCGACTTTAGCATGGCTATATCAGTAAAAGGATGGCACACTACTATTTTCGCTCCGTACTTCGTTATAGGAGCTGTCCACTCTGGGGTTTCAGCTGTAGTTACAGTACTGATCCTGCTAAGGTTCCTGTTTAGGTGGGAAGACTATATTAAACCAGATCATCTCGATGCATTAGGCAAACTATTAGCTGTTGTAGGAACCGCATGGTTCTTCTTCTTTGCGTTAGAGTTCTTGTATGGAATATATGGAGCAGAACCAGATGAAATAGCGTTGAGAACTACTCAGCTCTTTTCCATGCCTTGGGGGGCTATGTTTATTGCCTTCTTGATCACCGGATACTTTTTCCCTGTCCCGATGTGGCTTTTCAGGTCTGTGAGGAGAAGTATGTTCTGGATGACAATTACCACTATTTCTGTGAATATCGGTATGTGGCTTGAAAGATTCTTGATTATTGTTCCTGGTTTAATGAGAAAGCAGGATTTAAGTTTTGTGTGGAATGTGTATTCACCAAGTATTGTTGAAATAACTATTGTTTTAGGAACTTTTTGTTTGGTATTACTTGGAGTATTACTGTTCGCAAAGGCCTTTCCTTTGATTCCTTTGTACGATATTAAAGAAGGAGAGGTTTTACAAGGGGAAGTAACTGTAGGAAGAGCTAAAGTTCCTGCAGCGTTCCATGAGGAATAATGAAATGATTCCATGGTTAAATAAAATACGGGAGAATGTGATGGTAAAGAAGCAGGTATTAGCTTTGTTTGATGACGCTGCGAAGGCGGCTGATGCAAATGAGGCTGTTATGAAAGAAGGGGTCAAGCCTGGTGATATAGAGATAATGACCGGCTGTCCTTATCCCGAAGGGGCTTTCGGTGAACATGACAAGCCTCACCGAGTTTATCGGTTTCCATTTATAGGTGCATTACTGGGTTTTAGTATGGCTATGCTTATTACCGCTGGAACACAACTGTCTTGGCCATTAATTACTGGAGGAAAGCCAATATTATCACTTCCCCCGATGGTTATTATTGCTTATGAAGGTACTTTGCTAGGTGCAGTGCTCTTCACTATTGTAGGTGTTTTATTTGAGTCCAGACTTCCGAGAGTGGGTCTAGGTCTCTATGATGATCGAATTACCGAAGGTTATATTGGATTGCTTTTGAATGTTACTGAAGATAATGACTTTGCTATTAAGAAGCTGTTGCAAAAGCATGGTGCTCAAGAATTAAAAGAAGAAGGATAATCTGGAATATGTTTAGGCGTGCTCAGGTCGATTTTAAGAATAGAATATCTAGATACGGTTTTGTCTTGCTTGGGTTAGGTTTGCTTCTGGTTGCGACCAGTTGTGGAACTGGAACTAATCCTGTTGATATTATGACTGAGATGCATTATCAGCCGTCTGTGAAATATCAGGAACCTGGTACATTGGACATACCTCAGGATGTTATGCCTTATATTCACAGAGGTGGCCCTGAAGCAGTCTTTGATATCGACGACAAAACATATTTTATTCAGGCCAGATCTTTTTCAGCCGAGCGTTTATATCTAGTTAACTGTTCGATGTGTCACGGAAATACTGGTAATGGGGATGGAAATGTCCTCAGTATTCTTACTCAGAAATACGGCTATGTTCCCGTGCTAGATCCAGATCTTACTTCTGCTACGGTTCAGCAAATGGATGCAGATGCGTTAGCTTCGATTATAACGAATGGAGTTCAGGTGATGCCAGCTTTTGCTAAGTTGCTCACAAAACAAGAAATCGATTCTATTACTGCGTATGTATTGGCCTTGGAATAAAGTTTTTGAATTCCAGATAAGGCGTTATGTTTCATTTGCCTGCTAATCTGATGTTTGGGTTTGTTAGAAAACAACCAAGCGGTTTAACGATACTAAATGTTTCTGTAATGAACTGGTTTGCTGTTGTTGCGTGTATTTTATTCCTAGTTTTGTCTGCCGGCTGTCTTGAACAAGTAACCAACAAAGAAGTACGGGCCCAGAGGCTTGATAAACAATTGATTTGTCCGGTGTGTCCTGGGGAGACAATAGATCAGTCAAATGTGGAAGTTGCAAAGCAAATGAAAGATCTCGTTCGATTTCAACTCGATAGTGGTTGGACGGATGCCGAAATACTCGGTTTTTTTGTGGATCGTTATGGACAGGGAATATTGGCTGCCCCTCCTGCTGCTGGGTTTAGTCTTTTGGTATGGTTAGTTCCAGTCGTTATTTTTCCGATGGGATTAGTATCATTGATTCTTTTCATTCATTTTAATCGGAGAAAGTCAGCCTTGGTTGCTTCTAAAACTGCAGATATAACTGTGGATCTTAGTAAGTATCTGCCCAAGGTCGATAAAGAACTGGGAATGAGTAACAGGCGGTACCATCATGAAGAATGATGAAATAGGAATATACATGTATTATTGTAATTCTAGTGAAAGAGGTTAAGGGTAATATTAGATATGGCTGATTTGGGATTTATTTTACTTGTTTTGTCTTTAGTTTTATCAGTATATGCTGTATGTGTTTCTATTGCAGGTGTTAAATTAGGTCAGCATGTATTCGTGACCAGTGGCCGATATGCTACTTTTGCGGTCTGTGGGTTGCTTGTGTTTTCCACCTTGGTTTTGGTTAGTTTATTTGTTACCCATGACTTCAGTGTTGCTTACGTGGCTGCTCATAGTAATTTAGCTATGGAACGTCAATTTATATGGGTAGCTTTCTATTCCGGTAATGAAGGTTCACTGTTATTTATTGCCACAGCACTGGGTGTTTTGTCATCGATGGCCTTAGTGTTTCACTTTAACATTGATAGGACTGTTCTCACTTATGCCAATGTTCTTAACATGTTGGTATTGTGTTTCTTTGTAGGAATTATGATTTTTCTTGCAAATCCATTTCAAACTCTTGACTTCATACCAACCGATGGTGAAGGAATAAATCCGCTTTTAACTCATTATGGTATGTTTATACATCCTCCAGTAATGATGACTGGATTGATATGTGTCACAATACCGTTTAGTTTTGCAATGGGAGCACTAATTGCTGGTAAAACAGGTGATGAGTGGATAAAAAATAGTAGATGGTGGGGATTGGTTGCTTGGTGTTTACTGGGATGTGGTTTGTTGCTCGGTGGTTGGTGGGCTTATACCATTCTGGGATGGGGTGGCTATTGGGCTTGGGATCCAGTTGAAAATTCAGGATTTATGCCTTGGCTTGGATTAACTGCGTTCCTCCATTCAATTATGGTTCAGGCGCGAAGAGGAATGTTTCGAAGCTGGAATGTAGTTTTAATAATTTGTGCTTTTGTATTGGCTTGCTTTGGAATGTTTATCAATCGCGGTGGTCCGGTTCCCTCCGTTCATTCGTTTGGGGCTTCCAATTTGGGCTGGATGTTTTTGATTTTCCTAGGAGTTGTATCTTTAGCTAGTCTTGGTTTATTTGCCTATCGGTATAGCACTTTAAATAGTTCAAACAATCTTCAGAGCGCACTGTCCAGGGAAGCTGCGTTCTTAGCCAATAATTTATTACTTCTATTTATAGCTTTTGTAACTTTATGGGGTGTAGTTTTCCCCTTGATTTCTGAGATATTTCAAGGAGAAACAGTTACGGTTGTAGCTCCGTATTACAATAAGATTAACGGGCCTGCATTTCTAGTGCTCATCTTTTTGATGGCTATTGGGCCGCAGCTTTCATGGCGACACGGTTCTTTTCGTTCTCTTGGAAGATCGATGATTTTCCCTCTTGCTGCTTTTATAACGACTTTTGTTCTTCTTCTTATTCTTGGAGTGTGGAACTTATATGCAGTTGTATCCTATTCGTTGTGTGCCATGGTAACTGCCAGTATTGTTCATGAGTGGTGGAAAGGAACTTGCGTTAGACATTCGCATGGCGAGTTTTATGTGACAGCTTTTATGAGGCTAATAAGCAGTAATAAACCAAGGTACGGTGGGTATGTTGTTCACTTGGCCATAGTTATGCTGGCATTAGGAGTCACAGGATCATCATTCTTTAAACAACAAATTGACGTAGTTTTAAACCAAGGAGATACGGTTCAAATTGATCAATATTCCGTTGAATACGTAGGAATCAGAGAAAACGCAACAACTGATAGGATTGCTCGGGAAGTCTTCTTAGCAATTTCTGATCAAAAGAACGATTTAGGAATGGTAACAGCAGTATATGATTACTACCCTGCATTTAGAATGGCTTCTACTAAATCGGGCCTGCGTTCCACTCCAATTGAAGACCTTTATATTATTCCTTCCGAGTTTTTTGATGATGGTAGCGTAGGATTTCGGATAAATATTAACCCAATGGTTTGGTGGATTTGGATCAGTGGCCCTTTCTTGATTCTCGGTACACTGATCACTCTTTGGCCTAGAGAATCAATACCTCAAGTGTCGGCAAAGGAAACATGAACGATCGCAATTACGTGTACATAGTATGGTAGCAGTTATTTCCTTCATCGTTATTATTGTATTAGTGGGAACAGTGGCAATCCCGTTCTTTCTGTTCAAGAAACATAAAGAAGTACCAGAGTTGTCCGTTTACCGTGACTTTTTAGTTAAAAGAGAAATTATTTACCATGAAATTAATACTACAGAACTAGAGTATTCACTGGGATTGATACCTTGGAATGAATATCAATCAAGAGTTCAGGATGCTAGGTTTAGGGTAGCTAGAATTTTTTATGAACAGGAAGTAGCTATTCCGAGTATTAGTAGGATTGATGATCAAATCGAAGAAGAGATTGAAAAAGAAATCAAGAATCTATCTGAGTAGACGATTAAGGAACTGTTGGAGAAGAAGTGTTGTTTACTAGAATAGCATGTTGTATTGGCTTTGCTTTATCGGTTAGTGTATTCGTACAAATGGACGTATATGCTCAGTCTACTGACACCCTGGCAGTGCAATTGGAAAACGGTACGTTAAGTGATGAGGGGCTCGTGGAAGGTATAGACGTTACTCTCCATATCATTGATCAGCAGAATGGAGCAGTATTAGCTTCAGGAATCGCTGATATTTATGGGAGAGTCGATTTTAATGATATTCCTATAATTGATGACGCCAGTTATTTGATTGTAGCTGAATATCAAGGAGTCTCCTATCATAAACTGTTGAATGTTACTCATCTCGGGAAAAGTCATACGCTTACTGTCTATGGTACAACTGACTTGTTTGATGAAATATTGATAGAAGAGCAATCCGTGATTGTAGGATCTGCTGATTCTACAAATCGCTTGCTTACAGTATACGAACGTGTCACCATGGTGAATTACGGTGACCGTACGTTCGTGCCAGATTTCGACCAACCTCAGAATATGCAATTCCTTCGATTCTCGTTGCCCCGAGGTGCTGATAATTTACAGGTGGAAACTACATTTGAACAGGGTGAAATAATGACGGTTGATAAAGGCTTTGCTTTAACATCCAGAGTTCCTCCAGGGTCTTATTTAGTAGATTATATTTATACAGTCCCGTATTCCGATGCATCATTGGAACTTAATAGATCATTCACTAATAGGACAGATATATTTAGAGTTCTTATTCCAGCTGAACTAGGTTCTCTAGGTTCTGTGTCTGGGATTGTTCCATCAAGCGTATTAATTCAAGGGAAAGAATTTGACCTTGTAGAAACTAGCAACATTAGCAGTGGGACAAAACTTAATCTTGTGTTTAACAAATTACCAGAGCCTACATTGTTGGAGAATATGAAGGCGCACTTTGACCGCGTCTCACAGCTGGGATTGGTTCTTGGGTTGATTACTAGTCTGTTGTTGCTTTCTTTGGGTATCTTTGCTTTTGGTCGTATTCGTCGTGATGGAAGAAATTCAAGAGATATTGAACCAGTCCTCAGCGATATAGCTGATAGATCGTTGCTACAGGAAATTGTCCACTTAGAAATTCTTTATCGGGATCAAAAAATCGAATGGCGTAAGTATAGGAAGGATCGCCAAGAGATTAAGTTAAAATTGGTTGAACAATACTTTGCTGAAGAAGGATTACCATCATGAATGTCAAAGCTGTCGGGATTGCATGTCTATGTGCGATACCTGTTATTTGCTTGTTGGGTTTGTTAGGTTTATCACTAGTGAATTCTAATTCAGGTTCAGGGAATTTGACATTTAATGAGACTTCAGATGTTGGAATTCAAAACACACAAATAGCTGCAGACTTTTCTATTGAGCTTGTTTCGGGAGAAGAATATCAGTTATCCAATTCGGATAGTAAGATTACTATTATAGATTTCTGGTCTTCTTGGTGTATACCGTGTGTCGAAGAAGCACC
>CEUS01035384.1_pt1 | contig 12743 bp, 18 predicted proteins | sample 427031 | NCBI WGS metagenome assembly CEUS01 (sample SAMEA2622837, study PRJEB7988) | marine metagenome | biome: marine biome (ENVO:00000447); feature: marine epipelagic mixed layer (ENVO:xxxxxxxxx); material: "saline water (ENVO:00002010), including plankton (ENVO:xxxxxxxx)" | depth 140 m | reverse complement strand
GATGCTAGAAGTTTAGCTATTCATCCAGCTACTACTACACACAGTCAATTGACCGAAGAAGAACTACTAGCAGCTGGAGTAACCCCAGGTTATGTTAGGCTTTCTATCGGTATAGAACACCCAGATGATATTATTGCTGATTTAGATCAAGCTTTAAAAGCTTCTGGAAAAGCAAAATTAAAAGCAGTTAGTTAATTTTAGAATTTTTAAAAACTAAAATTAAAGCAGCTGAAACTAAAATAATTGATCCTATTTGATGCATTGATGCTATTAAAATATTAACATCACTAAGGATGGTGAAAATCCCTAAAAATATTTGTAAAAGAATTAGAAAAAAAATTATTAAAATAAATTTTCTGAGGTAATAAAATTCATTATTTTTAAAAACTAAAATTGACATAAATAAAAATAAAAAGAATATTAAATAAGCTAAATTTCTATGCAAAAATTGTACAAGCGAGGGACTCTCTAAAGATTTTAAATAAAATAAATCTTTAAAGTTAGTATCGTCAGGAAAATAAGATTCATTCATTAGAGGCCAAGTAGGATAAATTTTACCAGCATCTAATCCAGAAACTAAAGCTCCTAGAGATATTTGAGTAATCAAAAGAATTAGAAAAATAAATGGTAAAAAGTAAGGAATTTTTTTATATCCCATTAAATTACTTTCATCTTTATGATTCATATAATTCCAAAGTAATAAAATATAAATTATAAAAGCTAATGTTAAATGTAAGCTCAATCTGTAATGACTCACATCAGTTCTTTCTGTTAAACCGCTTTGCACCATGTACCAACCAATAAATCCTTGCATTAATATAAGTATAAAGATTGAATATAGTGAAATTAATTTTTTTTTATTAAATGATCTTTTCCAAGAAAAATAAACTAATGGAATAAAATAAACCAATCCTATTAAACGACCTAATAGTCTGTGTATATACTCCCACCAAAAAATGACTTTAAATTGATCTAAGGTCATGCTTGAATTTATAAGCTGATATTCGGGTATTTTTTTATAAAGAGAAAAGTATTTATCCCATTGTTCACTTGTAAATGGTGGTATTATACCTGACACTAATTCCCATTGAGTAATAGATAATCCAGAATCTGTTAATCTTGTTAATCCACCAACTACTATCATTAAAGCAACTAGCAAAGTTATTAACATTAACCAAATTGATATAAATATATATTTATTTTCCTCGTTCACAAATTTAATATACATATCTAATTATAAAATTTAAAATTACTTTTTGTCGCCATGCAGAATAAAAAGAAACTTATAAAAGCTAGAAATAAAATTGATAAATTGGATAAGGCTATCTTTAATCTAATTAAAAAGAGAACTAATGTTGTTAAATATATGCTGAGTCTAAAAAAATTTAAAAAAGAGATAGTTGATCACAAAAGAATAAATGAAATTTTAAAGAAAATTAAGAAAGATTCTATCCGTAATAGTATTGATCATAGGGTTACGATTAGAATTTGGCGTTCAATGATTTGGGGTTACGTTGATTTTCAGAGAAGAAATTTTAAAAAAAAATAGTTACTTACTATGAGGTGGTAACTTTTTTTCAATAAAAATTTCATGTTTTCTAGTTGCTGGATTATATTTTTTCACCTTTAATTTAATTTTTGCTTTTTCACCTGAAGAAGGTTTTTTAACATAGTAGAAAAAAGAACTATCAGGTTTATTTTCTGGTACTAGACGAACTTTTATTGAAGTTTTTTTAGCCATTTTTTAATTTTTTTAATTCTTTAACAATTTTCGAAATATTTTTAATCTTTTCTTTAATAACACTACTCTTTTTTAAACTTGGTTTATATACACCTAAATTAATATAATCGTCAAGTGAATGAGTTTTTGTTTCATTTAATACTTTTTTTACTCCACTTATTGTCATACCTCTTTCTTTTAACAAAATTTTGATAAAATTTATAATTTTAAGATCTTTTTCAGTATAATATCTTCTCTTACCAGCTAATATAGTTGGCTTAATTTGTTTAAATTGGCTTTCCCAATATCTTAAAGTATGTGTTTGCAAATGACCGGTTTTTTTATCTACAAGATTAAGAAGTTTGGCTACTTCGCCTATAGTTTTATAAGTAGTACTAGTTTCGTCTTTATTTTTCATGTTTTATTTAATTTTTTTTTAATTAAAAGAGAAGGTTTGAATTGGACAACACGTCTCGATGAAATTCTAGCTTCCACTTTAGTTTTTGGATTTCTTCCTATTCTTTCACTTTTATCTACAACTTTAAATGTACCAAAAGATGTAATTTTAACTTTTTTTGTTTTAATTAATTCAGTGGTTAAAGATTCAAAAAAATCATCAACAATAATAGATGACAGATTTTTTGAAAAACCTAATTTCTGATATATTTTGTTTGATAGATCTTTTCTAGTAGAATTTTTTTTTATCATTAATTAAAAATATTACTGCTTTTATTTAGCGTCAACAGTAATTAAGTTAGATTTAATCTTTTCAATCAAATTTGCTTTAACAATTCTATTACAAACATTTATAGAATGAGCGAATCCCACTGCGTCGGTAGAACCATGACTTTTAACTACAGGATTTTGCAATCCTAGGAATATTGCACCATTATATTTCCTGGGATCTAATTTTTCTTTAAATTTATTAAGTGATCTATAAGATAATAACATTGATAATTTATTTAGTGATTTTTTTAAATTCTTTGTAATAAAATTAGCTGTCCCCTCTGCCGTTTTTAATGCAATATTTCCTGTAAATCCGTCTGTAACTATTACATCTACATTACCATCCATAATTTGATTACCTTCAATATATCCAGAAAAATCAAAATTTTTTATTTTATTTTCTTTTAAAATTGAAAAAGTTTTTTTTAGTTCATCATGGCCCTTTGTTTCCTCAAGACCAACATTTAATAAAGCAACTTTTGGTATATTAGAATCAAAAAGAGATTTGTATAAGGCTGAACCCATGCAGGCAAAATCAACTAAGTTTTTTTCATTACATTCAATATTAGCTCCTAAATCAAGAACAACATTCATACTATTTTTGTTGGGCCATAAACCTGCTAAAGCAGGTTTATTAATTCCTTCTATAGTATTTAGGACCAGTCTCGATATAACTAGCATAGCTCCTGTATTCCCAGCAGAAAGAGATATGTGAGCTTCATTATTTTTTAAAGACTCTATTGATTTCCACATACTAGAGTTTTTTCCTCTTTTAGCTGCTGTCAAAGGACTTTCTCTGTCTAAAATTATTTCGTCAGCATTTATAATTTTACAAGATCGCTCAAGAATTTTGTCTTTAGAGATTTCGTTTGTAAGAAGATCTTGTTTTCCATACAGATAGAAAAAATTTTCATTATTTGATTTTAAAGATATTTTTATACCCTCAATAATTTTTTTTGGAGCATCCTCTCCACTCATTGCATCAATAGCAATTTTAACTCTTTCAGGCATAAAGTTAGCTGTAAATTATTTTTTGGGCTCTATTATTTGTTTACCGTTATAAATACCAGTTTTTAAATCAATATGATGTGACAATCTAAATTCGCCAGACTTTTTATCCTCAACTACATTTATAGCAGAAAGCTGATGATGAGATCTTCTTTTGTTTCTTCTCGCTTTAGATGTTTTTCTTTTTGGTACAGCCATTATATAAATCTATCTATATTTAAAATTTAATTCACCTCTTAATACACTATCAGAACTTAAATCAAAACAAAAAGCTCTATATTTATCAAAATAGTCTATTAAATGAAGAATATTAGAGGTTTTTTCCTTACTTTTAAGCTCTAAATATTTACAAAAAAATGATTTTTTTGTATCAAAATTTTTATCTTTATAGTTTTCACAATTTATAAGAACATTATAAAAAGTTTTAACTAAGTATTTCATATTTTTATTTATCATAACATCACCATGGCCAATCTCTCTTAAATTGAGCTCAACTCTATTAAATATTAAGTCAAATGTATTTTGGTAAAAATGTTTAAAAATTTGGTTATTTTTGTCCTGTTTAACTTTTATGAACAAAAAACAGATATGTATAAAAATTAGATGAATTCTGTTTTGAAAACTGTCAGATAGATTAAATTTAGTGTAAAATAACTCATTTCGTGATAATAAGAGGATATTGTTGAACAAGATATTTTCTAACTTAGTAGTTTGTTTTATTTTTTTAAACATATGAAAAAGTATATTTACTTATTATTTATTTTCTCACTTTTACTTGTTGGGTGTCAACGTAATGAAGTGATAAAAAGCCACGGTATATCATACCTCGAAAAAAGAGAGAAGCTAATTATAGTTAAACAATCTAATAAGAATGACGCGATTAAAATCTTTGGCCAGCCAGCAACAAAAGGTATGACTAATGATAATACTTGGATTTATATTGAAAGAACACAAACACGAGGCAAATTAACTAAATTAGGAAGAAATTACTTAAAAAAAAATAATGTTCTAGTTCTTGAATTCGATAAATATGGTGTCTTACAAAATAAAGAATTTTATAATAAAGAACATATGAAAAAAGTAAATTTTGCTAAAAATATTACTGAAAATGAAATCCGTAAAGAAAATTTTATCTACAGTTTTTTATCTAGTATTAGACAAAAAATGCAAACTAAGAGAAAATAAAATTATCAGTGAGCTATTATAGCTAACAATAATAAAGCAACAATATTAGTAATTTTAATCATTGGATTCACGGCTGGACCAGCAGTATCTTTATATGGATCGCCAACTGTATCGCCTGTAACAGCAGCTTTGTGAGCTTCAGACCCTTTTCCACCAAACTTTCCATCCTCTATATATTTTTTTGCATTATCCCATGCGCCTCCACCAGCTGTCATGGAAATTGCCACAAATAATCCTGTAACTATGACACCTAATAACATTGCTCCAACCGCAGATAGCGCAGCTTCAATACCTCCAATAGAAAATATTATTAAATATAATATTATTGGTGAAAGAACTGGTAATAAAGATGGAATTATCATTTCTTTAATTGCAGCTTTTGTTAATAAATCTACTAACTTTCCATAATCTGGTTTACGTTTTCTTTTCATTATTCCAGGGATTTTTTTAAACTGTCTCCTTACTTCAATTACAACAGCACCGCCCGCCCTTCCTACTGCTTGCATTGACATTGAGCCAAATAAATAAGGTAGCATTCCGCCGATTAATAATCCAACAACCACAAAAGGATTTGAAAGGTCAAAACTGACTGAAACATTTTCTAAAGGAGAATTTGCAAGACTTGAAAAAAATTTTATATCTTCAGTATATGCAGCAAACAAAACTAAGGCTCCAAGTCCAGCTGAGCCAATAGCATAACCTTTAGTTACTGCCTTTGTAGTGTTTCCTACCGCATCCAGAGCATCAGTTGTTTTTCTAACATTTTTTGGAAGATTTGACATTTCTGCTATTCCGCCCGCGTTATCTGTAACTGGTCCATAAGCATCAAGAGCTACCACCATACCAGCTAAGGCTAACATTGTGGTAACAGCTATAGCTATACCGAATAATCCAGCTAAAAAGTTAGTTAATAAAATTCCTGATACTATAATTAATGCTGGTAATGCCGTTGCTTCTAGAGAAACTGCTAATCCTTGAATTACGTTTGTTCCATGTCCTGTTATCGAAGACTTTGCTACACTAATAACTGGACGAAATTTTGTGCCTGTATAATATTCTGTTACCCAAATAATTAGTCCAGTAATTATTAAACCTATAATTCCACAAAGATAAAGATCGAAACCAGTAAATTCAGAATTAGTTGATGTGTAAATACTATTTAAACCAATTACTTTGTCTGTTACTGGGTACAATATAATTATAGACAAAAAAGCTGTAGCAATGAATCCTTTGTATAATGCTCCCATTATATTTTTAGATTTACCTAATCTTACAAAAAAAGTTCCTGCTATGGATGTAATGATACAAGCTGCACCTATAGCCAAAGGATATAACATCATACTTAGATTATTTACGAAAAAAATTGACGATAAAACCATTGTTGCCACTATTGTTACAGCATAAGTTTCAAAAAGATCGGCTGCCATTCCAGCACAATCTCCTACATTATCTCCAACATTGTCAGCTATAACAGCTGGATTTCGAGGATCATCTTCAGGAATGCCTGCTTCTACTTTTCCAACTAAATCGGCACCAACATCTGCGCCTTTAGTAAATATTCCTCCCCCTAGTCTTGCAAAAATAGATATTAATGATGCGCCAAAACCTAAACCAACTAGAGCATTTATTATTTCTCTGCTTTCTATATTTAATTTTAATAAAATTAAGTAGTAAATTGATATGGAGAGCAAAGCCAGACCAGCTACTAACATTCCGGTGACAGCTCCAGATTTAAAACCTATATTAAGACCTGCAGCTAATCCTTTTCGAGAAGCTTCTGCTGTTCTTACATTAGCTTGAACAGAAACGAGCATACCTATATATCCTGCAGCTCCAGATAAGAAAGATCCTATAAAATATCCAAGACCCACCCAAAGACCTAAAGCGTAAGTAATTATTATTAAAATTATTACACCAACAATCGCTATAGTTTTATACTGTCTATTTAAGTAAGCTCTAGCACCCTCTTGAATGGCCTCAGCAATTTCTTGCATTTTTTTATTACCAGGGCTAGCAGATAAAATTTGTTTACCAACTATGTAGCCGTATAGTATTGCTAAAAAACCAGCAGAAATAATAAGGTTTAATGTTGAGATCATTTATTAAAAACAAATAAGATTAAAAAAACGGAAATTGCCAAAAAAAATGATAAAAGGCAACAAAAATCTTTATGAAAAATGTGTATATATAGCATTTATTTAGGCTCTAAATCAATATCATTCAACTTTATTGGTTCTAAGTTTAGAAGCTTTATCTAAAATAGCATTTAAAAATTTTTTATGTGAAGCCTCAAAGAAAAAGTCAGAAACTTTTAAATATTCTGTAATTATAACTTTAATAGGAGTTTTATGCATGAACAAGAATTCATAAATGGCAGCCATAATCATTAGTTTGGTCATTAATTCAGTTTTATTCTCGTTTACATCATTTTTTAATTCTTTTTCTATCAAATTTTGTATCAATTCTTTTCTTTCTATAGTTCCAAAAACGACATCCTTTATAAATTTTTTATATCTATGTTTTGAGAAAAATATTTCAGAATCTTTGTTTAAATGTTGACTATATAATTTTTGTATAATTATAACCCTAGGATTCTGTAGAGCCTCATTTTGAATCATGTTTTAAAATCCCAAGAACTGAAAGCACAGCTCTAGATGCTTCAATACCTTTATTTTTTTTCTTACCACCACTACTTGATCGAGCCAAGGCTTGAGAGACGTTTAAAGATGTTATAATTCCATTACCAATTGGTTTTTTGTTTTCCACAGATAATTTCATCAGTGCATTAAATGTTGATTTAGAAATGTAATCAAAATGTGGTGTCTCTCCCTTAATCACACATCCTAAAGCAACAAAACCATCATATTTTTTTAAGTTTCTAGATATAAGAACAGGTATTTCAAAAATACCTGGCACTAAAACGGTTTTATATTCAACTTTAGTCTTGCTTTGACTGTCTAAGGTAGTTTCAGCAGCTTTTATCAAGTCATTTGCAATTTGTTGATAATAATTAGCTATAACTATTAATATTTTAGAACTCACTTTATTATTTCCTGTTTTGTAATCTTGATTCCATAACCATCTAATCCTATTACTTTTTTCTTTGATCTTGTAACTAAAATCATTTTTTTTATATTCAAAAATTTGATAATTTGGGCCCCTATACCATAATTCTTTATAAGTTTATTTTCTCCTTTTTTGTAAAATTTTTTAGATTTATAGGCCCTCAATGTTTCAGTGACAGACCTTAAGTTAGTATCCCTTATGAATACTAAAACACAATCCTTATATTTTTTAAAGTAAGAGATTGTTTTATTAAAAGAATTAGGTAGTTTTTCACCCATTAGGTAATTTTTAACTATATTTGATGAAATTACTCTTACTCTTGGATTTTTGTTTAAACTTCCTTTCACTAAAGCAAAGTTTTCTGATTCATCTAATAAATTTTCAAATATTTTAATCGTATATGTTTGATTAGTAATTTTGATATTTGAGGTTTTTTTCAGCCTGATAAAATTTTCTTGGTTTAAACGATAAGCTATTAAATCATCAATTTTTCCTATTTTTAATTTATGTTTTTTGGCAAAATTAAGAAGTTGTGCTCCCTTAGCCATAGTACCATCATCATTCATAATTTCACATATAACAGCAGAAGAGCCACAATTTGCAAATTTTGATATGTCAACTGAAGCCTCCGTGTGGCCAGCTCTCACTAAAACTCCACCATTTTTTGCTACTATTGGAAAAACATGACCTGGTGATACAAAGTTTTTTGGTGATACTTTTTTTTGTATAGCTTTTTTTATTGTTTTACATCTATCATGAGCCGAGATACCTGTAGTAATTCCAGATTTTGCATCAATGGATACGGTAAAAGCTGTTTGGCTTCTTGAGATATTATCTGGAGACATTAATGATAAATTTAATTTATCAGCTTGTTTTTGGCATAAGGTTAAACATATTAATCCTCTACCATATTTTGCCATAAAATTTATTCCACTCGCTGTAATTTTTGATGAAGGAATAATTAAATCACCTTCATTTTCTCTATTTTCATCATCAACTAAAATGAACATTTTCCCTTTTTTAGCATCTCTAATTATTTCAATAATTTTTGAATATTTCATTTTTTCCTTTTTACGAAGCTTCTTATATATTTGCCTAATACGTCAAACTCAACATTAACTAAATCTTTTTTTTTAAGGTTGATTAAATTAGTTAATTTTAATGTTTTAGGTATAACAGCTATCTGAAATCCATCTTTTAATATTTTCGATATAGTTAATGAAACACCATTAATTGTGATAGATCCTTTATTGATCAAATACTTTTTATATTTAGATGGTAATTTAAAAGTTATTAACCAAGATTTTCCAAAAGTTTCAATTTTCATTATTTGGCAAGTTGTGTCTACATGTCCTTGTACAAAGTGACCCGAGATACGATTTCCATATTTCAAGGATTTTTCAAGATTAATTAAATCTCCTTTTTTTGATGATTTAAAAACAGTTCTATTTAAAGTTTCTATTGAAAGATAAAATTTTATTAGATTTTTAGAGCAACTTTCCAATGTCAAACATGCTCCTGAGCATGATATTGATGAACCAATTTCATCTCTTGTAAATTTCATTTTAGAAGATATTTCAATTATGCAATTTTTATCACTTTTATAAATTCGATTTATCTTTCCAATATTTTTAATTATTCCATTAAACATTATTTTAATTTATATGATATTAATTTATTACCAAGTAAATTTACTTTTTCTATTGTTTTTTTTTTATTTTTCAACAATAAATTTAAATGCTTTTTAATATTGAGATTTCCATTGTTACCAAGTTTTTTATTTGAAATAAAGATTTTCAAATCGTTAACTAAATTATCCTTAAGGAAACTAGCAGTTAAATTTATTCCAGTTTCCAAAAAAATTCTTGAAAAGCCTAAACTTTTTGTTTTAACTAGTACACTTTTCAAATTCAAATTTCCTTTAGCATTATTAGGTATTTTATAAGTTTTAACCTTTAAATTATTAAGTATGTCGATTTTTTTTTTATTAAATTTATTATAGAAAACAAATGTTTGATATTTAAATGCATCCCTTAGAATCTTCGATTTTAAAGATATTTTTAATTTACCATCCAGTATAACTCTTGCTGGACTTCTTTTTTCAAGACCTTTAATTCTACAAGTGAGTAGCGAATTATCTTTAACTATTGTCTGGGAGCTAGAAATTACACAATCATGATTAGATCGCATTAAATGAACTCTACCTCTAGAATATATATTTGTTATCCACTTTTTTCTTTTATCATATGTATAAAAATCTTTTGAAGTGGCAATTTTAGCTGTGACAAAAGGTAAGTCATTTTTTTTGTATTTAAAATAGCTTTTATAAAAATCATTTATTTTGTCTGAACAAATTCCAATATTAACTTTTATTTTCTTTTTTTTAAATTGTCTTAAACTTTTATTATATGATCTCGGATCTGGATCTTTAACGGAAAAGAAGATTTTTCCCACTTTTTTATTGATAAGTTTTTTTACACATGGGTTGGTTTTGCCGTAATTGGAGCACGGCTCTAAAGTTATATATACATTTGAATTAGAAATGTTTTGATTTAAAAAATTAATTGCATTTTGTTCAGCATGAGGCCTGCCATTAAAACTTGTTGATGCAGCGCTGATTACATTGTCATTTTTTGTTATAACACATCCTACTGCTGGATTATCTTTTGTATTACCCAGAACATGAATAGCTTGGTTTAAAGCAAGATTCATAAAATAAGTATTTTTAGATTGTTTATTCTGATTTGTAGACATTCAAGTTGCCAATAAATTGTTCAAAATCTTTCGCTTCTTTAAAATTTTTATATACTGAAGCAAAACGAACATAAGCTACTTGATCAAGATTAGCGAGACCATCCATGATAAATTTTCCAATTGTGGCAGTGGGAATTTCATTTTCTCCAAGACCTTCTAGGTTTCTGACAATTTTAGAAATAAATTTTTCTACCGTTTCTCCATCTATTGGTCTTTTTCTTAAAGCTATATTAATAGATTTAGTAATTTTATCTCTGTCAAAAGGTTCTTTAGTGCCATTATTTTTTACTACTGTTAATTCTCTAAATTGAACTCTTTCAAATGTTGTAAAACGTTCTTTTCTGTCACAACCACAAACTCTTCTTCTTCTAATTGCGGTTCCATCTTCTGTTGGTCTAGAATCTACTACAGAAGTATCTTTTTCTCTACAAAATGGACAAAGCATAAATCAACTATTTATTAAATGGTTATATATAGGAAATTTAGAACAAAGTGCAATTACCTCATTCCTAACTTCAGTTTCAGTTTTGCTATTATCATCGGAATTTTTAGATAATCCTTTAATTACTTTTGTAATTAATTCACCAACTTTTTTAAACTCATTAATTCCAAAACCTCTAGTAGTAGCTGCCTGAGAACCTAATCTTATACCTGATGTAATAGTTGGTTTTGCTGTATCAAAAGGGATGCCATTTTTGTTACAAGTTATGTTTGCTTTGCATAAACTTGTTTCCGCATCTTTTCCAGTAACATTAAAAGGTCTTAAATCAACTAACATTAGATGTGTATCAGTGCCTCCAGAAAAAATTTTAAAACCATTATTTTTTAAAGTTTCAGATAAAATTTTTGCATTTGCAAGAACAGACTTTATATATTCTTTAAAGGCTGGTTGTAAAGCTTCTTGAAAAGCTACTGCTTTAGCAGCTATTACATGCATTAATGGTCCACCCTGATAGCCTGGAAAAACAGCAGAGTTAATTTTCTTATATAAATCTTCTTTGTTCGTTAAAATAATACCACCTCTCCCACCTCTTAATACCTTATGTGTTGTAGATGTTACTACATCAGCATATTCGATTGGATTTGGATAACCTTTGCCGGCTACTAATCCTGAAAAATGCGCCATATCAACCATAAGATAGGCACCAACTTTATTTGCAATATCTTTAAATTTTTTGAAATCAATAATTCTTGAGTATGCACTTCCTCCAGCTATTATTAATTTTGGTTTACACTCTTCAGCTAAAGATTCGACTTTTTTATAATCTATAAGTCCAGTATCCTTATCAACATCATAATGAAATGAGTTTAACCATTTGCCTGAAAGAGCAACTTTTGCTCCATGCGTTAAATGTCCACCAGAATTTAAACTCATACCAAGTATTGGGTCACCAGGTTTTAAAAGCGCAAGATATACCGCTCCATTAGCTTGTGCACCAGAGTGTGGCTGCACATTGGCATATTTACAATTAAATAATTTTTTGACTCTATCTAAAGCAAGATCTTCAGCTTTATCAACGAATTCACATCCACCATAATATCTTTTTGATGGATATCCCTCAGCATATTTATTTGTCATCACAGAACCTTGAGCATCTAGCACTGCTTTAGAAACAATATTTTCTGATGCTATTAATTCAATATGCTGTTGTTGTCTTTCAAGTTCTTGTTTAATAGAATTGAATAAATCTGGATCAGAAACTGATAGATCTTTATCAAAAAAATTTTCATAACTATCTGAAATATATTTATTATTTTTTTTCATATTAATTTATATTTTTTTGATTCTACGTAAATGACGACCACCCTCAAAGTCAGTTGTTATAAAAGTATTTACACATTTCAAAGCAAGATTTTTTTTAATGAATCTAGCACCTATTGTTATAACGTTAGCATTATTATGTTGTCTGCTTAATTTAGCAGCTTTAGTATTATTACATAATGCAGCCCTTATATTTTTATGTTTATTTGCAGTCATATCCATTCCAATTCCTGAGCCACAAATTAAAATACCAAATTGATTATTTTTCTTTTTCATTTTTATTGATAATCGATGAGCAAAATCAGGGTAATCAACTGATTTATTACTATTAGTTCCTAAGTCCAAAACTTTCTTCCTTTTTTTTAATAAAAAACTTTTTATTTGTTCCTTCAAATTAAAACCTGCATGGTCAGAGGCTAAAATAATGTTTTTTATTTTTATTTTTCTATCTTTGGGCACTGCTATGTTAAAATTCAACTACATATATATAGTATATCAATTTATACCACAATATTTTGATTT
>CEUS01000280.1_pt1 | contig 12750 bp, 10 predicted proteins | sample 427031 | NCBI WGS metagenome assembly CEUS01 (sample SAMEA2622837, study PRJEB7988) | marine metagenome | biome: marine biome (ENVO:00000447); feature: marine epipelagic mixed layer (ENVO:xxxxxxxxx); material: "saline water (ENVO:00002010), including plankton (ENVO:xxxxxxxx)" | depth 140 m | reverse complement strand
TTTATTTATATTATGAATCCCGCAATGATTATATCTTGGATTTTTGGGGTTCTACTAATCCATACTATTGGCATGGATAATTTTGGTTCTTTTTGGCTTCAGCTTAAATTGCTTTTTGTTATAGTTTTAACCATTTATCATCTTTTTCTATTCCAATGTTTAAGGAAATTTGCAGAAAATAGTAATTCTTACTCACCCAAATTTTACAGGATAATCAACGAAATACCTACTGTTCTGTTAATAGCTATTATATTTATTGTAGTCTTTAAACCATTATGAGACTTGAATTTTCCTAAAAAGCTACTATATTGGGATTACGTTTCTCTCAAATCAATCACAAAAAAATGAACTTACAAGAACTTAAAAAGCAATCACCGGCAGAACTTATTTCACAGGCTGAAAAGCTAGGCATAGAGAATCCTAGCACCCTAAGAAAACAGGAAATTCTTTTTGCAATATTAAAAAAACTTGCACAAAAAAATGAACAAATTAAAGGCGGCGGTGTGCTTGAAGTATTACAAGACGGATTTGGTTTTTTAAGGGCTATCGAATCAAATTATTTACCAGGCCCTGATGATATTTATGTTAGCCCAAGCCAGATAAGAAAATTTGGTTTGAGAACCGGGGATTCTGTTGAAGGAGAAATAAGAGCTCCTAAAGATCAAGAAAGATATTTTGCTTTGTTAAAAGTAGATAAAATAAATTTTGACAACCCAGAAAAAGCCAGAAATAAAATAGCTTTTGATAACTTAACTCCTCTTTATCCAGATAAACAATTAAAAATGGAAGTAGAAAAAACAAAAACCGAAAAAAAACCCGATCAAACAGCAAGGTTAATTGATTTAGTTAGTCCAATTGGCAAAGGTCAAAGATCATTAATAATTTCTCCACCTAAAGCAGGAAAAACTATAATTTTACAAAACATAGCTCATTCACTTGCTCAAAATCATCCAGAATGTTACCTGATGGTTTTGCTTATAGATGAGCGCCCCGAAGAGGTTACAGACATGCAAAGATCAGTGAAAGGCGAAGTAATTAGCTCAACATTTGATGAGCCAGCATCAAGACACGTTGCTGTGGCAGAAATGGTTATAGAGAAAGCAAAAAGATTAACAGAACATAAAAAAGATGTTGTTATTCTTTTAGATTCAATTACGAGACTCGGAAGAGCTTACAATGCAGTAGTGCCAAGTTCAGGAAAAGTGTTAACCGGAGGTGTAGATGCTAATGCACTTCAAAGACCAAAAAGATTTTTTGGCGCGGCAAGAAATATAGAACAAGGAGGATCCCTTACAATTATTTCAACGGCATTAATTGATACTGGAAGTAGAATGGACGAAGTAATATTTGAAGAATTTAAAGGTACAGGTAATAGTGAATTAATATTAGATCGAAAAATCTCTGACAAAAGAATTTTTCCCGCTATAGATATTACAAGATCAGGAACAAGACGAGAAGAGTTGCTATTTAAAAATGATGATTTACTTAAAATGAACGTTTTAAGAAAAATATTAAGTTCCATGGGAACTATGGATGCAATTGAATTTCTTCTGTCTAAGTTAAGAAATACAAAAAATAATGCTGACTTTTTTGTATCAATGAATAAACCAAGCTAAATTTTTTCAAAATTTAATAATTTTCTTTTTAATTTAACCCCACCAGCAGAAGTAAAACCACCCAAATTACCGTTGGATTTTATAACCCTATGACATGGAACAATTAATAATAATTGATTTTGGCCACAAATTTTGCCTACGTGCCTAGGTGATAGATTATATTTTTTTGCTATTCTGCCATAAGTTGTTGTTTGACCTAATTTTATTTTTTTTAATTCTTTCCATATTTTCTTCTGTGTTGAATTACCGTTCATTTTATGAGGTATTTTAATTTTATTTTTTTTTTTATCAAAAAATTGAAACAATTTTTTTCTAAAATTTTTTAATATAAGGCTTTTATTTTGTTTTTTTAATTTACCAAATTTAACTTTAAAGACTTTACCTTTATTTTCGAAAGCAGAAATCCAACCGAATCTGGTTTTGATTGATATTTTTTTGATCATTTTTTATATAAACATATCATTTCATTAACTTAAAAAATTAAATATATTAAAAAATAATGAATAAAAATAAGCAAACCTTAAAAACAATTTTTTCAAAAGCAGTTGAAAATTATAGGAAAAGAGATTTTGAAACAGCTGAAATCTCATGTCATAAAATAATTAGCATTGATCCTTATCATTTTGATTCACTAGCTTTACTTGCAAATATTAGCGCTATAAATAAAAACTATGATAAAGCAAAAAATTTTCTTCTCAAAGCAAATGAAATTCAGCCAAACAATGTTAGTATTTTAAATAATTTGGGTACTGCCTATAAAGAGTTAGGCAAACATAAAGAAGCGATAAAATTTTATGAAAAAACTATAGAAATTGATTCTAATCATACTAACGCACATTATAATCTTGGAGTAGTATTTTATAGTTTAAAAGAAATCAAAAAAGCTAAACAATATTTTCAAAAAACAGTTGAAATGCAAAAAAATTATGCACTTGCTTTTTTTAGTCTTGCTAATGTTCATACAGATTTAAAAGAGTTAGAAAACGCAGTGAGTTGTTACCAAAAAGCTATAGATATAAACCCAAACCTTTTAGGTGCCCACAATAATCTTGGTTTAGTTTTTAGAGCCTTAAACGATTTTGAAAATGCTATTAATTGTTACGAGAAAATATTAAAGATCAAGCCAGACTATGTAGGTGCTCATCATAATTTAGCGATGGCTTATAAAGAATTAGGTAATTTTAAAAAAGCGATTAAATCACACGAAGCAGCAATTAAATATGAACCCAATAATTCAATTCATTATTATTATCTTAGTGAGTTACAAAAAGATATTTTGGATTCTAATTTAAAAAGTAAAGTAGAAAAAATTATAGAAAATAAAAATTCGTCCAAAAGCAATACTGCTTATGGTAATTTTTTACTGTCAAAATATGAGAATAAGAAAAAAAATTATGAAAATGAGTTAAAGTATTTAATCCAAGGACATAAAGATTACTTTGAATCAAAGAAAGAAAAATTTGAATTGGGAGTAAAATATTGTTTTGATGATGTGATGCAAGTGGTGAATGGCGCAAATGTTGAAAGTGAACATAAAAAAGAGGATTATGATGTAAAACCTATTTTTATTATAGGTGTCCCAAGAAGTGGATCCACATTGGTTGAAAAAATAATTGTTTCGGGAAAAAAAAATATTCCAACGGGTGAAGAAACGCAAGTTTTTGAAAATTTTGTAAATGAAAAAATAATTGAAAGACAGTCTTTAAATTTAGGTAAAGTTTTTGATATTAGAAATGATCTATTTAATATTTATAAAAACAGAGGCTTAATCTCAAAGAAATACAATTATTCTTTTACAGACAAATCTTTGAATAACTTCTTTTACTTAAATCTCATAAAAGAAATATATCCTCAGGCAAAAATAATAAATTGTAAAAGAGATATTATTTCGTCCATTATGTCAATATTTCAAAACAATTTAACCGAATTAGCTTGGACTCATAATTTGGAAAATATTTTTAAATATTTTGATAATTATTTTAAAATAATTGAAAAATTTAAAGACCAAAATCCTAACTTTATTTATGAATTGGAATTTGAAAAATTAACAAATTTACCTATAGATGAATCGAAAAAATTAATGAAATTTTGTAATTTACCTTGGGATGAAAAATGTCTGGAATTTTATAAAAGAAAAGATTTAGTTTCTAAAACGGCAAGTAATGTACAAATAAGAGAAGCTGTTTATAAGCATTCACTAGAAAAATATTTACCTTATAAAAAATTAATCAAATCATTTGGAAAAAAATATTCTTGGTTTAATTAGAGTATGACAATTTTTGCTTTATCATCTGGTCCCGGCGCATCTGGTATAGCTGTAATTCGTGTTTCAGGAAAAAAAACAGCTGAAGTAATTAAAAAAATTACCGGAGAGAAATTACCAAGACCTAGAGTAGCTACCCTCAAAAAGTTTAATAAAAATGGGGGAAAAGAGATGATCGACGAGGGTGTAATTATATGGTTTCCAGCTCCAAACAGCTACACAGGTGAGGATTTGGCCGAATTCCATGTGCATGGGAGCAGAGCAGTGATTAAAGCTATGCACACATCTATATCAAAGATAAAAAATTGCCGTTTAGCTGAACCTGGTGAGTTTACAAAGAGAGCTTTTCAAAATGGAAGAATAAATTTATTAAAAGCTGAAAGTATAGCCGATCTAATTTCATCAGAAACAGAGATTCAGAGAAAACAAGCGGTAAAAATTATGAGTGGCAAATCAGCAGATAGATTCAACTCTTGGAGAGAAAAATTACTAAAAAATTTATCACATGTTGAAGCTAAAATAGATTTTCCAGAGGAAGACTTACCTAATAACATTATTAAAAAAATACAAAAAACATCAAATGAAATTGTAAAAGAAATTAAAAAAACATTAGATGACCAAAAAGTTGGAGAAAGAATAAGAGAAGGTTTTAAAATAGCAATTGTGGGACCCCCAAATTCAGGAAAATCAAGTTTATTAAATTATCTTTCAAAAAGAGATGTTGCGATAGTTTCTGAAATAGCTGGAACAACAAGAGATGTAATAGAAACCCATCTTAATTTAGATGGTTATCCGGTAATTGTTTCAGATACAGCAGGAATAAGAAGTTCAAAAAATGAAATAGAAAAAAAAGGGATTAAAATAGCTTTAAAACGTGCGGAGGATGCCGATTTAAGGCTAATTATAGTATCCGCTAAAAACCTTGATTTTACTGTTGTTTTAAAGGATTTACTAACAAAAAATGCTATTTTAGTTGTAAATAAAACTGATTTAATAAAAAAAAAATTAAATAGCAAATTTAAAAAATATGAGCATGTTTTAATATCCATCAAAAAAGGTTCGAATCTAAATAAATTAATAACTAAAATTAAAAGTAAATTAAAAAATAAATTTACAACATCCGAAGACATTTTAATAACTAGAGAAAGACATAGGCAAAATTTAATAAACTGTGTGCACCATTTAGAGAAATTCCAAAAAATGAAATCTTCCCGAGATTTTGATAAAGCTGCCGAAGATTTAAGACTAGCCACAAGACATCTAGGAATGATTGTTGGAAAAGTTGATGTGGAAGAACTATTGGGTAGTATTTTCAACGATTTTTGCATTGGCAAATAAACCAGTAATCAGCTTGTAAATCCAAATATCATCTATAGATTTAAGTTATGAAAGATGATTTGTCATTTGATGTTGTTGTGATTGGTGGTGGTCACGCAGGATGTGAAGCTGCAGCTGCCTCGGCCCGCATGGGAGTGAACACTGGTTTGTTCACTCACAAAATAGAAACTATAGGGGAGATGTCTTGCAATCCGGCTATTGGGGGACTGGGTAAAGGACACCTTGTAAAAGAGATTGATGCTTTAGATGGCGTGATGGGCATTATAGCTGATAAATCAGGAATCCAATTTAGATTGTTAAATAGAAGCAGAGGACCAGCAGTACGAGGCCCAAGAACACAATCAGATCGAGCTTTATACAAAAAATACATGCAAAAAACGCTTTTAAGTTATTGTAATTTAAGGGTTTTTTCAGACCCAGTAATTGAGTTCATTTTTGATAAAAATAAGGTAGTTGGGTTCCATACAAAGTCTGGAAAAAAAATTAATTGCAAAAAAATGATTTTAACAACTGGAACTTTTTTAAACGGACTTATTCATATTGGTGATGAGAGAACTCCTGCGGGGCGTCATAATGAAAAACCTTCTACAGGTTTAAGTGAGCAGTTAGAAAAATTTAAAATGAAATTAGGGAGATTAAAAACTGGAACTCCACCACGATTGGATGGAACCACTATCAATTATAAAAATTTAGAAAAGCAAGATGCAGACGTTAATCCAGAATATTTTTCTTTTTTAACAAAAAAAACTTACAATAAGCAAATTGCATGCAGCGTTACTTATACAAATAAAAAAGTTCATGAGATTATAAAAAAAAATTTAAAGAAAAGTGCAATGTATTCAGGAAGCATAAAAGGTGTCGGACCAAGATATTGTCCTTCAATTGAAGATAAAATTGTAAAATTTTCTGATAAGACAAGACATCAAATTTTTTTAGAGCCAGAAGGGTTAAATGATAAAACAGTTTACCCAAATGGTATTTCTACGTCTTTACCAGCTGATGTACAGACTGAAATATTGAGCAAAATCAATGGGTTAGAGCACACCCGCATTATTAGACCCGGATACGCCATTGAGTACGATTACGTTGATCCCCGAGAGCTTAATTCTACTTTGGAAACAAAAAAAATAAAATCTCTTTACCTAGCAGGTCAAATAAATGGAACTACAGGTTATGAGGAAGCGGCTGCACAAGGACTGATGGCAGGAGTAAATGCTGCGTTAGCTATTAGAGGTCAGGGTCCATTAGTTTTAGATCGTGCTCAAGCTTACATTGGAGTTATGATTGATGATTTAGTAACGAAAGGTGTTTCTGAACCTTATCGTATGTTTACTTCTAGAGCTGAATACAGACTAAGCTTAAGAGCAGACAATGCAGATATGAGACTAACTCAATTAGGTATAAATATTGGCCTGATTCAAAGACAAAGGGCAGAGCTATATACTAAAAAAGTTAATAAAATCAATGATTTAAGTAATAGCCTTAAAAGTCTTAAAATATCTCCAAATGAGGCTGAAAAATTTAATATTAAAATAGCAAAAGACGGAATAAAAAGATCTGCTTTTGAAATTTTATCTAGAGAAGGAGTAACATTTAATAAACTTAGATCGATTTGGAGCAAAATACCCAAAGCATCTAAAGAAGAAGAGGATCAGATTGAAATAAGTGCCCACTATTCAGGTTATCTAGAAAAACAAGAAGCCGATATAGTAACTTTTAGAAAGGATGAAAATTTAAAGATACCTGACGATATTAATTATGACGAATTTAGTGGACTATCTAATGAGGTAAAGGCTAAATTTAAGCAAATTAGACCTAAAACACTTGGCCAGGCACTAAGAATTGATGGAATTACACCTGCAGCTGTATATTTACTTCTTTCACACGTGAAAAAAATGCCAAAAAAGCGTAAAATGGCATAGATGGATAAAAAAATCCAAATAGACACATTTAGTAGATATTCTCGAGTTTCACGTGAAACAATCAGAAGTTTAATTAAATATGAGGAATTGTTAATAAGTAATAATAAATTATTTAATTTAATAGGTAAATCAACTGTAAACAATATATGGCATAGACACTTTTTAGATTCATTCCAAGTCATTGATTTTATTGATAAAAATCAAAAAACATTGGTAGATATAGGTTCTGGAGCAGGTTTTCCAGGTTTAGTGTTGTCAATTATTGCTCGGGAAAGAAAAATTCCTTTAAAAATAAAATTAATAGAGAAGAGCAAGAGAAAAATAAATTTTTTAAATGAAATTATAAGTAAACTAAAATTAAACGCTCATGCAATTAATCAAAATGTTGAAGATGAAAAATTTCGTTTCGTCGATGACACATTTGTAGCCAGAGCTTTTAAACCATTGCCAAAAATATTGGAACTTATTCACAGTAAGGCGCAGAATTTAAAAAAAATTATTATTTTTCAGGGAAAAAATGGTCAGCTTGCTTTACTTCAAGCTTCAAAAAATTGGGATATCAAGTATAAGCAAAGAATGAGTGTTACAAGCAATGATTCGTTTATTATTGAAATTAATAAAATAGAAAAAAAATAAATTGAAAAATACTCAAATAATTTCAGTAATTAATCAAAAGGGTGGAGTAGGTAAAACTACTACTGTAATAAATTTAGCAACTGCGCTTTCATTCCAAAAAAAAAAAGTTTTAGTAATTGATTTAGATCCTCAGGGCAATGCCACAACAGGACTAGGAATAATAGTTGGAGATAACAAAAAAACTGTTTATGATGTGTTGAATGGCGCCTGCGAGTTTGAAGATACCATTCAAAATTCAAAAATTGAGAATCTTAAAATAGTTCCTTCAAATGTAGATTTATCTGGTTTAGAAGTTGAAACTGCCACTGAAAGCAGAAGAGCTTTTCTTCTAAAAGACAAAATAGAAAAATTTATTACTAACGAAAAAAATGATTTTTCCTATATATTAATTGACTGCCCGCCATCTTTAAGCCTGCTGACAATTATGGCACTTGTCGTAGCAAAATCTTTGATAGTTCCGTTACAAGCTGAATTTTTTGCTTTAGAAGGTTTAAGTCAACTAACTAAAACAATAGACAGAATTAAAATTAAACTAAATCCAGAGCTCTATATTAGAGGAGTGCTATTAACTATGTTTGATAAGAGAAACAAACTTTCAGGTGAAGTGGATTTAGAAGCTAGAAAATTTTTCAAAAATAAAGTTTATAAAACTGTTATACCAAGAAATGTAAGACTTTCAGAAGCCCCCTCTCATGGTACTCCAGTTTTAGTTTATGATAAATTATGCTCAGGCAGTAAATCATATATGAGTTTTACCGAGGAATTTTTGAAGCAAGAAAATTTAATGGAAAGTGCAGCATAATGATAGAAAATCGGTTAAAAAAAGGTTTAGGCAGAGGATTATCTTCTTTATTAGGAGATACAACTAAAAAAATTGAAACAAATAAGGTTTCAATAAAAGATGTAATTAGAAATAAATTCCAACCAAGAAAATATTTTAACAAAGAAAGTTTAGAAGAATTATCTAACTCAATAAAGGAGCAAGGTATAATCCAACCTATTGTAGTTCGACCTTCAAAAACATTAGAAGGAAAATACGAAATAATTGCTGGGGAAAGAAGATGGTTGGCTTCTCAAAATGCAGGATTACACGAAATTCCAGTGGTTATACTTAATGTTGATGATGTTAAGTCTTTAGAATTTGCTATTGTTGAAAATGTACAACGACAAGATTTAAATGCGATAGAAGAAGCTAGAGGATATCAAAGATTGGTTGATGATTTTAACTATAACCAAGAAAAATTATCAAAATTTATTGGAAAAAGTAGAAGTTATATAGCTAATTCCCTTAGACTTTTGTCGCTCCCAAAAGAAGTACTTTTAATGGTAGAAGAAGGCAATTTGTCCGCGGGTCACGCAAGATCATTAATAGGTATTAATAATGCAATTGATTTAGCAAAAAAAATAATACAAAAAAAACTTTCAGTAAGACAATCAGAAGTTTTAGTTAGGCAGTTTCGAGACAAAAAATTTAAAGTCGTGTCCAAAAAAGATTCAAATATTCTTGATTTACAAAAATCTTTGGAGGATAAAACTGGTCTAAGTGTTTCAATTAGCAACAAAAAAAATAATTCTGGAACAATTTCTTTCGAATATAGAGATTTAGATCAACTAGATAGGTTGATTGATATAATTAAGAATAACTACTAGCTTTCTTGCATATCTTAGAAAAAAATCCAAAAAATATTATTTTTGAAATTTGTGGATTTTTTTTGCATAAGAGTTCAGTATAATTTATTTCATAAATTATTTTTTTTAAATCTGACAAATTCCAAATAGATAATTGTTTTTTGATTAATGGTTTTTCCTTCCAAAAAATTGCTGGTTTTGAAGCATTAATTAAATCATCAAGATTTTTAGTTTCTGATTTTTGTTCTTTCATTTTTAACAAACGATTAATTTTGTTAGCTAATATTCTAAGTAAAAGTATTTGATTTACTGTATCAACATATAGTTCGGATAAAATTTTATTATATTGTAAAATGTTTCCACACAGACATTCATTTATTAAGACATCTGATTTATAATCACCTGAAAAATTGATTAAAGATTTAACTTCTTCAAGTTCAAGATTTTTTTTGTTTAAGGCGTAAGATTTGATCTTTTCAATTTCATTTCTTAAGTTATTACGGTCAAAATTTGATTTTTCTATTAATAAATTTAAAATTTCCTGGGATAAGACTACATTATTTTTTTTAAGTTCTAATTTTGCAATAATTTCTAAATCTTTTACACTATCTAAATAGCATGGAATACAAACAGTTTTATCATTTGTTTCAAAAAAAAGTCTTAATCTAGATTTTTTTTCTAAAATTTCTGAAAAAATTATTATTGTTATATTTTCTGGATATTTTTCATAAACATCATTTATCTTTTTGAAAATTTTGTCTGTAGCTTCGTAAATAATTATTATTTTTTTGTTGTTAAAAAGCGATCCAGAATAAGCAGCGTTATAAAAATTTTCTTCATTATCTATTATTTCATTTTCATATAATGATAAAATTTCTACCTTTTCATCGTTTACTTTTGCTTTTATCAAATCTTTTATATCTTTTTTTAATCCAAAATTTTCACCATATAATAAAAAATAATTATACTTTAAAAAATTTGAAACTTTTTTCTGTAATTCATAACTTTTGATTATCATTTTATTATAATGTTTGTGATAGTTCGATTAATAGATCTTGATATGTGATTTCGATAAGATTATCTAAAGACTTGTTTTCTAATTGAATTGTTTCAAAGTTTTGATCTTGTACTTTATACGAAGTAGAATAATTAAAATTTTTGTTTAAAATTACTTTTTCTGTTAAGAAGTCTTTAACTACAATTAAGGTATTTAAATTAATCTTATATTCAAGTATTTTTCCTGTAGTATCTTTTACTGTAGAATTTTTAGTTTTTATTACTTTAATCAAAAGATCTATGCTTTTTGCATCTGGCTCACTCTGTTTAGCTTTAGATAGATTTTTTAACTTAAAATAAATTCTATTAGCTAAATTTTTATCTCCCGTCAGTGAATATTCAGCAATTTCGAATTTAATATTTTTTTTATAAATAGCTTCATATCCGGCGCAAGAGCAAACAAAGACTATTAAAGAAATTAAGAAAACAGAATGAGTTATTTTTTTCATTTTTTTGTTATAAAGTTTACTAGTTTATTTTTGATATAAATATTCTTTATTATTTCTGTATTCCCAATATATTTTGAAACATTGTCAATTTCCTTAGATTTTTTAATAATAATCCCTTCTTTTGTATTTATTGGCATTTCCAATGTTCCTCTTTTTCTACCATCTACCTGTATTACAATAGTACAATTTTCCTCTTTTAGCATTTTTGGATCGTATTTAGGCCAATAAAATTTTTTAATTACTTTTTCACTACATTCATGAGCCAAATGTGGAGTAAGAGGCATTAACAACATTGTTACTTTTTCCCATTCATTTTTTAGAGTTTTTATTGAAGTTTTATTATTAATAACATGATCATAAAATAAATTATATATTTCATGTATGTTGGCTATTACAACGTTGTACTGAAAATTATCTAGGTTTTTAGTTACGTTATAAACTGTTTTATTCACAGCTTTCTTCAAAATTGTATCTTCAGAACCTGAGGTGATATCTTTTTTATTTAAAATTTCATTATTTAGTTTCCAAAGTTTTTGAATAAATTTAAAAGCAGCAGAAACTCCTTCTTGTGACCATTGTACATCCCTTTCAGGTGGACTATCTGACAGCATAAACCATCTAATGGAGTCTGCTCCATACATGTTAATCATTTCTTCTGGATCTATGGTATTTTTTTTTGATTTAGACATTGATTCAGATGGACCTACAGTTACTCTTTTTTTGTTATTTTTAGTTACAAAATATCCCTCAGAATTTTTTTCTATTTCATCAGGATAAAGCCACTGATTGTTCTCATTTTTGTAAGTTTCATGGCAAACCATGCCTTGTGTAAATAAGCTTTCAAATGGTTCAGCATAATTAAAATTCTTATTTTTAAACGCTAAGGCCCTCATAAAAAATCTCGAATATAGTAAATGCAAAATTGCATGTTCAACGCCACCTATATATTGATCAATGGGCATCCAATAATTTATATCATTAATTTCATATCCATAATTTTTATATTTTGGAGAACAAAATCTTAAAAAATACCATGAGGAATCTACAAAAGTATCAAGAGTATCGGTTTCTCTAATAGCTTTTTCCCCCGAAGAAAGTTTGGTAAATTTCCACGTGGGGTGTTTTTCTAAAGGATTTCCTTTTACATTTAAATCAACATTTTCTGGTAGTAAAATAGGTAAATCTTTTTTGTCCACTGGTATTGCTTCTCCTTTTTTATTATATACTATTGGAATAGGACAGCCCCAATATCTTTGTCGAGAAACACCCCAGTCTTTAAGTCGAAAAGTTATTTTTTTTTCTCCTAATTTTTTTTTAGTTATAACTTCTATTGCTTTTTCAATAGCTTTACTTACGGATAAATTATCCAAAAAGTCTGAATTAAATAAAATTCCATCTTCTGTAAAAGCTTCATCATTAATTTTAAATTTCGCAGGATCAGTGTTGTTGGGTCTTACAACAGGCAAGACACTAAGTTTATATTTATTTGCAAAATCCAGGTCTCTTTGATCGTGTGCCGGACAACCAAAGATAGCTCCAGTTCCATAATCCATTAAAACAAAATTAGCAATATAAATTGGAAGCCTAGTTTTTTTATTAAAGGGATGTAATGCAAATAAATTGGTATTAAAGCCAATTTTTTCAGCAACTGCTAAAGCTTCTTCAGTTGTGCCTGATTTAGAGCATTGTATTTTAAATTCTTTAAAATCTTTATTATTTTCAAAATTTTTTGCAATTGGATGGTCAATAGAAATTGCAATAAATGAAGCGCCAAATATGGTATCTGGTCTTGTAGTAAAAACTTTTATTTTTTCTTTACTATTTTTTTTATCAATTTGAAA
>CEUS01005379.1_pt1 | contig 12758 bp, 12 predicted proteins | sample 427031 | NCBI WGS metagenome assembly CEUS01 (sample SAMEA2622837, study PRJEB7988) | marine metagenome | biome: marine biome (ENVO:00000447); feature: marine epipelagic mixed layer (ENVO:xxxxxxxxx); material: "saline water (ENVO:00002010), including plankton (ENVO:xxxxxxxx)" | depth 140 m | reverse complement strand
CGATGTTAAAAGGTCAATTTATTTCAACAGGATCATGTACAAAAGCAGTTATGTTAAATAATAATAGTAAAATAAAGGCAGATTTTGGATCATTAGGGTCTATTGAGATTGATTATATTTGAAAAATTATATTATGAATCAAATTTTGAAAATAGAAAATGTAACAAAAAAATATAATAATAATTTTAAGGCTTTAGATAATTTAAATTTAAATATCCTTAAAGGTGAAATCTTTGCACTTTTAGGTCCAAATGGTGCTGGCAAATCAACTTTAATTAATACAGTTTGTGGAATTTTAAATTTTAATGAAGGATCTATTAGAGTTAATGACCATGATGTAATTAAAGAATATAGAAAAACAAGATCATTAATTGGAATTGTGCCACAAGAACTAAATTTAGAAGCTTTTGAAACAGTTTGGGATAATGTTAATTATTCTAGAGGATTATATGGGAAACCTCCAAATTATAAACACATTGAATCAATTTTAAGAGAACTATCATTATGGGACAAAAAGGAAAGTAAGTTGAGAGAATTATCTGGAGGAATGAAGAGGAGAGTTTTAATTGCAAAAGCTCTTTCACATGAACCAAAAATTTTATTCTTAGATGAGCCAACTGCAAGTGTTGATGTTGAATTAAGAAAGGATATGTGGAAGATAATAAAAAGATTAAAAAGTAAAGGTGTTACAATTATATTAACTACTCACTATATTGAAGAAGCAGAGGAGATAGCGGATAGAGTTGGGATCATTAATAATGGCAAAATAATTATTGTTGATGAAAAAAATCGATTAATAAAAAAACTTGGACAAAAAATTTTAAAAATAGAACTTTCTACTAATATATTAAATATCCCTGAAAAACTTCATTCATATAATCTAAAACTAAATAATGAAGGCACAGTTATTACATATATTTATGATACAAAAGCAAATAAAACAGGTATTACAACACTACTAACAGAATTAAAAAATCATAATATTCAGCTAAAAGACATAAGTACTGAGCAAAGTTCACTTGAATCTATATTTTTAAATTTATTAAAAGAATCAGAATATGAATTGGTACGGTCTTAAAGCTATTTATTTTCATGAAATGGATCGTATGAGGCGAACTTTGTTTCAAAGTATAGTATCTCCAATTATTTCTACTTCACTATATTTTGTAGTTTTTGGTTCTGCTATTGGTTCACGTATAACTGAAATAGATGGTGTAAGTTATGGTTCTTTTATAGTACCTGGAATGATTATGCTTACAATACTTACACAAAGTATTAGTAATGCGTCTTTTGGAATTTTTTTTCCCAAATTTACTAACACTGTTTATGAACTTTTAGCTGCTCCTCTATCTAGTTTTGAAATAATTTTAGGTTTTGTGGGAGCTGCAGCAACTAAATCATTAATTATTGGTTGTATAATTATAGGAACAGCAAATATATTTGTCGATTTACATATTCTGCATCCATTTATTATGATTTTCTTTTTAATATTAACTTCAGTGACATTTTCACTTTTTGGTTTCATGATTGGAGTTTGGGCTGATAATTTCGAGAAACTTCAATTAATACCTATTCTAATCATCACCCCCCTTGTTTTTCTCGGGGGCAGTTTTTATTCAATAAATATGTTGCCAGAATTTTGGCAAAAAGTTTCTCTGTTAAATCCTGTTTTGTATCTTGTAAGTGGTTTTAGGTGGAGCTTTTATGAAATTGCCGACGTAAGTATTTATACAAGTTTAATAACGATTTTAGTTTTTCTTTTTTCATGTCTTGGTATTTTAATTTATAGTTTTGCAAAAGGATATAAGATTAAAAATTAAATAATGATAGAAGATAATATAATAGAAAACTACCAAAATAATGGGGTAGCATTATTAAAAAATATTATTGATTTAGATTGGATTAAAGAATTACAAGTTGGAGTTACAAAAAACTTTGAAAATCCTAGTAAGTATAAATGTGTTTATGAAAAAAATGATGAAAAGGAACTTTTTTATGATGATTATTGTAACTGGAATAGAATAGATGAATATAAAAATTTTATCTTTAACTCAAATATAGCTAAAATAGGTCAACAAATAATGAAATCTAAAAAAGTTAATTTATTTCATGAACATGTTCTAATAAAAGAAAAGAATTCAGAAAAAAAAACCCCATGGCATCAAGATCAATCTTATTATTGTGTTAATGGAAAAGATAATTGTAGTTTCTGGATACCTTTAGATCCTGTTTCAAAAAATACCTGTCCTGAATTTATTTCAGGCTCACATAATTGGAATAAACAATTTTTACCTACTAAATTTTTTGGCCATGATTATGAACATAGAGATGATGAATTTGAAAATATACCTAATATTGAAGCAAATAGAAATAAATATCAAATATTATCATGGGATCTTATTTTGGGTGACGCTATAGCTTTTAATTTTGCTACCATTCATGGAGCGCCTGAAAATAAATCTATGAATAGAAGGCGTGCATTTTCTGTTAGATTTACAGGTGATGATTCTACCTATATTAAAAGAAAAGGTGAAATGTCCCCTCCTTTTCCTGAATTAAAATTAAAAAATGGAGATAAACTTGATTGTGAAACTTTTCCTGTTTTAATTTCTTCTTAAATAATAAATATATGGCAAAGCAGTTGCATACATTATTAAACTATAAGTAGCAGCTGGTATTAAATAAACACCACCTTCAAAGAAAACATTAGCTACTACTATAGCTAATGTACCATTCTGCAAGCCACACTCCAAGGTAATCGCACGTTGTTGAGATGAATCTGAAATAAAAGATTTACTTAAATAATAAGCAATTATCATCATAATAACATTTAAAATTAAAGTAATCAGACCTGCTTGGGCAAAATAAGATACTACATTTTCTCTTTCAGCTAAAATTGCACCTAATAAAACTAAAAAAAACAAAACAGTAGAAATATTTTTTGCAATATTTTTAAATGAACTTAAAAAATTACTACAAATCATACCTAATATTACTGGAACAGTAACTATAATAAACATTCTTAAAGCTACATCTAAAAGAGAAACATCTGAAAAATAATTACTACCTAAAATTGATAAAGAAGAAGATAAAACTAATGGTATAGTTACTACAGATAAAATACTTATTACAGCAGTTAAAGAAATTGAAAGAGCTACATCTCCTTTTGCGAATGCTGTTAGTATATTTGATGTCGCACCACCTGGGGCAGCTGCTATAATCATTACACCAATAGCAATTTCAGGAGAAAGTGGCCATATTAAAACTAAAATCAAAGCTACAATTGGTAAAATTAAAATCTGTGAAAAAAATCCAACAAAAAACTCTTTTGGTTTAAGAAATATTCTTGAAAAATCAGCTATTGTTAATCCTAAACCTAAAGAAAACATAATAAATGCTAATGCTATTGGTAAAATGATATCTGTAACTATGTTCATACTTGATATCTATCACTTGATTCATTAAAAAAAAATAAAAAAATCAAACATTTAATATTTCTAATGGTATAATTAAATAATGAAAATTAATTTTGATAAGTTTAATAAAGAGACAATAGCGGCATGGGCAGTTCATGGATTTACAGGTTCTGGTGCTGTATTAGGATTTTTGGCTATAATATCAATACTAAATAGTGATGCTGTTGGTGCATTTTTATGGCTGGGATTAGCTCTTTTAATTGACGGGATTGATGGAACATTGGCTAGAAAAGTTGATGTACACAAACTAACTCCAAATATTGATGGAACAATTATTGATAGTGTAGTTGATTATTTAAATTATACAATAATACCAAGCTTAATGATTTACTGGTTTCAAATGGTTCCTCAAGGTTTTGAAATTATAGCACCAGCTTCCATATTTTTAGTTTCTATTTATACTTTTGCAAATGTAAATATGAAAACAGAAGATTATTATTTTAGAGGTTTCCCAGCAGTCTGGAATATTGTTGTACTTTACTTTTTTATTTTAGGAACTCACCTATATATAAACTTAATAGTTATAGTTATATGCTTAATTTTAACATTCATACCTGTTAAATTTGTTCACCCTTTAAGAGTTAAAGAATTAAGAAATATAACAATTTTTGTTACTGTTTTATGGTCAGCAACTACTTTAAAATTAGTAACTACACCAACTTCAAAAATCTTTATGATTGATAGTACGATTATTTTTATAATTTGGGTTTGTACTTCAATATATTTTGCAACAATTTGTTGGGGACGATCTATTAATACAAATAAAGAAATTTAAAAAAATAAATATGAATGATTATTTAAATTCAATTATAAAAAGAGACCCTGCTGCAAGAGATAAAATTAGTATAATATTAACATATCCAGGAGTTAAGGCCGTATTCTTTCATTATATAGCTAATAAGTTATGGAATTTAAAATTTCATTTGTTTGCAAGAATGATATCGCAATTTAGTAGATTTTTAACAGGCATAGAAATACATCCGGGAGCAAAAATAGGAAAAAACTTATTTATTGATCATGGAATGGGTGTTGTAATAGGAGAAAGTTCAGATATCGGAAATGATGTTACCCTTTACCATGGTGTTACATTGGGAGGAATATCACCATCAGAAAATTCTGATACACAACGCAATGTTAAAAGACATCCAACGTTAGAAGATAATGTAATAGTTGGATCAAGTGCACAGATTTTAGGACCAATTACTATTGGAAACTCTGCTAGAATTGGAGCAAACGCAGTTGTATTAAAAGATGTTCCTAATAATGCGACTATGGTTGGAAATCCTGCAAAAAATATTAGTACAAACACAGATTTATCCTTTAGACCTTATGGTGTAAGAGATTTTGATGATAAAAAATAATATTATTGATTTAATAGGAAATACTCCGTTAATTAAATTAAAATACCCTTCTGAATTAACTGACTGTGAAATATTTGGAAAAGCAGAATTTATGAATCCAGGTGGATCTATTAAGGATAGAACTGCGCTTGGTATTATTGAAGATGCAGAAAAAAATAAATTGATAGAACCAAATGGAATTGTTGTTGAAGGAACATTTGGTAATACAGGCATAGGATTAACTTTAATAAACAACGCTAAAGGTTACAAAACTATTATTGTAATGCCGAACATTACTGCTCCTGCTAAAAGAGATATTTTAAAAAATATGGGAGCTGAATTGCATCTTGTAGATCCAAAACCTTTTAATGATCCTGGAAATTATCAAAAAGTATCAGAACGATTAGCAAAAGAAATTGAAAGTAAAAATAATGTTAAAACATTTTGGGCAGGACAATTTGATAATGTTGCTAACTATAAATTCCATGAAAAAACTACTGCCAAAGAAATTTGGAACCAAACTGAAGGCAAAATTAATGGTTTTACTTGTTCAATTGGAACTGGTGGTACTCTTTCTGGAGTGTCTTTAGGATTAAAGAATTATAATGAAAATATTAAAATTGCTTGCACAGATTCTCAAGGATCTTCTATGTATAATTATTTTGTTAATGGGAAGCTTGAAAAAAAAGGAGAAGAATCAATTACGGAGGGCATTGGTCAAGCTCGTGTAACAAAAAATTTAGAAAAATGCTTAGTGGACATGTCATTTTTTGTAAATGACTATGAATGTATGGAGATTTTATATAAATTAATTAAAACTGAAGGACTTTTTTTAGGAACTAGTTCAGGAGTAAATGTTATGGGAGCAATCAAGATGGCAAAAAAACTTGGTCCAGGGAATAAAATTGTTACAGTACTTTGTGATGATGCTAATAAATATTATGAAAAGATGTTTAACAAAGAATTTTTAAAATCAAAAAATCTTCCTTATCCAGATTGGTTATAATGAAAAATCAAATAAAAAAATTTAATTCCAAAGTAATCCATTCAGGTCATGGTGCAGATATTGAAACAGGGGCTGTTATGCCTCCCATACATCTTTCATCTACTTTTAAACAATCTACTCCTGGACAATTTAAGTATGAATATTCCAGAACAGGTAATCCCACTCGTTCTATTTTAGAGCTACTGCTAGCTGAAATTGAAAATGGTAAATATGCTTATGCCTTTTCTTCAGGTATGGCTGCTATTAGTTGTTTATCTGATGCTTTAGGACATAGTTATCATATTATATGCTCAGATGATGTTTATGGAGGCACAAGAAGAATATTTGATAAAATAAAAAATACTAATCAAAAAATTGAAATTAGTTATGTTGATTTAAGCAAAGAGAGTAATTGGCAAGGTCACATTAAAGAAAACACAAAAATGATATGGGTTGAAACACCATCGAACCCGCTTTTAAAAATTATAGATTTAGAAAAAATAAAAATAAATATTAATAATTCTGAAATTATATTTGTTTGTGATAATACTTTTGCTTCACCGTATAATCAACAACCAATTAAATTAGGTGCTGATGTTGTAATTCATTCTACTACAAAATATCTTGGAGGTCATTCAGATATAATTGGCGGAGCACTTGTCATTAATGATAAATTAGAACTTGCTGAAAAGATTAAATATATTCAAAATGCAGTTGGATCCGTCCCCTCTCCTTTTGATTGCTATTTATTGATAAGAAGTATTAAAACTCTTGCAGTTCGAATGGAGAGACACAATGCAAATGCAATTGAAATAGCAAATTATTTAGCAAAACATACAAAAGTTAAAAAAGTTTATTATCCTGGATTGAAATCAGATCCAAATTATGAAACTGCCAAAAATCAAATGAATGGTTATGGCGGTGTTCTTTCAATTGATTTAGATGGTGATATAAATAGTACAAAAAAAATTTTAGAAAATATTGAAATATTTACATTAGCAGAAAGTTTAGGAGGTGTAGAAAGTTTAATTGAACATCCAGCTATTATGACTCATGCTTCTATTGACAAAAAAGTTCGTGAAGAACTTGGTATTTCTGATACACTAGTAAGACTCTCTATAGGCATTGAAGATGTTGATGATCTAAAAAAAGCTTTAGATAATGCTTTAAATTATATTTAAAGGAATTTTTTAAGATCTGGAGGTGAGTAATTTGGCCCTTTCATAACTTTACCATATTCATTATAAATTGGCTTTCCTTCACTAGAAAGTTTACTCATATTGCTCCTATGAACTTCATCAAAACATTTATCTAAATTTATTCCAAAAGCTAATCCCGCTCCATAAGTAACAACTAATATATCTGTTAAAGCATCTGCTACTTCTACGATATTATTGTCGTTAATTGCTTGTTTTAATTCTTGAAATTCTTCATCTATGAGTTTTTTTCTCAAATTAATAATTTTGCTATTTGGAAATTCTGCTTTATCTTTTACTTCTTGATCAAAAGTTAACATAAATTCTTTTACTTTTTCATAATTTGTCATAATACCAACCTTTTTTTATTTATAAAAAATATCATTGTAAGTAACAAGAATAAAAATTAAAGAAATAATTGTTATACCCACAGCCAAATAAATTCTAGTTATAAATTCAGGCAATGAATTAGAAAAAATTTTACTAATAATAAAATAAACTATATGACCACCATCTAATAAAGGAATAGGTAAAAGATTAAATAAACCAACAAATAATGAAATTACAATAAATAAGAATAATACTCCTTTTATTTGATCTAACATCATTTGATCAGCGTTTTTAACAATACCAATAGGTCCAGCAACTTGATCGCCTAATGTATTATTATTAAATGATTGTTTTAAAAAATTAAAGGAAGCAACATAATAAGTCGGTATAAAATCTATAGAATGATTAAGTGATTTAAATATATTATATTTATAAATAACTGGCTCTTGTATTGAAGATATTCCTATTATAAATTTATCTAGCTTTTTATTAAATATTAAATCAAAACTTTTATTTATAATCTTATTATTTCTTTCTAAAGTCATTATTACATAATTATTATCACCAATAGCCTGGGGTATTTCTAGAAATTCATTAATTGGATTATCATTAATTGATAATATTCTGTCTCCTTGTCGTAAATCATTTAATGAAGCTGGCGAATTTTCCATAACAGATCCAATTATTGGTAAAAATGTTGCAATTCCAAAAAAGAAAAAAATACAAAACAAAGCTAGCCATGCACTTATAATATTAAAAAAACTTCCTGCTAGTAAGACGCAAATCTTTTGAAAAAGCGATAGATATTGGAAGGATCCTTTATCTTGATTGGAAGTTTTTGAAAAAATTGAATCTAATCCTTTAATTTTTACGTATCCGCCCAAAGGTATTGGTGCAATTTTCCATGTAGTGCCTTTTTTGTCCTTTATCTTATAGAGTGGTTTACCAAAACCTATTGAAAAGTCAGTTACTTCAGCTTTAAAAAACCTAGCAACTAAATAATGTCCAAATTCATGAATAAAAACTATAAACAGAAAAACAAGTAGTAAATTTATATATATCATTTTAATATTTTAACTTAAATAATTTATTTAAATCATTGAAGAATAACATTTATCCAATTTTAGCTTCTTCATATTCATCCATAGGTGGGCAAGCACAAAAAAGATTTCTATCTCCATATACGTTGTCTATTCTGCTTACTGGACTCCAATATTTATTATTTAATAAAAATGGATGAGGAAATACTGCTTCTTGTCTTGAATATTTGTGATTCCAATTCTCATCAGAGATTTCGTAAATAGTGTGTGGTGCATTTTTAAGTGGATTGTCAATAGAATCAAATTTTCCTACTCGTATATTATTAATTTCATCATATATTGATATCAAAGCTTCACAAAAACGATCTAATTCTTCTTTAGATTCACTTTCTGTAGGTTCAATCATCAAAGTACCAGCAACTGGAAAAGACATTGTTGGTGCATGAAAACCATAATCAATTAATCTCTTAGAAATATCTTCTTCAGAAATATTTAATTCCTGTTTAAGTGGACGAATATCGATAATGCATTCATGTGCTACCATATCATTTTTACCTTTATATAATATTGGATAATATTTGCTTAATCTTTCCTTAATATAATTTGCACTTAAGATGGCTACTTGTGTTGATAATTTTAAACCTTGATATCCCATCATTGAAATATATGAATATGAAATTGGCAATATAGACGCGCTTCCCCAAGGAGCAGCGGATACTGCATCTTGATTTGACAAACCAATTTCATTTTGAAAAATTGGATGGCCTGGTAAAAATTTTTCTAAATGACTCTTAACTCCTATTGGACCCATACCAGGGCCGCCGCCGCCATGTGGTATACAAAACGTTTTGTGCAAATTAATATGTGATACATCTGGCCCAAATTTACCTGGTTTTGCTATACCTACCATTGCATTTAAATTAGCTCCATCCATATAAACTTGTCCACCTGCTTTATGAATTTTATTACAAATTTCAGTTATTGATTCCTCAAAAACTCCGTGTGTTGATGGATATGTCACCATAAACGCAGCTAGTTTTTTTCCTGCAATTTTTATCTTTTCATCTAATTGATTTAAATCAATATTTCCTTTTTCATCACAATTTACTATAGAAATTTCCATACCACACATTTGTGCGCTAGCAGGATTTGTTCCATGAGCACTACTTGGTATAATACATATATTTCTGTCAAAATCAGAATTAGATTCATGATATTTTTTTATTGCTAATAATCCTGCAAATTCACCTTGTGCTCCTGCATTTGGTTGCAGAGAAATAGCATCAAAACCAGTAATATCTTTTAGCATTGATATTAATTCATTCATCATTTGATTATATCCTTGTCTTTGTTCTGGTTCTAAAAAGGGATGAGCGTTTGAAAAACCTGGCAGTGTTATTGGTAACATTTCTGAAGCTGCATTTAATTTCATAGTGCATGATCCTAAAGGAATCATAGATCTATTTAAGGCAATGTCTTTATTTTCTAATTTTTTTAAATATCTCATCATTTCAGTTTCTGAATGATAAATATTAAATACTGGATGACTAAGTATTTTATCTTTTCTATGTAGACTTTCTTCAAATAAAGATTGTTCAATATTATTTTCAATATCATGTGAAATAATATTTATATTTTTTTCATTAAAAAAATTTATAAGATTATCGACATCCTGAAGAGACGTTGTCTCATCTAATGATATAGTCAAATAATTATCATCTATAAATCTAAAATTTATTCCATGTTTGATGGATTTATCTACCCAATATTTAGAATGAGATGTTTTAATTAATAATGTATCAAAATATGTTTTTGAAATTACTTCTAAACCAATAATTGTTAAAGCAGATTTTAAAAACCTAGCATTATAATGAATTGTTTCTGCAATATTTTTAAGTCTAATAGGACCATGATACATTACATAAGCTGCAGATATTATTGCCAAAAGTGCTTGAGATGTACAAATATTACTTGTAGCTTTTTCTCTTCTAATATGTTGTTCTCTTGTCTGAAGTGCCATTCGATAAGATCTCTTATTAGTACGATCAACAGAAACGCCAATTAATCTCCCAGGTATCATTCTTTTATATTCATCTTTAGTAGCAAAAAATGCTGCATGAGGTCCTCCGAGTCCCATAGGAACTCCAAATCTTTGCGAACTTCCGACAACAATATCTGCATCAAAATTACCTGGGGATTTCATTAAAACCAAACTCATAATATCTGCTGCTATTATAGAAATTATATCTTTATCTTTATTGTGTTGAATTAATTTATCTAAATCAGCAATTTCGCCATACGTATCAGGGTTTTGTATCAAGCATCCAAAAGTATCATCTGTTATATTATCAAAAATTATTTTAATACCTAAAGGTTTTGCTCTAGTTTTTAAAACAGATAATGTTTGTGGATGACATTTATTTTGAATACAAAAAGAAAATTTTGAACTTTTTTTAATTTTAAAAGCCATCATCATAGCTTCAGCTGCAGCGGTACTTTCATCTAATAAAGAAGCGTTAGAAATATCCATGCCAGTTAAGTCGATGATCATTTGCTGAAAATTCATCAACATTTCTAATCTACCTTGAGAAACTTCTGGTTGATAAGGTGTATAGGCAGTATACCAACCTGGATTTTCCAATATATTTCTTAAAATAACACTTGGAGTAGTTGTATTATAATAACCCATTCCAATATAAGTTTTCTTAAAGTTATTTTTTAGAGATAAAAGTTGCATATTGGTTTTATTAAATTCTTCAGACATACCAGGTTTTAATTTTAATTTTTCTTTAAGTAAAATATGTTCAGGTACTGTTTTCTTTATTAATTCATCAAGTGATTTACAACCTACTACTTTAAGCATATCTTCAATATCGTTATTTCTTGGCCCAATATGCCTGCTAGCAAAAGTATTTATATCAATCATTATTGCTCCAAAAATTTACTATAATCTTCTGCGCTCATTAAATCATCAAGTTGATTTGGTTCAGTGACTTTAATTTTAAAAATCCAACCTTTATTTTCTGCATCTTGGTTAATTATTGTTGCATCTTTTTCTAATTCTTTATTTATTTCAATAATTTCACCATCAATTGGAGAATATATATCAGAAGCAGCTTTTACTGATTCTATTACACATATTTCTTGTTTTGCTTTAATAGTTTTTCCTATTTTAGGAAGTTCAATAAAAACAATATCTCCTAAACTTTCTTGAGCATGGTTTGATATTCCTATTGTAGCTACACTTTCTTCTAAAAGTATCCATTCATGATCTTTTGTATATTTTTTATCGTTCATTTAATTGCTCCTTTATTATAATTTTTTTTAACAAATGGAAGATTGCTTATCTTTATAACTTCTAATTTATCCCTAATTTTACAAAATATCTCATTGGATAAAGAATAATCAGAACTTATATAGCCTAAACCAATTGATTTGTTTAAAGTTGGTGAAAAACAACCGCTAGTTACTATGCCAATTTTATCATTATTTTTATTAACTATCGTCATACCTTCTCTAATCATAGTTCTATTTTCCATTTTAATTCCAATTTTTTTTTTAGCTGGTTGATTACATAATTGATCAAATAATTCTTTATTTCCATTTAAATTGTTATCATTTAACCTTTCTTTATCAAGTGCCCATAATAATCCAGCTTCTATAGGTGTAATATCTTCATTAAGTTCGTGACCATACAAGGATAATCCTGCTTCTACTCTTAATGAGTCTCTAGAACCTAATCCACATAAGATAGAATTATTATCTTCTAATAATTTTTTTAAAAAATTTTCTGCTCTTTCTATAGGAATTGAAATTTCAAAACCATCTTCACCAGTATAACCTGTTCTAGTTATTAAAACGTTTTTAAGTTTTATATTTGTAGAAAAAAAATCTAAAAAATGAATATTATTAGGAATTTTTATAACTTTATTTAAAACTCTATATGCTTCTGGCCCTTGGATTGCAAATAAACAGTTTTTTTTTAGTATTTTATAGTTTTTAGTATGTTTAATAAAAATATTTTCATCATGATTTTTTCTAGATGCATTATAAACTATATAAAAAAAAGTTTTATTATTTAAATTAATATTTGAAATAATAATATCATCTATAATTCCGCCTTTTTCATTTAACAAAAAAGAATAATTTGATTTATTAGATTTTAATTTTTTTAAATTAAGTGGAATATATTTTTCTAAATTACAAATATTATAATTAGAAGAAGGTATTAGTATTTGACCCATATGACTAACATCAAATATTCCGCAGTGAGTTCTTACTTTATTATGTTCATTAATTATTCCTGATGAATAATTAATTGGCATATTATAACCTGCAAAAGAAATCATTTTTGCACCTCTTGCTAAATGAAAATCATTTAAAGGAATATC
>CEUS01281604.1_pt1 | contig 12760 bp, 6 predicted proteins | sample 427031 | NCBI WGS metagenome assembly CEUS01 (sample SAMEA2622837, study PRJEB7988) | marine metagenome | biome: marine biome (ENVO:00000447); feature: marine epipelagic mixed layer (ENVO:xxxxxxxxx); material: "saline water (ENVO:00002010), including plankton (ENVO:xxxxxxxx)" | depth 140 m | reverse complement strand
CCGGGCAATGGCTTCATTTCCGGAACATCGAAGGAGTTTATCCAGACCCGTTAGTGTTCCCGCAGTTCGATGAAAATCTTCGCAGTGCCTTTAAGATGGAGACTCAACTTTTCCTCGAGAATCTGTTGGAAAATGACAGAAGCGTCCTTGATCTCCTTCGAGCTAACTACACCTTTGTTAACGAACGGTTGGCTGAACACTACGGGGTTTCCGGCGTTTATGGCAATCGCTTTCGCAGGGTTACTTTTGATGAAGGGCGGTGGGCTGGGCTGTTGAGTCACGGGAGTGTAATGACGGTCACCTCGTATCCGAATAGGACTTCACCGGTCTTGAGAGGTAAGTGGGTGCTTGAGAATTTGCTTGGTGCTCCACCTCCCGAGCCGCCTCCTGACGTTCCGACACTCGAGGAGCGTGATGAATCAGGTGAGCCTCTGTCAATGCGCCAGGCTATGGTGCAGCATCGAGAGAATCCGGCCTGCTCTGTTTGCCATGCCCCAATGGATCCCATAGGATTTGCCCTTGAGAACTTTAATGCCATTGGTCAATGGCGAGATAAGAATGAGGCTGGCGCTGATATTGATTCTTCTGGAACACTACCCGATGGGGCTTCTTTCGAAGGTCCAACAGGGCTTCGTGATTTGTTGCTAGGTCGACCCGATGAATTTGTTGGTACGGTGGCCGAGAAATTGATGGGCTACGCCTTGGGGCGTGCGCTCGAATATTATGATGCGTCGACAGTTCGGAAAATCGTTCGTGAGGCGGCTGGTAATGATTACCGTTGGTCAGCTATAGTTCTCGGTATTGTGAAAAGCCCCTCGTTTAAGATGCGGAGGTCCGAGTCATGATTGTCACAAAGAAGGCCCTTTCTCGTCGAACAGTGTTGAGAGGTATCGGGGCTGGTATCGCTTTGCCGCTACTCGACGGAATGGTGCCAGCCCTGGCGGCCATTCGTAACACTGTTGCCAACCCAGTTCGGCGGTTCGGTGTCTTCTACGTGCCGAATGGTATGGCCATGCAACACTGGACTCCTGATGCGGAAGGTCGCGCATTTGAGGTCACGCGACTGTTGCAGGAGATCGGTAATTACCGAGATCAGATGACTGTTCTGACTGGCCTTAATGGTGTACCTAGTAACGCAGGTGTCCATGCCAGCGCTGCGACTCGGTTTCTCACGGGAGTAACACCGGCTAGGACTGAGTCGAATTTGAAGGCTGATGTATCGGTCGACCAGTTGATAGCCCGAAGCTTTGGACGGCATACTCAGCTGTCTTCTTTGGAGTTGGCCCTCGATAGTCGTGATGTATCGGGTTCATGTGACGTTGGCTTTAGCTGTACATACACAAATACGATTGCGTGGCGCAATGAGACCACCCCTTTGCTGGGAGAGAATAACCCCCGTGCAGTTTTCGAACGGTTATTTGGCGATAGTGGTTCGACAGATACCAAGGCCCGTCTAGCTCGGATGGCGAAGGATCAGAGTATTTTGGATTCGGTTACCGACAAGATCAATGCGCTACAGCAAGGCTTGGGACCCAGCGACCAAGTTCGCGTGAACGAGTATCTTGAAGCGGTTCGAGACATTGAACGGCGTATTCAAAGGGCAGAGGAACAAAGCGACAGGGAGTTGCCAGAGGTAGATCAACCCGCGGGAATTCCAGCAACTTACGAAGAACACGCTAAGCTGATGTTCGATCTATTGCTACTGGCTTATCAGACTGATCTGACCAGAGTGAGTACCTATATGCTGGCACGTGAAATTAGTGGTAGAACCTATCCTGAAATCGGAGTGCCAGATTCTCATCATCCGACGTCACACCACCGGGATGACCCGACCTTATACGAAAAAATCTCGAAGATAAATGCCTTTCACCTGCGGCTTTTTTCATACTTCCTAGATAAGGCACGGTCAACGCAGGATGGAGATGGCAATCTACTCGATAATATGCTGTTGCTGTATGGCGCGGGCATGGCCGACAGCAACCGCCATGAAAATAAAGGGCTGCCGGTGGTCATGCTGGGAGGCGGGTCAGGCCAATTGAAGGCTGGTGGTCACATTCGTTATCCTGAAAAAACTCCCATCACTAATCTTCATCTAACGATTTTGGATAAGATGGGGGTGCCGGTTGAAAACATGAGCGACAGCACAGGGAAGTTGGAGTTGTTGAGTGTCGGATAGTTGCGAATGTAGGGGCTGCAAGAGCTCCGTAGCGAAGTAGTTGAGGGCCCGGCGGCTACGCCGGGCCTTTTTTTCAGGCCTTCAGGCCTTTCAAGGTTTTTGGGGGAATAAGCAATGAGACATATCCGAGTGCCAGTGAGTGTGGTGGCCGTCACGGTGGTTGGGGTGATGACTTGGAGTTGTGCCGAGGACGCCGTTGAAGTGGATAGCGATGATATTGGGGGACGTGTAACAAGTGAGGCTGGACCAGAGGCTGGAGTATGGGTCATTGCTGAGACAACCGATTTGCCAACTAGGTTCATACGGACCGTGGTGACTGGGAATGAGGGTCTATACGTGTTGCCCGACCTTCCACAGGCTACCTATGAGGTGTTTGTGAGGGGCTATGGTCTTGTTGATTCCCCCCGTGTGACGGCAAGTCCAGGAGAACAGCTCGATCTGGCCGCCATCGTTGCTCCTGATGAAGCTTCAGCAGCCGAGGTATACCCTGCAGCTTGGTGGCTGTCAATGTTGGAACTGCCTCAAGGCGAGCGGTCCCAACAGGAACTAGGTAGCGCGGTAACAGGTTGTATGAACTGTCACCAGGTTGGAAATCTTGCCACTCGCACGATCCCTGAAACAGTAATGGCTGGTGTGACGAATCACCTAGAAGCCTGGGATCAACGGGTTGGGATGGGCCCGATGGCGGGCGGGATGTCCGCGATGTACAACCGACTTGGCGAACAACGGCGGATGTTTGCTGACTGGACTGAACGTATAGCCTCTGGCGAGGTGCCTGTCCAAAAGCCACCACGGCCGACCGGTATTGAACGGAATGTCGTTGTGACATTATGGGACTGGGGTACTGAGACTGATGGCCGGACCGATAACGCTGCTTCGGACGTTCGGGATGCGACGGTAAACGCGAATGGGTTGGTTTATGGAGTGGTGCAACCCAGTGATATTCTCGCGGTGTTGGATCCGGTCGCACATAGGGCTACCAACATAACGATCCCATCAGACGCCCCGGCGATACTAACTAACACTCGGACATCTCCTTATTACGGTGATGAGCCAATCTGGGCAAGGCAATCTGACCCCCGTAGTGTAGCAATGGACGGTGATGGACGGGTGTGGTTGACGGGGAGGACACGGTCAGCTGAGGAACAACCGGAGTTTTGCACTGATAACTCAAACCCGTTTGCGGAATATTTCCCCTTAGCTCAAGGGTCCAGGCAAGCCTTTATGTATGACCCACAGAGTGAGGAATTTAGGGAAATCGATACCTGCTTTTCGGCCGACCATAACCAGTTAGGTGAAGATGAACGTTTCTACTACGGGTTTAGGGATGGAGTAGGTTGGATCGACACTGAAATTTGGGACGAATCTGGTGATTCCGAGACTGCTCAGGGTTGGTGCCCCACCATCTTAGACACGAACGGAGATGGTGTCATTTCAACAGGCTGGACTGAGCCCGGTGAGTCGGTTGATCCAACAAGGGACCATCGGATTGCCTACGGTTGTTATTCGCCCGCTTACAACCAGGCGGACGGTTCTGTGTGGTGTTCTGACAATGGCCCTGATGACAACACCCTGATGCGTCTCGAGCTTGGTGACAACCCTCCAGAGTCATGCAGGGCGGAGGTGTATATGCCTCCCCCCAGCATTCAGGACCCGTCGCCTTATGGAAGTGGAGGATTGCATATCACAGGGGACGGGATTGTTTGGCAGGATTGGCGGGGTAGCGGGCATTTCGCTATGTTTGACAGGAGTGCCTGCACTGTAACTAATGGTCCAGAAGCTGTAGGGCAGAGCTGCCCGGAAGGCTGGTCTTTTCACCGGATGGAGAAGCCGACCTACCAGAATGCTGAGTTCCCCATCAACTCTGATGAGAGCTATCTAACACAAGTAGATCATCACAACGTGCTCGGGCTTGGGATTGACGTGCCGCTATATGGGGTTGTGAATACCGATTCTTTGGAGGTGTTTGTGCCAGATCAGGGAGAGTTCATAACTCTTCGAGTGCCCTACCCACTTGGGTTTTTCTCTCGATCTTCAAACGGCCGAATCGATGACCCCACAAGTGGATGGAAGGGGAAGGGTCTCTGGTCCAGTTATTCGAACTACGCTGCCTGGCACCTTGAGGGTGGGCCTGGCACTCACCAGAAAGTGGTCAAATTTCAGCTCAGGCCGGATCCTCTGGCGAAATGAGATTTCTAAGTTCCCTGATGCTAAGAGTATCAAGGTAGCTACTGCGCTAGCTACCTATGTTGGATGGACGGATTACCAGCTGAGGTCTGTAGATGGGTTGGTTGCGAAACTCGAGTGTGTCGTTTTTGCTGGTATGTTGGCTCGCCCGGCCGGAGGTGGCTGCGCAGACGCACACGGTAAGGGACGGAGCTCAAAGAGGCTACCTGGCAGTACAGTTGGGTGATAACGGCGACTATGAGGTCGTTGACGCGCATAATGCAGAGACTCTTTTTGTGCCGGCTTCTGTGCTTAAACTTGCGACTGTGGCAGCAGCCCTAGACCACTTGGGTTCAGAATACGAATGGCGAACTCGTCTGATTGCAACACAGCCTCTCCGGGATGGGGTGATCCAGGGTGATTTAGTGGTTCGGCCTGGAGCCGATCCAACATGGAATAGGGCCAACTTTCGACAAGGAAGTCGGTCGCCACTGGCTCAATTGGCTAGGCGGGCCCAGGCTGCCGGACTTGTGAGGGTCACGGGTGATTTGGTCGTAGACAAAACCGTGTTTCCGGGCCGAGCCCACCCTATAGAACGTACGTATGGGGATCTGCCTTATCGTTACGGAACTCCGACTGCTGGTTTGGCAATTGATGGGGCTACCATTACTGTTCGTGTCGCACCTGGCGACAGGATTGGAGCTCCTGCATTTGTCGAGGCTCCAACAGGGGTGGAAATTCTTAATCAGACAGCGACAGTGGGTAGGGGTCGCCATGGGGCAGGTACACTAGATTTTATGCCTGTGTGGGGCACCAACATGTTGGTGTTGCGCGGTGAATATCCCATCAGCGAGGAGCCCTTTGTGGTTGCGGTTAGCGATTCGGAACCGGAACGGCGAGCGGCAAGGGCCCTGCGTGGTGCACTTGAGGCTCTGGGTGTCACTGTAGAGGGTTCAGTTCGACTGGGGGAGCCTTTCGTTGAGTCCTCCGTTGCTCAGGAGCTTGTGGCTGAACTGCGGTCTCCTGCTTTAGAGACTGTGCTAGATAGGATTCTGACCTCTAGCAACAATTGGTACGCGGACATGCTTGCCTTGACATTAGCTCGGGAGGTGGCTGGCACGGGACGATTCCGAGATGGAGCTGCTGTGGTCTCTACTTTTTTGGCTAATCTCTCGGATGAGGGTCAGGGTTCAAAGCCCCGATTAGTCATTCGGGATGGGTCAGGTCTTTCTGCGATGAACTTATTGACGCCAATGACCATTGTGGACCTGCTGGCCCACGTCATAGAGCAACCGTGGGGAGATCAGCTGGTGTCTGCACTTCCGGTGACAGGTGAGGGCACCTTGGCTGCTTGGCCTTCAGTTCCTCAAATTGCCGCGAAAACAGGCACGTTACGGCACACCGTGGGTTTGGCTGGCTATCTTGAAATGGGTAATGAGCCCCCGATTATTTTTTGCTACTTTGTAAATCACCTGCCAGGACCTTCTTCGATAGGGCGTGGAGAAATCGCGTCCTCACTCGAGCGGTGGCATTTACTCGGTATGTCCCATTAGCCTTTTTGCACGGAGACTGCGACAGGTGCAGGGTTAAGGGACGGTTGCTGGCCGGGTCTCGAAAACGCATTGAAGGGGGCTGAGGTTTAGGTCCTCAACCAAGCCTAAGTGTTGGCCGTTTTTATAGTGAAGAGTTCTGGCTTCGCAGATTTTGAAGAGTTCTACTTTGGCCTTAAATGTTAGAGCCTCTTTTCCACGGGCCTGTTTCAACCAAAAAATAAATTAACAATAAAGACGGCACCCAGAATACCTGCTGTGTCGGCCAGTAGGCAGGCAGGTACGGTGTGTCTTGTTTCCCGAATGCCAATCGATCCGTAATAGACGGCAAGTGTATAGAACGTTGTCTCGGTACTTCCTTGGAAAGTACTGACCATATAACCGATGGTCGAGTCGGCCCCATGCACCGTTAGCGCCTCAGTCATAACGCCGAAAGCACCAGAGCCGGTCAAAGGGCGCAGGAGTGCCATCGGCAGAGTTTCGGGTGGCATACCGATCAAGCTGGTTAGCGGACTCAAAAGGCTAGTAAAAAGGTCGATGCCTCCTGAAGCGCGAAACATTCCTACGACGACTAAGATCGCAACTAGGTAGGGAATAATGCGTATAGCAACCTCGAAGCCCTGTTTGGCGCCATCTACTAAAGAATCGTAGACACGGATCCCACGAACCCAGCCATAAAGCATCAGGGCCGCGATTAGAACTGGCAACATCCAGTCAGAGGCTACTGCACTCAGAAGAGCGATGGGGGAGAGTTGGCGATTGTTCCAAAGGAATAGCCCCAGCGCAAGAAATAGGGTCAACCAGAAGAACAGGCTACATGTTCTTCGAATCGGTTTAGGTGTTAGCGCTTCGGGTGTATTGTCGAGAAGATAGTTTGTCTGATCTTGATCTGGGGGAATGTCAGGCGTAATTGTTGGCGGATTAGTACTACGGTAGAAGGCGAGTCGGCTCAACAAGAAGGCTGACGCGACAGCTACAATGGTTGCGCATCCGCTAGCGAACCATGTGGGAAGTAGGATGCCCATTGCGTTCTCTGATCCAACTGACGTCCTGAGGGCGACTACTCCTAAGGGAAGGACGGCTAAAGCAGAGGTGTTGATTGCGAGAAACAAGACCATAGAATTTGTGGCAATTCCAGGAGACTTGTTCAATTTGTCTAACTCTTCCATCGCCTTGATTCCGAAGGGCGTTGCAGCATTGCCTAGGCCTAGCATGTTGCTGGAAATGTTCAGAATCATTGCACTCATCGCAGGGCTGTCTTCTGGCACCTCTGGAAAAATCCGCCTCATGATGGGACCAACCACAGCGGCCAGATGGCGGAGTAAGCCAGCATCCTCAGCAACACGCATAAGACCGAGAAAGAACGCCATGAGTCCAACTAGGCCGATGGCGAGATCGACTGCTCCTCGAGCTGAGGAGATCGCCGCAGTGGTCAGATTCTGCATTTGGCCGGAAAATCCAGCCAACAACACAGAAGCTAGGGCGGTGAAAACAATCAGGTTATTGAGCATGAGTTGGGTGGAGCCGGTCGCTGCAAAGTAGAATGTGCCAGCCAAGTTGGTTTCTGGATGAATCCAGAGGCATCACCCTCAAAAACAGTGTCAACATGAGTCACAAAGGATAGCTTATTGAGTGGAGACGGTGACGGCATTCCCGGTGTCGTCTGTTGCCCGAATAAGTATTACTCCGTCGTAGGAGTCAACAATAGGGACTTGAAACGATTCAACATGACCATCGGGAATGCCGTCCGTTGGATAAACGGCTTGCCAATCGGCATTGCCACGTGAGATTTCCACCGCCTTGATTGTCGAATGAGTATCGCGAACGGTAAATGGAAGAACTAAATTAAAATTTGTCTGCCGAGGTGTGCTGATTGTAATGGTTGGAGGGGTGTTGTCGATTTCAAAAATAGGACTGCGTCGGTCTCCTTCTAATGCTGAGCCTGGAGCATTACTGAGGCTGTCGCTTGCGCTGACTTTCATTCGATAACTTCCATCAGGTGTACGTGAGGTATCCCATGCGAATACCGTTTCCGTCAAAGCTGAGGCGAGTTCACGCCAGGCACTGTCGCCTTCGCGTTGGACGGAGACGGTGTACTGGAGTGGGTCACCATTTTCGTCGCTGGCCGTCCAGACGAAGGTTTGAATGCCTTTTCTGAAAGTCTGTCGACCTAAGGTTGTGCTCCGTGCTACCGCTCGATCCAAGTCAAGTTCATTCAGTCCAGCCAGAGGTGGGTCGCCGGTGCTCAGAGCTCGCTGGAATGCGATTCCGGGTGGGTGGATTGTTAGTTCAGTTACTCGGGGTCTGAGGTTCCGGGGAAGATATGCTGTTTTTACTGAAGTCAGGCTCGGTAGTCCATCGCTGGTTCCTGCAGACAGGAAGGCTCGCCATTGCAGATAACGAGCGTTGGGACTTGCTATCTGACTACCGCCAGGATCATCGTAGGGGGCCGACCAAGCGCTCCAGGTTGAGTTTGGAATGGCTGTATTGCCGGAGCGGGTGCGAATTTCGACGTTGTTGCCCTCAAATAGCGAAGCCTCCCAAGTAAGGGTCCCCCACTTGGCAACCGTCGTCGCATCGCGAACTGAAGAAGTATATGTTCCACTTGGAGCCCATGTGTTCCGAAGCTCCATAAGTCGTCCAGGATTGGCCGTTGTGTATCTCAGTGAATCATCCAGGTGCCTGATAAAACGGGTGACTTGATTGGCAGGAGTTCGTCCTAGAAGCAAGGTCCGCTTGGGGTTATTAGAGACCTGGTAGATTTTTCCATGCGGTCCCGTTCCTACTAAGAGAATCCCATCCTGGCGGTAGATTGCATCTAGGGGAGTGTCGGTAGTCGATTCCCAAAGTACATCCCAAAATCCATCTGCTGCAATTCTGTACACTGCGCCAGCTTGTGCTTGAGGTGCTGGCTGTGATGTTGCTGATTGAGGGGGCAGTGGTGTTCTGCTCCCACCGAGGGTAGCCGTAACACTGGTTGTGACCGTGACAGAGGGTACGGGCAATGGACCACTGGAGGCAGGAGTCTGGGGTGGGTTCGAAGCTTGAGGTGTCTGTCCGCCAACAGCAATGACCAAGAGGGCTCCCTCCGACTGGGCTCGCAGAGAACGGACCTCCTGGTAGGGAGTGTCAAGCATCACAAAAGGTCTGCCGGTGGGATCTATTCGTAACACTTGTCCTGGGGATTCAGTGCCCGCAAAGATAGCCCCATTTTCCGAGATGGAGAGAGAGAGAATGTGACTGGCATCACTTTCAAAAAAGAGTTCGGGTTGTCCTCCAGGTTGAATCCGGTAAATACGGGCGACATTACCGGTCGCAATATAAAGGGTTCCATCGGGTGCGAGGGCTAGGTCCCAAATATAGGTCTCTACTGGATCAAACAGAATCACTGGTGAGTTGTTCCCAATCAATTGATAAACCCGGCCCTCCGGTGAAGTGGCGAACAGAATGCCACCTCCAGGAGCTGCTAGTACCGCGTGGATGTCGAGTTCGTCTGCGACAAATTCAACACTCTCCTCATTATTCACGTTTACACGGTAGAGCCGGCCTTGATTTCCACTGCCCATCCAGTGGCTTCCGTCTGCGTCCGTTGTGAGGGTCCAAAGAATGGGAGCTGAGGTATCGACGACCGTCTCCATCACTGGACTCAAGGTAAGGTGACCATTGCTATCGATGGCTAGGGAGTCGAGGTCTCCCTCTAAGAATTCTCGGGGAGTCGAGACGGTCCAGAATGTGGGAGCTGCACCTATCAAGGTTAGACAGCTGAGCAGTATGGTCAGTGTCCTTGACAATCTCTTGGGGGCAGCCGATGGGTTCGGTGGGGTAAGCTCCGGTTTGATTTGGGGACCCACAATCGCCTCGCTTAGACAAATACTAGGGAATACCAAAATTACCAGGTGTCCAACTCAATGTTTAAGCGACGAGAGCCAGAGACCACGAAATCGTCGAGAGACAAGCTCCATTCCCGCAATTTGACCTTGTCTAATGGTGAAAAGGTACCAGCGCGTTGAGCGTTGCCGAGCACTCCCAGCATTGATGGGGGAAGAGACGGTAAGCGTTGACCGTTTACGACGGCACCTGTATCGATCCTTGAAACCTGGATGTAGACGTGGCTATTGCGACGTGCATCGTTGAGGGCAGCGATGAGCTGCTGACTATTAGCAGGCCGGCTTGACTGCCTTGTCTGTAGTCGTTCCTCTTGGGCCAGTGTCATGCCGTCTGCTACAACTAATTCGAGTTGGTCGCTTGTAGTCTGGGGTATATCCATCATCACGGTGCGAAGAATCTCGTCTCCACGATAGTTTCGGAAGGCCAGATGCAAGGCTACTGTCTGACCGGGGCGCGGCCTTGGATTATCCAACCAGACCCGATTGAGGGTTACGGTGCGGATTTGGTCGTGTGCCGTTATCGAGACGTCCAATTTTGCGATGGTTAACGGCTCAAATTCATTGTTCAACAATGCAGAGAGTGGACCGGAGGCATACAGTGCTGCGAGAGGAGCTGCAGAGGCCCCTGCTACACTCTCCTGAAAGTGGACTGAAGGATGGCTGGCAAGTTCAATTTCGCCTTTGATTGAATAGCTTGCTGCACCGACCTGACGCGAATGGCTGATTATCGTGTTTAGTATTGCGGTATAGGTCAGAAAAGGAGTGAACAGGTCGTCACGAATGATTGCAAAATCAAAGGTCTCAACTCGGTCTTGTCCTGGGGACAGGAGTTGAACTTTGACTGGAACCAACGAAGGGCCAGGTCCGAACCGACCAATGACACCGGTGGAACGGTCCTGATGAACTGTGCCAAGGGTCGCTCCGATGCTTGTGATTCTGGATGAGACAAGCTGGCTCGGCAAGACCGTGTGTACGTAAGCTCTGGTCATCGGAAATTGAGAGGGTCCGAGGTTGTAGAACTGATGGCCAAATGCGTAAACCCGGTCACCGTCGATGTGGGTGACGGTTCCGGTTCCTGCCATGAGTAGATCCCCTTGGATAAGACCGACTCCTAGTGGGTCACCAGGTTCTAAAGGAACCACGGACTCCAAGGACGACTGATTGCTGATTGCGCCAGTTGGAACGGTTGCTAGTGAAGCCTGCTCGAAGGCAGGTGAAAGTTGGTTCAAGGCCTCTGGACTAAATCCGGTCGTAACGATGGGTGTTGCAATGGGCTCGAGGTAACCCGCAATTGAAGTGAACGGGAGGTCGAGTGCTGCGAGGGTTCCCCGGCTGGGGCGGAAGCTAGAAATTTTGGGAAATTGATTGGAGGTGAGGCTGGTGAGGGTATCGGTTGAGAACGGAAGAGAAAGGGCAGGACTCAATGGTTCGAATGCTGTTGCTGGCGCGGGCGTGTCGGCGTCTAGCATCTCGGCTATGGGTGTTATGCCAGCCAGAGTGTCTTTGGAAAATGAACCCATCGAATACGAGACGGCGCCTATCAACCTATCTTCCACATATACGGGGCTTCCACTCATACCCTGGATCACTCCAGTGTCAGTAAGAGGGCCTCCCGTAAGCCTTGCAAGGATCAAATTACGTCTAGGTCCTATCGAGTTCTCAAGAACACCCAAAATTTCGGCTGTGAATTCGGTCCGCTCGCTCCCACTAAACACTGTAACTCCGGTCCCGACCATTCCCGGGGCAACCATTTCAAGAGGCATCATGAGTGTCTGAGCTGGCAATGACATCAAAGTGCCGCTCGCCAGGAAGAAAGCAAGAGGAAGGGACCCGCGTGGCATCATGAGACAACTAACGTGAGATATGTGGAGAACAGAACTGAGTTATAGCGGAGGAGATGCCTTTGGTCAAGGAGGCACAAGAATTACGGCCGAGTGACCCATTGGGAAATTGACACTCTGTCGACCGGCTTGATAAGCTCCAAGCCAGCGATTTCGAGCTGGCAGCCAAGGTGTTCCAAGAGCAATAATTCAATGTACCAGGGTCTACAAATTCTTGATTGTAGTTGGCGGATGTTTAAGCCCAAGGTCTTCAGAGAGGCAAGTCTGCCCAGCTAAATTTACTACAGTGGTGAATCGACAGCCTCTTCAGCCAGCCGGTTGGGGGGGCTTTTTTTGTCGTTGAACTCGATAGATCGGACGTGGGGTAGATTACGGAAATGGGGACAGTGAAAATTTGTCTTACGGTGGCAGAGAGTAGTATGTCTGAACTCCGTACCAACCGGGACTCTAACCATGGCGCTGATTTGGTCGAGCTCCGGTTGGACACAGTGCGTGACTTGGATGTCGATGGGGCGCTGTCGGATCGTAAATACCCGGTTATTGTCACATGTCGGCCTACCTGGGAGGGTGGAAAATTCGAAGGTTCAGAGGAAGAACGCCATGCGATATTGCGTAAGGCCCTCCAGTTAGGGGCAGAGTGGGTGGACTTGGAGTGGAAGGGCGAGTTCAATCAGCTGATTACTGAACGTCAAGGTCGAAACATCGTGCTGTCTATGCACGATTTCAAGGAGACCCCGGTCGATTTAGAAGAACGCTACAGCGCAATGCGGCATTGCGGGACACAGGTAGTAAAGGTCGCAGTTGCCTGCAATTCGGGAAGTGATGTGGTTCGGTTGTTGCGTCTGGGCAGAGCGACTGGTCCCGATCAGGTGGTGCTTGTTGGGATGGGACAAATCGGTAGTCCGACTCGTCTATTGCCACTACATTTTGGATCGTGCTGGACATATGCAGGAGAGGGTGTCGCACCCGGACAACTGCCTTTAAAGGCCATGGTCGAAGAATTTCGCTGCAGAGAGGTCACGAATTCCACCAAGGTCTACGGTGTTGCCGGGGCGCCAATCGCCCATTCATTGTCCCCAGCGATGCACAACAGAGGGTTCGAGTTCTTTGGACGGGATGCCGTCTATCTGCCATTCGAGG
>CEUS01004426.1_pt1 | contig 12763 bp, 5 predicted proteins | sample 427031 | NCBI WGS metagenome assembly CEUS01 (sample SAMEA2622837, study PRJEB7988) | marine metagenome | biome: marine biome (ENVO:00000447); feature: marine epipelagic mixed layer (ENVO:xxxxxxxxx); material: "saline water (ENVO:00002010), including plankton (ENVO:xxxxxxxx)" | depth 140 m | reverse complement strand
TCTGGTCACCTGTGCGGCGCACCCCAGCTGCCCACGTACTGGTAGCGCCAAACGCACCCACCAGGGCCGCCAGCCCTGTCAGCAGCATTGTCCGATTCATGATTGATTCCAGGCCTCTAAATCAAATCCTCTCAATTCAAGATCGCGCGCACCAGGTCACCATGCACATCTGTGAGCCGGTAATCGCGTCCTTGATATTTGTAGGTGAGTCGCTCGTGGTCAATCCCCAGCAAATGCAATATCGTGGCGTTGAGGTCGTGCACGTGAACCGGGTCCTCAACAATATTGTAACAGTAGTCATCTGTCGCACCGTGGACGTGCCCTGCCTTAACCCCCGCACCGGCAAGTAACGTTGTGAAACAATAGGGGTGATGATCGCGCCCGGCATTCTTGCCGTTTGCCTGAGCGTAGATGGTACGGCCAAATTCCCCACCCCAGACAACCAGGGTGTCCTCCAGCAAGCCTCGACGTTTCAGATCAATTAGCAGTCCTGCCGTTGCCTGGTCTGAGCTCCGGCACAACTTCGGCAGGTTTTCCGAAATCTTGGAATGATGGTCCCAGCCCATGTGAAACAGCTGAATAAAACGCACATCCCGTTCCGCCAAACGTCGAGCCAGGAGGCAATTGCGAGCAAATGTTCCTGGCCGATTCACGTCAGGACCATAAAGTTTCAGAGTCTCTGCTGTCTCGTTGGAAATATCCGCCAGGTCAGGAACACTGGACTGCATCCGAAAAGCCATTTCATATTGCGCGATGCGGGCCGCGATCTCCGGATCTCCTACAACTGCCTGGCGTTGCCGGTTCAACTTGCCCAGATCATCGAGCATGTCTCGCCGCAAACCACCGTCGATCCCGGGTGGATTGGCAAGATAAAACACGGGAGCACCGGTGTTCCGGAACTTGACGCCAGCGTGTTCGGTCGGCAGAAATCCGGCTCCCCAGAGGCGACTATAGAGTGGCTGCGAGCCAGACCCTCCCTGCGAGGTGAGCACCACGTAGCTCGGCAAGTCCTGATTCAACGCGCCCAGCCCGTAGGAAACCCACGAACCGATACTAGGTCTTCCGGCAAGTTGAAACCCCGTCTGAAAAAACGTAATCGCTGGATCATGGTTAATGGCCTCGGTGTGCATCGAACGGATCACACACAGATCGTCGACGACCCGACTCAGCCGAGGCATCAACTCACTCACTGCAATTCCACTTTCGCCGTGGCGGCGAAAACGAAATGGTGTCGGCCAGGTCAACAACGCACCCTGACGGGACGTCATCGTCGTGATCCGTTGGCTATCACGGACGGAATCCGGCAGTGCTTTGCCACGTTCCTTTTCCAGGTCCGGTTTGGGGTCAAACAAGTCGCACTGTGCGGGCCCGCCCGACTGGAAAAGACAAATAACGCGTTTCGCCTTGGCTAGATGATGTGTCCTGGCTAACAGTGGCACCGCGCTGTTCCCCTGGTCTGCCAGGGCACCCAACACAACCGTGCCAATTCCACCTGCCGACGTCGACAGAAATGCGCGCCGCTGAAGCCGCTCCCTCAGTGTCGACAACCTTGGGTTGTGTGTCATTTGTTAATGGCCTCATCGAGATTGAGGAGAACGCTGGCCACCGTCGTCATGGCCGCCAATTCAACCTTATCCAGATCAGTCGGCAATGGAGACTCTCCCTGTTCCAATATCGCTGCGGCCTGACCTGGACGTTTGCGGTAAACAGCAACACGTCGCAGGTAGCCCGCATGCAGTACCTCCAGTTCCGCCGACTGAGGGTGCCGCTGAGTCACCTCCCGAAAGGCCCAGGCAATACGGGCCGCAGAGGTTGTCTCTTGTGCCACGATACGTTCAGCGAATTTCCTGGCTGCTTCGATATAGGTCACATCGTTCATTAATGCTAATGCTTGCAACGGGGTATTTGTCCGCGATCTACGGATCGTACAGACCTCACGGCTGGGCATATCGAAGAGCCCCATCTCCGGCGCTGGCACGGTCCGGCGAATCGCCGTGTAGAGACTCCGTCGGTAGAGTCCGGTGCCAGAGCTGCGCTGGTAGGTCCCACGTTTTTCGACTTCTTCCCAGAGACCCGCAGGCTGATAGGGACGCACACTTGGACCGCCCAGTTTTTCCACCAGTAATCCCGCCACGGCCAATGCCTGGTCACGCACCATCTCGGCCTGTAAACGCATTCGCGGACCACGCGACAAAAACCGGTTCTGGGGATCCAGCCGTAACTTCTCCTGATCGACATGGTGACTCTGTCGATACGTCGCGCTCATGACCAACTGTTTAAGCAGACCCTTTAGATCCCACCCTGATTGCACAAACTCGACCGCCAGCCAGTCAAGCAAGGCCGGGTGACTCGGCCAATCAGCCTGGATCCCCAGGTTCTCAGAGCTCTCGACAATTCCAGCTCCAAACAGTTGTTCCCACAACCGGTTGACGATCACCCGGGACGTAAGTGGATGACGACCACTCACGAGCCACCTGGCCAGCGACAAACGGGTCACCGGTACACCGGCCTCCAGCCCTGGCAGCGCCGCTGGCAACCCAGGCTGCACCGCCTCTCCCCGCGCGTCGTAGCGTCCCCGCTGCAGCACGAATGCCTGCCGTGGCCGCTCCATGTCACGCATCACCATCACCTGTGGGTAACGCGATTCCAGATCTGCCAGCGCTTTCTCACGCGTCTCTTTCTTCTCGATCCGCTCTTCAATCAACGTCACCTGTCGAGCAAAATCGTCGGGCCGATAACGCGTACGGGGTTCCGCGCTACCCCGCAAATTATTGATAAACCCCTTCTCGTCCAGATTATTGAAAAGCGAGAACAGTTGGTAAAACTCTCGTTGGCTGATGGGATCGTACTTGTGATCATGACAGCGTGAGCAGCCCAAGGTGAGTCCCATCCACACCGCCCCAATTGTCTCGACCCGATCGATGACGTACTCGGTTCGCCACTCTTCGTCGATCGCCCCATCCTCGGTCTGGATTCTGTGATTGCGGTTAAACGCGGTCGCCAAAATCTGCTCGGGCCTCGCGCCAGGCAGCAGATCACCGGCAATCTGCTCGATAGTGAACACATCGAATCGTTTATTCGCATTGAATGACTCGATCACCCAGTTGCGCCACGGCCACTGACTGTTCTGGAGGTCATTATCGTAGCCATGGCTATCGCCATACCGGGCGCCATCTAACCACCACATGGCCATGCGTTCGCCAAAGCGGGGTGACTTCAACAAGGAGTCCACGACGTGTTCGTATGCCTGAGGGCTTTCGTCTGCCAGAAATGCCTCTACCTGTACCCGAGTCGGTGGCAAACCGGTGAGATCAAAACTAACTCGCCGAATCAGTTGTGCACGTGTCGCTGGCCTCTGCGGGGAGAGGTTTTCTGTTACCAGCCGTGCCGCGATGAACCGATCGATTTCGTTGTGCCCCCAATCTCCCTGAGGCACCTCGCTTTTCACAGGTGGCTGAAACGCCCAGTGCTGTTCGTAAACAGCGCCCTGGGCAATCCACGTTCGGAGCACTCGCTTCTCTTCCGCGTCGAGAACCGCCGTCTCTTCCGGTGGGGGCATCGAGCCAACACCATCTGTCGCAAATATTCTGCGTATCAGCTCGCTGCTTTCGGGTTCTCCCGGCACAATGGCATGCCTGCCGTCACGATTGGCCAACGCAGCATCCCGTTTGTCCAATCGCAAATCTGCTTTCCGTCTGGCCCGATCGGCGCCATGACAGGAAAAGCACTTCGTCGACAAGATCGGCAGCACATCACGATTGAAACGCACCTGAGCCAGTCCAGTGCCCGCGACGCCCAAACAGCCTGCCAGCATCCATCCGGCGTACCACCAGGTGAGAACGCGTCGCGAATCCCTAGCTGCAGTGCGTCCATCCGTCGCGTAAGTCAATTGTTGCTTCACTCCAAATCACCTCGCCAGGACCAGCTCATCAAATCACAGAGTGGGATCGCAACCCTATTTCTCAAAGTACTACATAATACCTATCCGCGGTCAGCGACAGGCCCACCTCTTACTGACAAACGCCGCCCGAGTTTGATCCGAGAGCAATCCGGTCTTGCCCAACATTAGTTGCCCGAGAATCGACCACCTATCTTTTTCGAGGCTTCCCGACTTCCTTGAGCGTGACATCGCATCCCACATACCTTTCATAGAGCTGTTCGCCGTTGGCCAGACAGGTGAAGTCAATCGTATCACCTGCCGCAACCGATAGTACTTCGACATAGGAAGCAACGGGGTTGGGGCCCATCGGGCCGACGTTGCCGCCGCCAGCAAACCCGTCGATCTGGGCAGTAAACTTCGGCATCCGGTTGACCGTCACCCCCACCACGGTGTGAGTACCAGTGCCACGGTAGGCGATTCCTTTGAACCCTGCGTGAACACGCACTTTTCCATCCAACGGTGCTGTCCAACGCGCGGTCGTGTAGACCTTATCCACGTCATCCTGTGACGTCCCACCGCCGGCATGCAGGGAAACCTGATTGCGATCGTAGCAATGCAATCCGTAAAGTGCCGATCCATCCGAACCCACATAGATGTCGACCGATCCGAAACGGTCATGGCTACCACCGCCGCGCGGTTTCCAGAAACCAAATTGGTCCGGATACGCACCCGCCCACTTGAATTCTCGATAGCGCGTCAACGCGCCGCCTCGCATCCTCTGGTAACCAAACGTCCAGGCTCCATTTGGATTCGCCCGCTGCGAGAAATCCGCCGACAAGGACCATTCACGTGCAACCGTCCCCAAATCAAAATCACGACGCGTCCTGCCACCGGAAACCGCGGTAACCTGCGCCAACTGTGGCGCGTATCCACGCCCACTGCCTCGCAGAGTCAAGGTTCCGACGCGGGCCGTCAACGCATACTGACCACGGGCATCTGTCGTCGTCGACGCCCCGCTCCCTAAGACTTCGACACGTGCCCCAGCCGCAGGTTTCCCACCGGCCAGTAACCTGCCGTAAACTGTCGCTGTGGGGATTTCGAGCAGCGCCGCAATGGCATCGACCTGAGCGCCATACAGATACTGGGTATTACCGCCCAACAGGCGGAACACTGGATCGGCCCACGCGTAGTGATCCGCGATCGCCTGTTCGTCTGCTGCCGAATTCTTCACATCAACGGGAGCCTCGATGATCACTTTACGGGGCGCAACCGCAGCGGCGATTTGCACTGCATCTGCATTTCGGAGTATGCCGGGAACGTACCAGTCAAAATTCGGTGTTCCGTTCTGGTCGATCACGTTCTGGTAAGAAATCAAGCCGTGTGTCGCGACCACGCTGTCAAACCGTGAGTCAATCGCCGCCGCATAAAGAGCCATCATTCCTTCACGGACCCCCTCCCCCCAGAGCGTCACTTTCAGTCCCTGGCAATCAGAGTCCGCCTGGAGAAAATCAACCACACGAAGAAGATCGAAAATACGTGTCGCAAAGAGATGCTTTCCCATTGCCAGTGAGAGCAATTGAAAAGTCGGTTCTGCCGCAGGAACTGTCGACCCGGATCCACGGACTTGGGGGTCGGCAACTACCAACCCCTCCGCGAGCAGTGCCTGAATCATCTCTCGTTTCGGTCGGCTTCCGTTTGGATAACGGGCTGACATCTGCAAGTAGATCACAAGTCCCCGGACTGGTGTATCCTGGGCAGGCCAATGCACCTGCAGAGGAACCGGGATCTCGCGTTCCGTTTCCAGCATGATATTTCGCACAGCCTGATACCCCAGCACACCGTCATCACTGACGACACGTGGCGGACTTGGAGGCGCCATATCACCCATATGTGAAATAAGGTCTTCACGGATCCGTTGCTGAAATTCCCGCGCCTCTGCGATCGTGGTGGGCGGCGATACGATCTTCTGATTACGCTGCAGAAACGACTTGACCAGTTCGACGACCGCAACACCTTTAGACTCTCCATCCGGAAACACCTTGAGAAGACCGGACTCACGTTTGAGCAACTCGTTTTCGGCTTGTGCCTTGACGGCCACGTCCGGGTCGTAGATACCCCGCAAATGCTTGTTGAAAAAGTGGATCATTCGCACCCGCTCGGGAAACGAATAGGTGTGACCAACATCTGGATCAAGAAAATACGACAGCGAACCTTCTGCGCCATACAACCGGTAAGCTGCCAGAGACCGTGCGTAGATCGGCAACACCCTGTCCGCGACAACATCCGTGTACCCGCCCAGGATCAGCGTCGGCTTGGGAGCTAAACAGGCGTAGAGCTCCCCGTGATCGCCATAGAGGCAAAGATTGGGCGTGTGTCCACAGCAACCGTAAGTCGCACGTTTCACCAATGCCTCGATCGTCGTCGCGTAGCCATTCGGCGCGCAGACCTTAACACGCGGGTCGAGCAGTGCCGTGTGCACTGTGTTGAAACCGCCTCCCGAAACACCTGTAACACCAATCTTTGAGCTGTCTACTTCGGATCTGCTGCAAAGATAATCGATCGCTCTGATCGAATCCCAGAACATCAAGCCGGATGCGTCCATGCCAGCCAGACCGATCTGCTTGCGAAGTTGGTTGTGAGGCCCCAACCAGGCTCTTTCCCCTTGCCCAACCGGATCATAAACAAGCACGACATATCCGTTCTTGACCAATCCAATGTGCCGACCTTGCTCCACGTCAGGGTAAAACACGTCGTCCCACCAGTGACCCGCTGGTGACAACACCGCCGGCGCTGGAAATTCAACATGCTTGGGAACGTAGAGCAATGCGTCAACTTTGAAGCCAGGCTGACTTTCAAACAGCACCTTCTCGATGAAATAGGAACCTCTGTCTAATTTGCCAACAAGGCGTGCCTTGAGAGGCGATTTGGGTGGCCAGGGATCAAGCCCCAGGCTACGCCGGACACCGGCGAGGAGGTGTTGTCGATAGGACTCGAATTGGCCGCGTGTTCGGAATGCTGGATAACGCGTTCGCAGCTCATTCCCGCATTCGTTGAGAAAATGCCAGAGCGGCTGCTTGCGTAGCGCCGCAGGCAAGGCGTAGTTGTAATGAAAGACGTAATCCGGGGACGGTGATCCTGTGACAGCCAGGTTCGAAAATTGCAGCTCGCCACTGCGAACTGCCAGTCCAACACGTCCGCCAGGAATCCGCAGATCCGCTTGTGCAACGATCGCTCGCTCGCCAATTTTGAGCGTCAGCTGTTGTTCCCGTACACGCACGTAAAAACGCATTGACGCCCCGACGGGCATGCGATCAACTCTGACAACTGCAAGTTCCGCCGATTTGCCGTTGTGGTTTTCGATCAGCGTGACCCGCCAATTCGACCAGTCCAGAACCAGCTTATAGCACTCACTGAATCCCGCGTATCGCACCAGAATCGCGGTTTGCGGACCGCGTCTTTCAGCCGCGGGTACAACAAGGGAACCAGAAAAGACAAAATCACCGTACCAGGCTGTGGAAACCATCTCGCCCCACTCTGCAGCAAGCGACTTCCCTCTGCCTGAGTCATCCTCTGTCTGCCATACCCCACTCTGCGGCTCCCAGACGTCAAGCTCCCGGGCCGCTACGATGGGTAGTTCCACCACGAACCAGCAGGCCAGACTGCACCATAACCACCGGGTGTACCTGTGCATTTGATTCCCATCGCCCCTGGTGCCGCGGACTGGTGTGTGCACGGCATTCTCGAAACGAGCTGTGATGTTCGTACAGGATGCCGTACGTTCCCTGCCGGCAAGATGCGCAGACCATTTCACCGATTCCAGACATTGCAGTAATACAACGCTCGCCTGGTAACGCAGCCGCCAGGATACCACACTCACAGGCAGGCATCATACTGGCTCAATACACTCAAGTACGGAGACCACCGACACCAGCACCAGCGGTCACAGCGACCGGAAATGCTTTCAGACGATCAGTGCGTCTCAACTGAAAAGTTCGGCAATCGGCCGGCCTCGATCGGTAATCGGCACAGGCCGTTCACCGGCGTAAAGCTCCTTCGCACCATCTATCCCGACTGCCGCCAGTACGGTTGCAAAGAAGTCGGGCACGCCAACAGGCCGGCTGACAATATTTTTCGACAGCTCGTCCGTCTCTCCCCACGCGCCACGGTGCGCCAGACCACCACCTGCCAGTACACAGGTGAACGCCGTACCCTGGTGCCCCCGACCGCCGGCGCTATCGAATTCTGGAGGGCGACCAAACTCAGTGGTAATCACGACGAGTGTTTTGTCGAGTAGGCGTTTGTCTCCCAGATCAATCAGGAGCGCAGAAACCGCCGTATCCAGTTCCTGGATCAGCTTGTGCTGCTGCAGGATCCCTTCATTATGCACATCCCAGCCCGCTCCGTTCAGAAAGTTGAGGTTGTGGGAAACTTCAATAAATCGCACACCCCGTTGGATCAAACGCCGGCTCAACAAACAACGCTGCCCGAACTCACCGCCGTAGCGACTGCGCAGCCGGGGTGGTTCTTTGTCAAGTTGAAACACACTTGCAAATTCAGGGCCGCTGAGCTGAAGTCCCTGCTGGATAACCGCATCGTACTCGCGCAATTGCCGGACGCGACCAGGGCGCACGTTCCGGCGTAGTACTTCGAGAAATCGCGCACGCCGAGCCTGCCGATTTGGCGTAATCCCGGCAGGTCGTGACAAACCCGCTGGCCCTTGGCTGGTATCGGTGAGGTACAAGTAACCATGTCTGGCACCCAAAAAACCGGGGCCACGTGTGACATTCGGATAGCCAATCAACACATACGCCGGCACACTGGTGTCTGCGGCCCCGCGCTGGTGTGCGACAATCGATCCGATCGACGGGTAGGTAATCGTTCCGCTGATCGGTCTACCGGTGTGCATTCGATTCGTGGCGGCCGCATGCTCATCGATGACTTTGTGATGGACTGTTCTGACCGCTGTGACGCGATCCATCAGTGGAGCCATCTGCGCGAGATGTTCACACACCTGCACACCTGGAACCGCGGTTTCAATGGCGTCGTAATACGAGCCAGACTGTTTCTTTTTTGGATCACCTCGCCGCTTGGGGTCAAAGGTGTCAACCTGCCCCATCCCGCCACCCAGCCAGATCGAGATCACGTGCTCCGCTTTTCCCATCACCTGTCTGGCAGACAGTCCACTGCGTGGAACGACACAGCCTGCCGCCACTGCGGCCCCACCCACGAGGCAATCACGACGAGTCAGCTTGTTTATCGATTTCATCCCACAACTCCTTGTCGTCTCTCGCCCATCTCGCTGAGAACACCTGCCTGCTGGTATAGGTGTGTGTTACGGTACCCAGACAAATTCCGCGTGATTCAACAAGCTCCAGACGAGATCTTCGTAAGATTCTCGCCAGGCAGTGCGCAACCGTGGATCCGGTGGCGGACCGGCGCGAACGCGACGTTCCACTTCTTGCTGGATCTTATTGGCATCTGGCCGCAAATGATTAAACCAAGTCACTTGTCGCAATGCTGGTAATACTGGTGGTTGCTTGATCTCCTCGACAGGAACCAGACGATCCTCAAATCCTGCTTGCAGCGCGCTGGTAAAAACGGCCAGCTCGTCATCCTGGGGCTGACGCGACAGCATTCGCAAAAAAATCAGCCGTACCAAGGCCTCCACGGATTCCGCCTCCACCGCCAGTTGCGCCAACGTGCTACGGTGCGCAGCACGGGTCACCTTCATTGCCAGCGTCCCATTTGCCAGTATCCCAGACTGCAGAATACTGGGAGCGTTATCCCGAGCCACGACCGGATTTTGACGAGACCCTGTCCAACCAAAGGCCTCCAGGACGTCTGCCACCGCCCGCGCACGGGGTAGTGAGAGACTTGGGCGATCGCGTTCATTATTCAAACTAGCAAACATCCAAGCGTGGGTTGGACGGCCCAGCGTCAGTCGATTTCCAATATCGCGGCGGCCGTCGTGGACAAATGTCAATTCTTCGACATCCATGCGCGTCCCTGTCGTCACATACATCGAGTCAACAATCTGCTCAGCCGTGAGTCGCCGTGAGTCGGGCGCATGAAACCACCGCTGCTTGGGATCAGCCAGCGCATTCTGTCCTGTCGCTTCACTCTGATAAACCCGTGACGACAAAATCAAATGCCGTATCGTGCGCAGATCGTAGTCATGCATCACTAATTGCCGCGCCAGCCATGCCAGCAGGTCAGGGTGACTCGGCTGGGCACCTTCCCAATCGTGCACTGGTTCAACCAGGCCAGCTCCCATCAGCTGCTTCCAGAGACGATTGACGATCACCGCCGCAAAACGTTTGTTGTCTGCGGTCGTGATCAATGCGGCAAGCCGCTCGCGTGAGTCTGTCGTGTCCTGCAACAACTGGTCAAGTTGTGGCGAGTCGACAACACCGGTAACTTTCGCAAACGGCCACCGCCCAACGATCTTCTGGTCTGGCTTGAGGGTAACCTGGATGAGCGATTCTCGAGATTTGTCTTCGAAAAAGGAAGCTGGCACCCGGCTACTCGCTGGAACCGTCACCGACTTGCGCTGCAACATGGCCGCCACAGAGTACAAGTCTTCCTGTGTCGTGCTGTGATACGGCGCGTCGTGGCAACGGGCACATTGCAATTCAATACCCAGGAACGCCGACGAGAGAATGTGTGCCTTCGCGGCATAAGGGGCGTCGTTTTCAGCTGCCATGGCGAACCCCGCGCTACCCCCTTCGTGACGGCCACCGCGCATCAAGACCAATTCCGTAACCATGCGGTCCAGTGCCTTGTTGTCTCGCAACGCCTCATACAAAAACCAACGAAAGGGGCCTGTGCTGTTGAGCGATGCATTGATCAAGGTGGGGTTCTCTGCCAGCAAGTCCAGCCAAAAGCTCATTCCATGGTCAGCGCAGCGCGGATCTCCCAACAGTTGCTCAATCACCTCCGCGCGGCGACGCGGACTGGGAATCGCGAAATAACTGTCGACTTCTGCGACTGTCGGCGGTACGCCAACGGTGTCCAGATACACACGTCGCAGAAACGCCTGATCACTGAGCAGTGGGGCGACAGTTACGTTCGCTTGTGCGCGATCAATCTTGGCTCGAATGAATTCGTCAATCGTCTGCGTTGGCGCCGAGTCTATCGATACTACTGCCTGTGCCAGTTTATGGCGACGCCGCCAAAACGCGTCTTGTGACGCTGCGGCCTGCCGTCGTGTTCGATCATCGTATGTGCTTAAGGACGCCTCAATCTTGTCGAGGACCGGGGCAACCTTAAGATCCGTCAAAGGAAGCTCTGACTGCCCGCTCGGCTGCAATTGCAGTGGACGCAACACGTTGTAGGTCTGGCCGTCAGCGGATTCAATCGCCACACAAACTTCCCCTGTAGCAGTCCAATGGTTCTTTCCACCGACCACCAGTTCCAGGATGACCCGGCATCTTTTTGGTTGTGCAGTCTCGACCGTCACGCTGCCCAACACTTCTTGCTGGTGGTAGCCATGAACGCGCAGCCCCGGCAGTGGTGGCGTTGCCAACGGAGTCACCAGCTCCTCGCCATTGGGCGGTGCACCGACGATCGGTTTTGTCCGCACGACGACGGCACCATCGACCCATAAACGAGCCAGTCCCCGTCCGCGCAACAACATGCGGTGTGTACCTGGCGTCAACTGAACATCAGCAGCCATCCGCACCAGAACCGGTGCTTTCCAACCTGTGCGGATTCCCCAGCTGTCGTACCGTAAAGGAAGACGCGGCAGCAAGAATTCCTGCCCCACCCAGCGGGCTGTTTCCGGTGGCCATTTCTCCCCCGTATTCAACCACCGATCTTGCGCCGGCAGGCCTTCCGCAAAAGTCACCACCACGCGCCCCACTGGCACATCCGGCACCTGGGGCATTACCTCCGGTAAAGGACCGACCACTTGCGGTCCACCGCGGCGACGAAATCGACTGGCAATCACTTTGTCGGTAAGCAAAGTTCGATGAATCGCAATCGCATCAAGACAGCCCCAAAAGCTGTTGGGGGGGTTCCCGCCCAGAGAGGAACCAATCCAAATCGCATCGTTATCTACTACTGGCAACTTCCTGGTGGCACCACCTAAATCCCAGACCCCTGGGGTCACCTGGCCATCGACCCATCCCTGCATCGTCTCCGGCTGTCCAAAGCGATAGGCAATGGCAACATGGTGCCAACCGGTTTTGGTCTGAAACCCCAGCTGCGATGTCCAACGGTGCCAGTGTTCGCGACTACGACTACGTTCTGAAGCAAACAAGAAACTTAGCCGGGCTACCCCACGCACCGACTCAAGACGAAGTGCCCAATTTTGATTGTCACGGGCGAAACCAGCTGCGTTTGTGCGTCCTTTACCAACGACATAGCGTAGTCCCGTACCACTTCCTTCCAGACGCACCCAGGCTTCAATACTAATGGCATCGCCATTGGTAAAATCAAACCGGCTGTTAGCACCTTCATCCGGAATGGAATAATACGAACCCTGGCCATCGAATCGAACGCTCGTATTGTCGGCAGCCATATCAGGAAATTCAGGAGGACGAGGCCCCGGTTGCCCTCGCTGCACGTTCCCCTGCCGGATGATGCGTTTACCGGGTTCGCCATCAAAATCCCACCGCGCAACCGGGTCGGCCTGGATCGGCTGGGCAACCATCAGATAGATACCTGCCAGAAAACAGACCCACAGCCAGCCAGCCGAGTCCAAGATTCGGTTCCTGATCACAAACATGACGGCTTTCCTGGTTCTCTCACCGGGCCCCAGCGGCTACCGCACCCGCCGGCAGCTGAGTCGTGAAATGACGGCTCCACCTCATGGTCGGAGGCGATCACCTACCGTAAGCATCGTACGCTACGCGCCTCGTCACGAGAAGGTCGGCCTGCCGT
>CEUS01276510.1_pt1 | contig 12766 bp, 9 predicted proteins | sample 427031 | NCBI WGS metagenome assembly CEUS01 (sample SAMEA2622837, study PRJEB7988) | marine metagenome | biome: marine biome (ENVO:00000447); feature: marine epipelagic mixed layer (ENVO:xxxxxxxxx); material: "saline water (ENVO:00002010), including plankton (ENVO:xxxxxxxx)" | depth 140 m | reverse complement strand
CCAACCGGCGGTCGCGGCCGCGTTACGCAGAACTGCATTGCATCACGAATTTTTCCTTTCTGGAAGGAGCCTCTCATCCAGATGAACTGGTGGAGAGAGCTGGTGACCTCGGATACGAGGCTTTGGCCATTACGGATCGCAATAGCCTGGCAGGAGTCGTGCGGGCTGACACGGCTGCAAAAGCAGTTGGTTTGAAACTGATCATTGGTGCCGAGATTACACTTCGAAACGCCTTGTCGGTAGTGTTGTTGGCAACGGACCGACCTGCTTACGGAAGGCTCGCTCGAATCATTACGAGCGGGCGCCGTCGCGCCCCGAAAGGTGAATGTGAACTGTATTTTGAAGATCTGGCCGACCTTAGTACAGGTTTGCTGGCATGTGTTTTGCCTTCTCGGAAGCTAGGAACTAGTGCTTTTGACCAAAAGTACCTGGATTCGTGCCGAGCGTACGGTGAGCTCTTTGGTGACCGTTCTTTTCTGTTGGCAGAATTGCATCATGGGGCGAACGACAAAGCATGGATTGACCAGCTTGCGTCGCTGTCTCGGCAGGCTGATATCCCATTGGTGGCTGCGGGAGGAGTGCATTACCACGACTCCCAGAGAATGGGACTGCAGCACGTCCTCACGGCCATCAAGCATGGAGTGACGGTTGCTCAATTAGGGCCGCATCGACTTCCCAATGCGGAACGTCACCTGCGAACGAAAGAGGAACTACAAGCATTGTATTCCCATGTTCCGGCAGCGTTCGAGCGGACAATAGAAATTGCTGGCCGTTGCACATTTACTTTGAGCGATCTTCGATACGAATACCCGAAGGAGATCGCCCCGGATGGAATGATGCCAATGCAGTATTTGCGCCAGCTCACCTGGCGCGGAGCTCGCCAGCGGTATGGGGATGTACTGCCAGAAACAATAGTACGTCAGTTGGAGCATGAACTGACCTTAATAGAGGAGTTGCAGTACGAGGCATTCTTTCTCACGGTTTACGATATTGTCCGATTTGCACGCGCAGAGAATATTCTCTGCCAAGGACGAGGATCTGCTGCCAATTCTTCGGTGTGTTATTGCCTGGGGGTAACTGCAGTTGATCCTTTAGAAACGGACTTGTTATTTGAACGATTTGTGAGTCGAGAACGGAACGAGGCACCCGATATTGATGTGGATTTCGAGCATGAACGTCGCGAGGAAGTCTTGCAGTATGTGTATCAGAAGTATGGGCGTCATCGCGCAGGTATTGCGGCTGAAGTGATTACCTACCGGCCGCGTTCGGCGATCCGTGAAGTTGGCAAAGCGCTGGGGCTTTCCGAGTATCGGACTGGTGCCTTGGCAAAAATGCTGGATGTGCATGCCCCAGACGAGACGCTTGAGCGAGGTTGTCGGGAAGTTGGCTTGGACCCTGATTCACGTTTAGGTGGACAGCTGATTCGGCTGACCGATGAACTGATTGGTTTTCCTCGTCACTTGTCCCAGCATGTAGGAGGAATGGTTGTCACGCAGGGGTGTTTATGTGAACTAGTGCCTGTTGAGAATGCCGCAATGCCTGACCGCACGGTGATTCAATGGGATAAAACAGATCTCACCGCGCTCGGTATCTTGAAAGTGGACTGCCTTGCCTTGGGAATGCTGACAGCGATCCACAAATGTTTTCAGATGGTTGCGGCGCAGACTGAGCGTGTGTTGTCGATCGATAACATCCCTCGTGAAGATCAGGATGTGTATGGCATGATCAGCCGTGCTGACACGGTTGGCGTGTTTCAGATCGAGAGTCGGGCCCAGATGAGTATGTTGCCCAGGCTGCGCCCGGCCCGGTTTTATGATTTAGTTATTCAGGTGGCGATTGTGCGGCCAGGTCCGATTCAAGGCAATATGGTGCATCCGTATTTGCGCCGACGTAATGGCGAAGAGGCTTTTGGATCCCAATGGCCGAATGAACAGATTCGCAAGGTGCTGGAACGCACTTTAGGTGTCCCCTTGTTTCAAGAACAGGCCATGCAGTTAGCTATCGTAGCCGCAGGGTTTACGCCGGGTGAAGCTGATCAATTACGACGCGCGATGGGCGCCTGGAGGCGAGTTGGATTGATCGAACCCTTTTACAGGAAATTAGTGCGTGGCATGCTGGAAAATGGTTATTCACAAGAGTACGCCGAACAGGTGTTTCAGCATATTCGGGGTTTTGGAGAATATGGATTTCCAGAGTCACATGCTGCCAGTTTTGCCCGTCTGGCGTATGTGTCAGCGTGGCTGAAATTTTACTATCCAGCAGCTTTTCTGGCGGCGTTATTGAATAGCCAGCCAATGGGATTTTATGCGCCAGCCCAGCTAGTGCAGGACGCTCGCAAGCATGGGGTTGAAGTGCGTCCTGTGGATATCAATGCCAGTGATTGGGATTGCACGCTTGAGTCTACACGATCGCTGGATCCCGGGGTAACGCAGGCGAGACCGCAGCCTCCAGATGCAGTTTGGGCTCTGCGACTGGGTATGCGTCTGGTACGTGGTTTGTCCCATCGAGATGTACAGCGTTTGATCGAGGCCAGAGTTGCACCGTTTCAGTCGATGGCAGATTTGGCGCAGCGTGCCAAATTGGGGCGGTCGACGCTGGAAAAACTTGCCTCTGCCGATGCGTTTCAATCGCTGTCCATTGATCGGCGCAATGCGCTATGGCAGGCTCTAGGTGAGCCGGCCAGTACCTCAAAGATGCCTCTGTTTGGTGACCAGATGATCGCACTGACCAGGCAGAGTAAATTACCTAGCCTGACTGAGCAGGAAGAGGTGTTTGCAGATTACCACGCTACGGGGCTGACTTTACGTCAGCATCCGATGTCATTTGTGAGATCAGAATTGAGTCGGCGCGGTGTTGTTTCGGCGGAGAGCCTGCAGGAGTGTGAAACAAACCACTCAGTCAAGGTTGCTGGAATTGTCTTGTTGCGACAACGCCCCAGCACCGCAAAAGGAATTACCTTTGTTACGTTGGAAGATGAAACAGGAAGTATGAACGCGATTGTGAAACGTGCAATATGGAAACGGTATGAAAGGATTGCGACCAGTTCGCAGGCGTGGGTTGTGCGAGGAAAGGTCGAACGACATCATGACGTAGTACATATCGTCGTCAGAAGTCTGGAAAGCCTGGTAGTAGATTCAGAGCATCTTCTACAGTCGAGCAGAGATTTTCGCTGATCAGATCCTCGCTCGCTCTGCACTCCATGCCTGTCGTGCACAATACGTCTGCTGGTACTCAGCGCGAAGTGTCACGTTTCCGGAGTCAGAGAAGGCAGTTCTTGAAACTACGTTTGCGAGCCAAACAAAGCACCTCTTTGTCACTCGCTGGCAGGTGAGTCGTGTCCGGGTTGTGTGGGCTTTTGCTTGCGCCGAAAGCGGGATTTCAGCCACTTCCAGCACCTGCTGAAGAAACGGCCCGTAACCACGTCTTCGGTGATGGTTTCGCGTTCGTCTGAAAAATTGAGCCAAACCGCATCGATGTAAGGAGCGCTGGATTCCGCCAAGGCGGTGTAGATCCCCTTCTGGTGAATTTCTTGTAGACCTTCCGAATAGTGATCGATGATATGGCGATCAAACATGTTTCCGGCAACCTTGATCGTCGATAAAGCACCACGCCCGAGGGAACCTATCTTATCCATGCTGTACATGGTGATCGTACTCGACACATCCAGCATGCTGACATGCTCGCGCGTTGCCATTGCCTGCATCTCGTTCCAGAGCCGTTTAATTTCAGCCTCCGGCATCAACGTAGTTGGGCCTTTGCCAGCACAGTCCTTGATTTGCTTGATAGTGTCCTTCAGCCCGTCGATCGATAGAGGTGGCTTGTCAAAGACCTGGGCCGTTGTGGACGTCGTTGTATGCAATGCGTTGAGTAAATCGGTGGCCTGATCGATGGTTGTGTTTTCGTCGATCACTCCTTGTTTTTTCAGTTCTTCACTAAGTTCGGACAAGTAGGTTTGCGAGCCGTAAGCGATATCACTGAATAAGGCCAGGACCATCATTGGTGAAACATGCAGCAGTGGAAGCGAGGCCATTTCGATAAAACTACCGACGGCCTTCCGCGCAACGAAATTGTCGACGTCGGGTTTATCCGTTTGCGCCGTCGTGTCGCCATCTGCGTCCTGTTGCGGCGTCGTGACCCCGCCCACATCCTGGGCCATGAAAGTCAGCGTTTGTTCGATGAGGGTGCGATAGCTGGTTGAACTGCGAAACGCTTGTGGAACAAGCATTTCGGCAGACTCGCGTAGAGTACCTGCCACTACTGCAGATGTGGAACGCAAAGTTCGCTCGGGCAACGAGAGCCCGTAAATCAAGTGGTCCTTGACACTTATTTCCGAAGGCGTTGTCTTGCCTGTTGATTGTTGACTATCGGGAGGTGATTCAGTCATGGTGTATCCAGCGGTTCGGGCGGGAGCTCGGTTGCAATTTGAGTTACAAGGCCACCGATGACTATCCGGTTGAAACGGCCGCGGTAGCCTTGGATGCGTCTCGATGGCCGGTCTATGATGCTGCCCAAAAGCACGACATCGGAGCCCACAACGTAGGAGTTGTGGGGGTCGACCGCACTCAGCACGGACAAAAACCGTGATGGGCGTCCTGGCAACGCAATACGCGTGACGAACAAGTTGCCGTGCGGGTGAATGTCTTGTATGTGTCCTCGCAGGCAGAGCCCGTCGCCCGTTGCTGAATCCCGTGAAGAGAGTCTTTGCCGGGTAGCCTCGTCGACCAGCAATCGGAAATGTTGCTGCTGCGCACAAGCTTCGAGCGCCGTTGCGATCTGATCACGGATTTGTACTGTGCGCGGATCGTTATCAATGTAGGTGACGCATTCCGCCAGACGGCAGAGTGCATGGTAGAAGTCCGGGTTGCGTGTGACAGTCTCGGGCGAATCGAGTCTCTCTAATTCTTGGAGCTCAAGCCACATGCGCTCCACCGTGGCAAACGCAGTCAAGACATCATCGACCGTAAAGGACGGTGCTTGTCTGACTGGAACACGTTGCGGTGGGCTGAATTCAGGCGTCGAGTCCTCACTGGGGCGCGCTCCCCCTCCAAAACCACCGGCGTCCCTGAACGGTCCCCTTGCTCCACCTCCCCCGCCTAATCCTCGTCCGGCAAACTGCGGGTTGGGTTCATTGTCTGGGCGTCCAAACGGACTATCTCGGGGAATGGTCGGAATGCTGTCGGCGAAGCCTTTTAACGCAGCTTGAGGCATTTCTGAGGGGTCACTGGATTGCCCGTGTGAAGTGGTCGCTTCTGTGGGGATCGGTTGAAGCTCAGGTGGGATCAGCCAGGGTGCGTATTGAGCAACTTTTGGCGCTAGTGTGAACGGATCGCGTGCAAAACCCCACCAGAGGATGAGGACCGCCAGGACCAATCCTGCAACTCCGCCAGCCACGATCTTGAATAATTCGTTTTTGCCATTACGTGGGGAAGATGACGAGTAGACGGTAGGCCTGTAATGTTCCCCGATTGGAGCCGCGACTTCTTCGAACTGAAATGGCTCACTGGTGCTTGTTTGTGATGAAACAGAATCGGCTGAAGTATCGACGGCGAAGCTGTCGGGAGCTGGTGCGTGCTGAGACCGGACCGCTGCGATGTCGATGTAACCAGTATTTTCTTCTGCACCAGAGTCGATCACGACGACTTCGGGTGGCAGGCTGTCGAGCAGAACTGCACCGGTGAAAGCTTCACCGCACAGCGGGCATTGTACTTGCGATGTTGGAGCCAAAGTGACGGGGGTGCGGATAGCTTCGTTGCAGTGTGGACATTGAGCAAACCACATGTTTTTTTCCCGGTGAACTGGGGGCACCAGCGATTGTACTACCGCTGATACATGGGTGCTGATTTGGCGGCATGCTGCCCGCCGTAAAATCACAAAAGTATTGCTGTGGAGAGTTGTGTCAGGAAAACTTCAGTCCTCTATCGGATGCAATCACCTCTCTGCATTTTAACAGGCTGCACGCGGTAAGAAATGGAAATCCACGTGCTCTTTACGCCCTCCCTGGGAAAGGTATTGCCGGAAGAGTTGTGTGTGGCTCTATAGAGCAGGCATTTCGAGAGGCTGGCTCGCGGAGCGGTTTTCCCCGGATGCTATTGGAAATGTGGGAATCCAGGTTGGTCAGAGGCTTGCAAGGATCGTATTTCTTACCTGATCCGCAATGTTTACCTGACCGTTGATGTTGCAGCAGCAGGTGCCGAAACAACTGCTGACGTTATTCCTTCATTCGGATTTGATCTTAGTGCTACCTGATTCCGATCTAACTATTGGTTTGCAACTGATTCAAATGGATTCTGTTGATGTTGATGGATCGACTTATTCACCTCGCGAGATGGACTCAGTTTGCCGCTTTCGCCGGTCTGTTCTTGCTCGGTATCTTGGCGCCGAGAATGTGGCGTGGTCGTGAAGTGTCCCGAGGCACCTCCGCTGCGTCAAGTTCAATGGGCGCTCGCCAGCTCCCGGAGGCTGATCCGCTGTGGCGACAGGAACAAGCTGTTCAACATGCCGTTCCTTCATTAGTGCAACCGGCACACCAGTACGAAGGTACGGTAGCAGCCACAGTCCTACTTGAACGAGGTCAAGCAAGACCAGGTGTCCTCCGTTCTCTCTATCTTGCAGAGCTGGGCACGGCTGCCGCGGATTCGCGTCCGGGCGATCTGGCCTTGGATCCTGGGGAAATCAGTTTTGGGGTATTGCCACGAGTCAACCATGATTCTGCCGTACAGCCTCGTGAGTTGCGCATCAATCGGGTTGTCCCCCGTGACGCGGGAACGCGTTCCAGGCAAGGTGCCATGGTAAATAAGCCGTGGGATCGCCGTGTGGGACGGTCTGACGAACTACAGGACCTACGACGCGCGACCAGTTCAGTTGTATTGAAATCAGTAGCAACCGTAACAACCAATAAACTTTCCAAGGTAACTGCTCTGACACGTAGTCGGTCGCGTCTGTCGAACGGACGTAAAGACGGTTGGCCGGAACCTCTTGCCCTGCTGCGCCAATTGCAACGCATCAAGAATCCTCCAATCGCGGCTGATTGGGCCCAGCAGCTTGTTAGTCAGGTTCGCGCGGTCGCTGCCGAACTTCCAGATCCCGCTGTACGGACCTGGCAAGGTCTTGACCAACTCTCAGCGTTGGTGGTGCGAGGAGAAAGTTTGGCTGAGGCAATTGACGAGGCGGCCACGCGTCGTGCGTTGTTGTCTGCAGGTTATGCCGTTGCGCGGCGGGTTGCCATCTGGCGAGCGTATCGCGAAATCCTTGTGCAGCAGCACGATGTCGCTATGATCCGTCACGAGGGCCAAGAGGATGTAGCTCGATGGGTTACCCGGGTCCATGAACGTTTGGCCGGCGTTGAACATCCCGAACAGTGGCGCGAGTACCTGCTGTTAGATGTCGCGCGCAACTTGATGCGAGCCGGCAGTCGCGTCACTTTGGAGCAGCAGCGTAGACTGGCGGAAAGCATGTTGCGCCGTTTGACTTCGCCAAAGTTGAGCCAGTTGCAGCGAGAGTTTTTCTCGACAACTCCCTTTTCACAATTGACCCGCAGTCTCCAGCAGTGGGTTGCGGAGCCTGTTGACTACGCTCAGTTGTTGAGTGATCTGGAACAGTACGAGTCACTGGACCATCGTGCGATTGCGCGTCGTGTTGCTCGGCAGTACAACCTTCTACGTTGGTCTCCAAGCGTACCGTTAAGACAATTCGGTGAGCAGGTTAACCTGCATTACCGTAACGCCAATTTGCGGGTGACTGTATCGGAGTCATTCTTGAATCGGTTGTTGCCAGCAATGAAACCGGTCGAGACACCGATCGACGAATGCGTGATGGGTGCACGTATTGAAGGTAGTAGTCAGGCACGCACAGATTTAGCAGTGCGTTTGATTAAGGCGCCGTGGTCCTGGCGTTTGCGCTTGGAGGCACAAGGTGAGGTTGAATCGCAGACGGCCACTACGACGTGGCCAGCGCGGCTGATCAACCACGGGCACGCCACTTTTCGGGCACAGAAAGTCCTGCTCATGGACAGCGTGGGTACTTTTCCGGACCCGAGTCGCGCTGCGGCTATAAGTGAATCTGAACTCACCGATCTGCAAACATCCTTTGACGTGATCCCGGTCGTAAGATCGCTGGTGCGAGGAATGGTGTTAAGGGAATATGAGAAAGTACAGCCTCTTGCCCAGCAGACGATGGAAAGCCGTGTGTCACGCACCGTCGAGGCGCAATTAGACCGTGAGGTGGCTGAGTCGCTTGATGTTTCCAGGCAGAAAATTTCGGATCGGGTGTTGGGCCCACTAGATCGTTTGGGTTTGGAACCTCGGATCGTGCGTTTGCAGACAACGGAGCGACAGCTCGTAGGGCGTTATCGACTGGCATCTGATCGACAGCTGGGGAGTTATACGCCGCGGCCTCGTGAGCCCAAAGAGAGCGAGCTTAGTGTGCAGTTTCACGAGTCGGCATTGAACAACGCACTGGAACAAATTCAGTTTGACGGTCGTGAAATGGAATTGCGCCAATGGCTGGTCTACCTGCTGGACATTTTTGGCCAAAAGGAAGATGTGTTGCCAGAGGATATTCCGGAAAATGTTAAGGTTCGATTTGCTGCCGATGAAGCGGTTCGGGTCAAACTCGAAGGGGGACGTGTCGAGCTGTCGCTCCGTTTTGCGGAAGTTTCCGAACGCCGTAACCGTTGGCGGAATTTTGGCGTCACGGTCTGGTATCGACCACAGGTCGATGGGCTGTCACTAAAACTAGTGCGAGATGGTTATATCAGCGTTGCCGGACGAAGGCGGAAGTTGGCTTTGCGAGCCATTTTTGCAAAGGTCTTTTCCAAGGCCCGACCTTTGACGTTGCTGGATCTGCAAGAGGCCCAGGAATCAAGCTTGCATGGTCTCCAGTTGACACAATGTGTGGTTCGAGAGGGCTGGTTTGGTGTCGCCGTAGGTCCGAAGAGACGCGTTGCTGCAATCCGTCGTTTGACTGATGCACAATAGTCGTTGCTCTCACGCGGATTTGGTTTTCGGGGTGTGCGCTGGACACCTTGCGGGGCTACAATCTCTGGGACCAAAGAGTTTGTTGCCATGGCCAGAATTCGAGACATATCCGTAGATGCGCACCTGCTTGGAAAAGTTGCGTTTGCAGATTGTCAAAGACTGCAAGATCGCCTGGAATTTGAAGCGGTTGACAATCAGTCGTTTCGTATCACGGTCTTGATTGCCGAGCATTCTCCATTGATCACGGTGGGGCGCAACGGCTCACGTGGACATGTTCTGCTCACCGATCAACAGCTGCGCCGTGAACGTCTGGAATTGCGTTGGGTATCTCGGGGTGGCGGTTGTGTGTTACACTCTCACGGCCAAATTGCGGTGTATGTGATTTGCCATTTGAGGCGGCTTGACTGGTCTGTGGGAAGTTACCTGTCGCGTGTTCGATGCGCTTTGGTTCAAACTTGTGAGCAGTTCAGGATTCCAGTCTTGCAGCGTCCTGCGCGAGGTTTCGGGGTCTGGGCGAGGTCCGGCCAGTTGGCCACACTGGGTGTGGCAGTTCGTCGAGATGTTACGAGTTACGGCGCGTTCTTGAACGTGAATCCAGCGATGCGACTATTCTCTTTTGTACGGCCTGCGATCCCCATGGATGATGTGACGTCGCAGAGTTCCCTGATGGCTGAATGCCGTCAGGGTGTTAAAATGACGGCGGTTCGGGTGGCGTTGATCGAGCAGCTTTCCCATGTATTTGGGTCTGAACAATGTCACCTCCAAACAGGCCATCCTTATTTGCGTAACCAGATCGGATAGCGTGAACCAGCCTTCATCTTTCACTGAATTGCCAGTTATCTCGGCGTCGACAGGGCGGGCGCGACTGCCTGCGTGGTTGCGCCGTGAGGTTCCTAAAGGTAACGCTGACCATTTTACAGCTCGGGTAGTGGAAAAGTTTGGCTTGGAAACTGTCTGTGATCATGCGCGTTGCCCCAACCGCATGGAATGCTACTCACAAAAGACCGCGACCTTTATGATTCTTGGGGATGTTTGTACCCGTTCTTGCGGTTTTTGTGCTGTGGCACGCGGAAAGCCATCGTTGCCCGCGGTTGACGAGCCTACGCGATTGGCTGGTGCTGTGGTGCAGATGGGTTTGCAGCACGTGGTGATCACGTCGGTTACAAGGGACGATCTTCCAGATGGTGGGGCGCAGCATTTTCATGACTGCGTCGTAGCAGTTCGCAACCACACTGATGCAACAATCGAATTACTGACACCAGATTTTCGAGATTGTCCCAATGCGATTGATGTCGTGTTGGACGCTGCCCCAGATGTATTCAACCATAACACTGAGACGGTGCCGAGATTGTATCGACGTGTACGTGGTCCGCAGAGTGACTATCGTTGGACATTGCATTTGCTGGATGTGATCAAACGGCGGTCTCCTTCCACGAAGACGAAGAGTGGCCTGATGCTGGGCCTTGGTGAGACGCACGAAGAGCTGTTCGGTGTTCTTGCGGACCTTCTTGACGTCGGTTGTGACTTTTTGACACTGGGACAATATTTGCAGCCTGCGACCGATCGTTATCTGCCTGTAGTACGTTTTGTGCCACCTGCGGAGTTCACAGATTTGGGTGAAAAAGCTCGTAGAATGGGCTTCAGTCAAGTCGCGAGTGGGCCGTTTGTCCGTAGCAGTTATCATGCGCGGGATATGGCAGAATCTCGTTGAAAGCCGGCCGGCTGGGAGTTTTCGGGAATATTTGCCTCACTGGCCGGATCCTAATGGACGCAACCTCTTGCTTGGAACTTGTCACCCCCGATTTTGGTTTGGCCAACGAATTGCTGGTAGTCACAGCCTGGCTTGCGAAAAGTGGGGATTCTGTAACGCATGGAGAACCGCTCGTAGAAATTACGGCAAATGACGTCACGATTGGTGTGTCGGCTCCCGCTAGTGGAACATTGCGTCAACTGTGCGTGGAGGAAGACACGGTTGTCACAGCGGGTGATGTGTTGGCGCAAATTGACCTGGAAGAGACGTGAGGTGGCATGACGGTATGGTCGGAATCGGGCCTGTCGCCCTAGTTCCTATGCGGCGCAGTTTGTTCTATACTAAAGGACTCTGAATTTTCGTACATTTGTTGCCCCATTGTGGAGAACACGAGATGAAGAATTGGATGGCTTTGTTGACGGTTGTTGCCGCGACTTCTCTGGTCGCGGTTGGTTGTGGCGCTCCCGAGAATTCCGAGAATGCCGTAGATCCAAGCGTTAGCGTGGATGAGGGCGTTACCGATACGCCCGATCCGACTGGCGCTGGCGATGCTGGCAAGTAAGCCTGCTCGCGGCGGGGCTGTTTTTGCTCCCGACACAATACAGAACAGTTTTTGAGCTGTCAGAACCTCGCACCATGTTTCAGGTGGCGCGAGGTTTTTTTTTGCCTTTTGTTTGAGCGGTTGTTTACCCCAGAAGGGGCGGTCATTCTGTCGCAGTAACGCGTCGAGGGTGCGGCAACGCAAACGAATTTTTGCAGAACCGACCGGTGCGCTGTTATTGGATCAAAACTGCTCATGTGACCCTGTGAGAGAATTCTGCATGTCCGAGGACAATTCACCGTCTCGTCAGTTCAATTTTTGTGCGGGTCCCGCGGCATTACCGCTCCCAGTGCTCGAGCAGGCGCAAAGAGATTTACTGGCACTTCCCGGTACGGGCGCATCGGTACTTGAAATCAGCCATCGCAGTCCAGCATTCAAGGCAATTCTTCATGATGCAGAATGTCGCTTGCGGCGGTTACTGGCGGTTCCGGATGGCTACACCGTGTTGTTTCTACAAGGAGGCTCCCGGCTGCAGTTTTCGATGGTGCCCATGAACCTGTTGGGTGGCCAGGAAGGTGACGCGCAATATGTGTTGACGGGGTCGTGGGGTGTGAAAGCCTGTGAGCAAGCCCGTTTGGCAGGCGCTGTACGGGTGGTCTGGGATGGCGCAGCGACTGGTTACGACCGCTTGCCGGATGATTTGTCCTGGGATGGTTCGGATGGGATTGCGTATCGGCACGTCACTTCAAATGAGACAATTCAAGGCGTGCAGTTTCGCTCGGATCCTGAAGCAAAAGATCTGGTACTGGTTTGTGACGCTTCGTCTGATTTTCTCTCACGGCCCATTGATGTTGAACGCTATGGGTTAATCTACGCATGTGCGCAAAAAAATGCCGGGCCCGCCGGGGTGACTATTGTGATCATTCGTGATCAGCTATTGGAGCGTAGTGCAGATTCCCTGCCAGGTTATCTAAGTTATCGGGAACATGCTCAAGCGGGCTCCTTGTACAACACTCCATGTACGTTCGGCATTTACATGGTCGGGTTAGTCGCACAATGGCTTGAGGATGAGATTGGTGGTCTCGTGGCGATGGATCATCTCAATCAGGCCAAAGCGAAGATGTTGTACGACGTACTGGACAGCAGCGATGGATTTTATCAGGGGCATGCCCAGCCAGATTATCGCTCTCTTATGAACGTGACATTTCGATTGCCATCCAGCGAATTGGACGATCGTTTTGTTGAGAGCGCCGAAGCGGAGGGACTTTGTGCCCTTCGCGGTCACCGCAGCGTGGGGGGAATCCGCGCGTCGATCTATAACGCGGTGCCGGAGTCCGGGGTTGCCTCCTTGGCAGGTTTTATGCGTGATTTCCGTACCAGGAATGCTTAGGCATCGTCGTTGAGCGCTGCCTGATGGTGTGGCCAGACGGCGGTCTTGTCAAGGGCTATACGGCTACGCAGGTGGACGATGTCCCGGAGTGCCGCCGGCATTCATGGCGG
>CEUS01006796.1_pt1 | contig 12770 bp, 11 predicted proteins | sample 427031 | NCBI WGS metagenome assembly CEUS01 (sample SAMEA2622837, study PRJEB7988) | marine metagenome | biome: marine biome (ENVO:00000447); feature: marine epipelagic mixed layer (ENVO:xxxxxxxxx); material: "saline water (ENVO:00002010), including plankton (ENVO:xxxxxxxx)" | depth 140 m | reverse complement strand
CCGAAGCCGGCAGTGATGGCGTCGCTCCCGGGGTCGCACCCTCGCGTCTTGAGCTTTCCACTCAAGGTGCTGTCATCCGCCATCGTACTCTTGATGCTAGCGCTCTTGATCGGCTTCCTCCTCCCCAGCCGCTGGGATGTCGAGCGGAGTGCGGTCGTCTCCGCACCCCCTGCCGCCGTCTTCCCATGGCTGGACAACCCCCAGCGGTGGGACCAATGGGCGCCGCTCGGAGAGGTCATAGCAACCTTTTCCGGACCTCCCAGGGGCGCCGGCGCGAGCCGGAGATGGACTCACCCCGAGGTGGGCGACGGAGTATTCACAATCCTGTCCACGATCCTGGATCGGGAGGTGCGCTACCGCGTGGAGGTCCAGGGAGGCCGCATGGTCACCGAGGGGACGCTCCGCCTGTCGGTCGAAGGAACTGGGACACGGGTGACGTGGCAGGAGCAGGGCGACTTCGGCAGGAATCCCCTGCTCGGATACTTGGCTCGCTCCATGGACCGTATGCAGGGGGCCCAGATGGAGGGATCGCTGGCCCGGCTCGGAGAGCAGGTGAGTGAAGCAGAAGATTGATGTGCCGCGCCTCTAGACGCGCGACTTGTAGTACTCGACCAGCTCGGTGTTCGTGGGCATCCGCTTCATGACACCGAGCAACTCTGTCATAGCGACATCCGCCGGAATATCGGAGAGCTGGCGCCGCATCGCTCGCGACAACGCCAGCGCTTCGTCGGAGAGGAGCAGTTCCTCTTTTCGCGTGGCCGACGCGGTCAGGTCGATCGCCGGCCAGATGCGCTTGTCGGCAAGTTCCCGGGACAACACCAGCTCGCTATTCCCGGTACCCTTGAATTCCTCGAAGATCACCTGGTCCATCCGCGACCCCGTGTCGACCAGTGCCGTGGCAACGATAGTGAGCGATCCTCCTCCTTGCCGCACATCGATCTTGCGGGCGCTGCCCAGAAAGCGCTTCGGCTTCTCCAGCGAGTTGGCGTCAAGGCCACCCGAGAGAGTGCGTCCGCTGCCCTCTTCGTTCGTGTTGTATGCCCTAGCGAGCCGTGTGATGGAATCGAGGATGATGATGACATCCTCACCCATCTCCACGTGGCGGCGAGCGCGCTCGAGGGTCATCTCCGCCACCGCGGTGTGCCTGTCGGCCCCTCGGTCGAAGGTTGAGGCGATCACCTCACCGAAACCGCACGATTCCATCTCCGTCACCTCCTCAGGTCGTTCGTCCACTAGGAGGATGTAGAGCTTGCATTCGGGGTGGTTAGTGACGATCCCCTCGGCCACCGCCTGCAGCACCATCGTCTTCCCGGCTTTCGCCTGCGCCACGATCATCGCCCGCTGCCCCTTGCCGAAGGGGCAGAAGAGGTCGATGACGCGGTTCGTGTAATCGGCCTGACCCCTGACCGTGCGCCCACACTCTAGGAGCAGGTGCTGGTCGGGGTGCATCGCCGAAAGGCGCTGGAAGTCGGGACGCCTGCGCGCCTCTTCAGGGTCTTTGCCGTTGACCATTACCAGGTGCACGAGGGGTGGGCTCTTCCCATTCTTGGGCCGTCTTCCGACATCACCCTGTAGCTCGTCTCCTGTGCGTAGCCCGAATTTCTGGATGACACGACCGCCGACGTAGATGTCGTCGTTGCTGGGGATGTACCCAGCGTCGCGGCGGCGGATAAAGCCGGACCCGCTCCCGAGGACCTCGAGGATCCCAAGTTCTTCCTGCATGCTCACGCTTGAGTCATCTCGGCTCTGTTGCAGTGACAGTGGATGGACTCGGGCGGGGGCCCGGTCCGTTTTCTTGCGGGGGTCGGCAGTGGCCGGAGGCTGCGCCGTCTCCTCCCCCGAGGCAAATCAGGTGCTAAACGCAGGCCCGCACTCGAAGCTCGCTGGCCTCACACGAGGCAGCTGTCGGCGACGAATTGCCGGAGCCCATTGCTGTAGTCCGCGGATCGACCACTCATCGAGATTGCCGGGGGATCTCCCCTCGCGCGAGCGAGCGAAGATGGATCGCCCCTGGGTCGGCGCCGGCTGGATCGCCGACGAGTGCCGCCCGGGCGGACGCCTTAAAGTTCTAACGCTCAGGCCCGCGGGGCAAGTCTGGTACCCCGATCAAGGCCCCCACACTCCAGGACCGCGCTTAAGCAAACACGCCCTCCGGTATCTTTTCGGCGGATGGGAAATGGCCACCGCTACCGGCTCTGGTTGTCCCACTTGAGGGACACCCCCCCGGGGACGCGCCCCCCTGACGGTCCTAGCATCCAACCCTCACGCGGACTTCCGCCCTCTCTCCCATGACGGCATGTGCCCTGCCCCAGAAGGAAGCGACGACTCCTCAACCAGAAGATTCCGTGCGTACCCATGCGTTCCTCAGCGACCTACTCGTCCAGAAACGCCAACACCTCGTCGAGCCAGGCCGCCGGAGCCTCTAGGTGCACGGTGTGGCCGGCGCCCGGTACCACCACGTGCCGAGCACCCGGAATCTGGAGGGCCATGCGCCGGGCAAGTTCGCTGTACTTGGAGTCCCCGACACCGGTAACCAGAAGCGCAGGTACACCCACGTCGTGAAGCCGCCTCCAGAACGAGGGCTGACTGCCGACCCCGAACGCCCTCAGCCAAGCGGCCAGAGACCCCGGGCGGTTAGCGCGTCGGTCATCGATGAACGCTTCTCGCACTACTGGGGCCAGCGACCCCCTGCCCACGAAGAGGGGACTCTCCTCCCATGCCTCGACCCAGGAATCCACACCCTCCTCCACGACCCTTCGGGCCAATTTCTCGTCGAAACCACGACGCTCGCGCCGTTCGTCATCGCTGTCGAGCCCTGGCGAAGCGCTCTCGAGCACCACCCGCCCAACCCGTTCGGGCCTGAGTAGGGCAGCAGCAAGCGTGAGCCGCCCCCCCATCGAGTAACCCACCCACGGGCAAGATCCCACACCGGCCGTGTCCATGACCCGCTCGAGGTCGTCCAGGACAAGCTCGAGCCCCAACTGCACGGCACTCGCCGGATCCTCACTCGCGCCGTGCCCGTGGAGATCCACCGCCAAAGTGTGGTGACGTTGTGCGAGCCCGGCGAGTGCAGCCTCCCCCCACGCCTTGCTTGAGCCCCCGAAGCCATGCAGGAGCATCACCGGAGGTCCTTCCCCACGTTCTGCTACCTCGAGGTTAAGTCCGTCGCCGGACCTCACCCTCATGGAGTAACAGGAGCCTCTTCGATGGTGACCTGGACAATCTTGGTCAGCTCCGGGAACTGCTCCGCTAGGTACTCGTTCCCCCTGAACGCAGCCTGTCCCGGGTCGGGCCCATCACCTTGGGGGGCCAGTTCGCCGTAGCCGCCGTAGAACCTTTCGGTTACGTCCATGCCCTCCACCACCTCGCCGAACGGGGCGAACCCCTGGGCATCGAGCGCGCTGTTATCCTGGCGGTTGAGAAAGACCTGGGTCGCGCGCGTGTTGAGGCCAGCGTGAGCGAACGTGATCCGCCCCCGAGTGTTCGACTGGGTGACTGGATCGTCCCCGATATACCTCCGCAGCCAGAAGTTGTTGATCCGCGGATCGGGGTAGAACCCAAACTGCGCGAGCCCACGAGTGACACGGTGCACGTACACGCTGTCGTAGTAGCCCGCCCTTAGGAGGTTGTAGAAGCGGTCAGCACCGCGCGGTGCCCAATCCCTATGCACGTCAACCACGAAAACCCCCGCCGTGGTCTCGAAACGGGCACGGAAGCGCCCCGGGGAAGCCTCAGTCATCAAGCGCGGATTCAGCAACAGAGGTGTGGCGACCGTCACAGAATCGGTGGCGCTCGCACCGACCTCGTCATCCGACCCCCCACCGCAGCCTACCAAGACGACGACGAGAGCGGGCCCGATCGAATACCTCATTGTCCCTCCTACATGTCGGTTATCACTAGCATGCCACTATCGAGTACCCCTATACGATAGGTTGCTATCGAGGGATACCCATCTGACTCTTGTTTAGGACCCGTAGCTAATCCGACTCTGCGCACGTAAGCCTACGGCCACGGCGTCCCGGAAGGCGATGTGGAAGCGTTGAGCTAGTATCGGCTGGCCACCGAGCAGGGGAATGCAGGTGCCCAGTATCAATCGGGGTTCAGGACCGACATAGCGAAGGCGCCCCGACGGATGATAAGTAGGCGACGTGGTTGGTTAGGTTGGCAGCCGAATAAGGGCATAGTCGGGCGCAAGCCGTCCTCGGGCTTATATACATAGACGGTGAAGACGTACCTCGGGATTTTGTGCTTGCCTACCGGATTTCTCTCTTGACCCAAGCACCCAGCGACTGAAGCTCAATCCCTGAAGTAGGGGTTGTCGCCAGCGGCGTGATCGGTAACGTCGTGGATCTCAGTCACCTCGGGCACGTGTTGCCGGATCGCACGCTCCACCCCCTGCCGAAGCGTCATCTGCGACGCTGCGCAGCCCTGGCATCCTCCCGTCATCTCCATGAACACCTCGGTTCCCTTGACCTCCACGAGATTGATCTTGCCACCGTGGGCCGCAATAGATGGATTCACCTGCTCGTCCAAGATCGACTGGACCTTTTCTGCCAGCTCATCTTGCGGCACGCTGCCAGAGGAAGGAGTCGGCAGGGACGCGGTGGGTGGGGTGATCTCAAAGCCCGATCCGTTTACTCGGTTCGTGAAATCCACGGTCGCTCCTTTCAACTTGTCGGCACTGCTCTGATCGAAGACGACCATGAAGCCTCCCGCATCGACCTCTACGTCCTCCTCGCCGCGATCCGAGTTCTCCGCAAGCGTCAACTCGAAAGAAGGAGCCACGGGGGAGCCTCCGGTCACGTGAATCCTGAGGGCACGCTGGTCTTCGCCGCTCTGGTCCATGAAGGTCAACACCATCTCGCGGGCCTTATCGGTGAAAGTCAGCATCTGCAAACCCCTTTGATTGTTATCCGAACGACCCATGAGTAAAACCGCGAACTAAGTGCCGCACCCGCAGCTATCGGTAGCCGCGGGGTTTTAGAAAACTAACACAGCACCCCTCAGGTTTCATGTTGCCCACGTAATAAGTTCCTACGCTGCACAACCGGAGTGTGGCTAGATTTCCCTCAAGCAACAGAAACGGCTCCCCATGGCAAGTCATTTCGCTAATTACAGAGGCGCCGCCCAGATTCGAACTGGGGATCGAGGATTTGCAGTCCTCTGCCTTACCGCTTGGCTACGGCGCCAACAAAAAAAGCGTCGTCCTCAGACGCCGCCTTTCCTCCCCCAAAAAGCGGGAAACCGGACTCGAACCGGCGACCCTCACCTTGGCAAGGTGATGCTCTACCAACTGAGCTATTCCCGCGAAATTACTAGAGGGCGGAAGCTAGAAATCGCCCCCGCAAGTGTCAAGGCGCACAACCTAAAATTGCGCTATCTTACCCCTTTCTCCAAAGGTCGCTGCCGGGGAGAATAATAGCAATTTCTTATACCCTCCCGGAGTCGCGCTTTCTCGCCATGTCACGTCTCCCTTCGAGCACCGGACTCATAGTTCTCTTCCTGCCCCTCGTGTGGGTATGGGCACACCCCGTCCACGGCCAGATGACAGCGGACGTGCTATCCCCGGCCGGGCGGCTCAGGGTTGGAGTCTTCCCCTCCTTCCAGATGTGGGACCACCGCTTCGGGGTCCATGAAGAGGACGGGCGAAGGGTTGCGGGATCCGAGCCCCTCAGCTTCGACCTCGAGCACGAGCCACTCCTCCCAATCCATGACTTAGAGCAGAGCCTGCGGACCGCACTGGCCGACGCATCCTTCATCCTGGAGTTGGGCTCGGCCAGCGCCCTCGTGTCCCGCGAGCGCACGCGCGTCTCCTTCGGCGTGGCTTTGGGAGTCTTCGACTGGCTGACGGTAGGAGCAGACATCCCACTCGTGAAGGCACGTACCGAGGTCGCCTTCGATTTCAGAACGCTACCGGGAGCAAATCTGGGTGTGAATCCCCTGCTGCTCGGAGATGGGCGTGTCACCACCTTCCTAGAAACACTCGGCGCCAGCCGCGTCGCACTCCAAGCGCATGTCAGCCAGCAGTGTCCCGGAGGGACCGAATGCAGCGAGCTTACCGACTTGCTAGACAGGTACGCTACATTCGCGGGTGGCCTTGCTACCGCTTACGCGGACTCCCCCGTATTCCTGACTGGGGTATCGGCTGCAGGCATCGCGCTCGAGCAGCGCCTGGCTAGCTTTCGGACCGAGGTGTACCAGCGCGCACCGGGCATCGCTATGCCAGGGGCTGCCCCACTGGCGAACGCACCGCTCGATCAACCCTCCCTGGAACAGTTGCTCGTGAACCCAGCCGCGGGGTTCCTCCTAGTAAATCCACTGAATACCACCGCCGGCCTATGGCGGCTCGGGGATGTCGCTGTGAGCGCATCGTTCCGTCTCCTAAAAAGCACGACGCGCGACTCTACGGGAACGCCCGCCCCTTTCCAGTACCAAGTGGGAGGGCGGGCGCTGGTGCGACTTCCAACCGGGCTCGTCGACAACCCGGACGTCCCCCTAGACCTCGGGACCGGTGATGGACAGATGGACCTCGAGGTAAGCGGGTTCATGGACTTGCGCTGGAAGCATACGGGACTGTGGGGAGAGGCACGATACGGGGTGCAGCGTCCCACTGAACTCGTGCGTCGAGTTGCGCCTCCGGAAGTGATTATGGCACCCTTCTCGACCCGTAGGTTGGTGCGCTGGACTCCGGGCGATTACATGGAGATCGAGCTGGCTCCCCGTTGGCACATGACCGACGAGTACGCGGTGGGAGCGCTCTACCGACACGCCTCGCAGGGACAGGACTCCTATCGGCTAGTCACGCCCGCTGCGAGCCCGTTGGCCTCAGCGGCAGATCTCGAGCGGGAAACGAAGGGAACCGTACACGAGCTGGGACTAGGCCTAGCGTTTTCGACCCTCGCCACCTGGCAGCAAGGTCGTACTCGCTTGCCGTTTGAAGCACACATGGCGGTGCGTGGTGCGGTGTCAGGCGGTGGGGGTGAGGTGCCCGACGGTATCCGGATGGAAATTAGCGGGCGGGTCTTCTGGCGCCTCTGGGGATCGCAACCGAAGCCCACACCTTAGCAGGCCCACTCCTAGCAGTTGCCAGGCGAGGTCCCGGCACAAAGAAACACGACTAGCTCCCGTCCCCCGAGCGCACGGCCCAACTGAGCTTCCTGCGCAGCGTGGCGAAGAAGCTTTGGCCGGGGAATCGCACGAGATGGATCTCTTGGTCACCCCGCTCCACCCGCACCGCCTCGCCGAAACCGAGCCCCCGGACCTCCTGTCCATCCACTGTCAGTATCAGGTCCTGATCGGGGTCCGCGGCGCGGATGGTCACTTTGCGGGAAGCAGGGATCACGAGTGGACGCACCGCCAGGGTGTGGGGGCAGATCGGGGTCACCACCAGGCATTCCATCGTCGGATGGACGATCGGTCCACCGGCAGCGAGAGAGTAGGCGGTCGATCCGGTCGGGCTCGCAAGAATGACCCCGTCCCCCGAAAAAGAGCCGATCTCCTCAGGCCGGCCGCCGCCCTCGACCCACAGGTCGAGCCGAGTCACCCGGGCCGCCGCCACGGCCTTGTGCACCGTGAAATCGTTCAAGGCGTGGTGGAGGTCGAGCTCGCCTCCGTGCTCGTCGATCACCCATGCCTTCAACGTGACACGGTGGTCCAGGAAATAGTCACCAGCCGCCAACCGGTAGAGGGCAGACTCGAGTTCCTCTTCGGCCGCCGAAGTCAGGAAGCCCAAGTTGCCCAGGTTGATACCCAGCACCGGCAACTGGTAGGGCATCACCATACGAGCGGCCCGGAGAAGCGTGCCGTCTCCCCCTAGCGAGAGGATCATGTCGACCGGCTCCGCGTCCAGATCAAACGCAGCGGATCCCGGCGCGTAGTCGGCGATGGCACGCTCGAAGCTAACCTCCATTCCGCGTTCATCGGCGGCCCTGCGGACGTGGTCGATGAGCTCGTCCAGCCCCTGTTGGCGCTCCCGTGCGACAACCCCGAGCCGTCGCGGAGATGGCGCAGTCAAGCGCTCTCCCGCGACGCCCGTAGGATGGGAGCGGTCTCCGCGAGGCTACGCACCCGCGCCACGATGCCAGCCGTGTCGAGCTCGAGCTCTGCAAGCAGCGCCGCTCGCGGCCCGTGCTCGATGAATCGGTCAGGCATGCCCATCGAGTCCACCCGCACGGCCCGGGTACCTGTGAACGCGTCAATCTCCCGTGACATAAACGCACCGAAGCCATTCATGAGCGCCCCTTCTTCCAGAGTCAGCACGGCGGCATGGGTCTTCACCACCTCCTCGAAGACGGTACGGTCGTAGGGCTTGAGGAAGCGGCAATTGACGACCGTCGCATGGATCGAGTACTCGTCCAGCTTGGTCGCCGCTTCGAGCGCGGGAAGGACCATCGTGCCCGTGGCCAGAATCGCGATCCCCTCCCCTTTCCGGAGTACCTCCCAGGTCCCGTAGGGAATCTCGGCGATCTCGGAAATGGCGGGCACGTCAGCCGGAACCGTGTCGCGGGGCCACCGAATACTGAACGGACCGGAGGTGTGCGACACCGCGGTGCGCAGCAGGCCGAGCATCTCCGTCCCGTCCTTTGGGGCGGTAACCGTCATCTCCGGCACGCACAGCATGTAACAGATGTCCAACGCACCGTGATGGGTGGGGCCGTCTTCTCCAGCGATGCCGGCCCGGTCCATGCAAAAAATAACCGGAAGATTCTGGAGCGCGACATCATGGACGATCGAGTCGAAGGCTCGTTGCAGAAATGTGGAGTAGATCGCGACGACCGGGCGAATCCCCTCGGTCGAGAGCCCAGCCGCAAAAGTGACCCCGTGCCCCTCAGCGATCCCAACGTCGAAGAAACGGTCCGGGTGGGTATCCCAAAAGATGTTTGTGCTGGTGCCATCCGGCATGGCGGCGGTAATCGCAACGATCTTGGCGTTCTCAGCAGCCAGCTCCGTGAGGCCGGTGCCGAAAACCTTTTGATAGCGGGGGGGGGACGGCGGGGCAGAAGTGGTTTTCTTTCCGCGCCCTGTGATCTTGTCGAAAGGGCTCGCCGCATGCCACGCCCAGGGATCCTCCTCCGCGAGGTGGAAGCCCTTCCCCTTGCGGGTGATGACATGAAGGAGGATCGGGCCCTCGAGGCCACGCACCCGGCCCAGCGTATCTACAAGCAAGTCTAGATCGTGGCCGTCGACCGGCCCAACGTAGCGGAAGCCGAGTTCTTGGAATATCATCCCCGGAGTCAGCATGTGCTTCATGCTCTCCTCCAGCTTGCCCGCAACCTCCTCTATTAGCTGCCCGAAGTTCCTGGGTACCCGGTGCAACGCCTCCTTCACCAGGGTACGCACCTTGTTGTAGGCAGGGTTGGTGATCATCCCCGTCAGGTACTTGTTCATCGCCCCCACGGCGGGGGCGATCGACATGTCGTTGTCGTTCAGGATGACGGTGAAATCGCGCGCCGTGTGGCCGGCGTTATTGAGCGCCTCGTAAGCGAGCCCACACCCCATAGCCCCATCCCCGATCAACGCGACCACCTTGAAGTCCGCACCGTTAAGGTCGCGCGCCGTCGCAATCCCCCACGCCGCCGCGACTGACGTGGCCGCGTGACCCGCCCCGAACACGTCGTATTCCGACTCGTCCCTCCGAAGAAAGGGGGCGAGTCCGTGGCGCGTGCGGATGGAGGGGAAGGGTCCGTTCCGGCCCGTAATAATCTTGTGGATGTAGGCCTGGTGGCCGGTATCCCAAACCAACCGGTCTCGGGGCGTGTCGTATGCATGGTGGAGCGCGACCGTAAGCTCCGCCACCCCCAGCGTGGCGCCAAAATGGCCGCCCTTCTCGGCGACGACGTCTATGTGCCGCTCGCGCACCGCTTCCACGAGTTGATGGAGGTCGGCACGGGAAAGAGCGCGGACATCCGCAGGACCTTGTATGCGGTCGAGAATCGAGCCCACCAGGGAATCTCCAAGGAGTGACACCAACATCTAGGACTCTAAATGTAAGCAAGGATCGACTGTTCTGCGCAGCCGAGCGAGAGAGCCGGCTTCTGAGGCCCTAGCGCCGTCGCTCGACGACGTATTGAGCCAGGGCGTGGAGAACCGGATCGCCCACATCCGCACAGTGAAGAGCGGCGCGCGCGCGCGCCACTTCCTTCTGAGCACAGTCCACGGCCCCCCCCAGGCCGTGGACCCCCACATACGTGGTCTTGTCCCGGTCCGCGTCTGAGGGGTTCTTGCCTAGACTCGTAGCTGTAGCGGTGGCGTCGAGAATGTCGTCGGCAATCTGGAAGGCTAGGCCCACTGCACGGCCATAGCTGTCGAGCGCTTCCAGCGCCGCGCGCGAGGCACCCGCGGCCAGAGCCCCTATGCGCAGAGATGCGGTAAGCAGGGCCCCGGTCTTGAGCCGGTGCAGGTGATCCAACGCGGCGCCATCCAGAACGGAGCCCTCGGCGCGTAAATCGAGCACCTGCCCACCTACCATCCCGCCCGCCCCCGCTGCCCGGCACAGTTCTTCAACGATGGCGCGCGCGGTGAGCTCACTGACGCCAACCGCACGCGCTCCTCGCCAGGCTCGAAGCGCCGCCAGTGGAATCAAGGCCGCACCTGCTCGGACCGTCACCTCGTCCCCATACACCCTGTTAGTAGTGGGCCGGCCCCGGCGCAGCTCAGCATCGTCCATACAGGGTAAGTCGTCGTGCATGAGCGAGTAGGCATGGATCAGCTCGAGTGAGACGGCGAGCTCAGGGATTCTCGGGCTCTGACCGCCGCAGGCGCTGTAGGCAGCGACGCACAGCACGGGTCGGAGTCGCTTGCCTTCTGAAAGAACACCGTGGTCGATGGCACGCTCGAGTTCGACCGGAACCAGGTCACTGGCCTCCGAGACCGCCGCATTCAGAGCCTCCTCGATCCTGGGCGTCTCCGCCCGCAGGTAGGCGCCCAGGTCGAAGGGCTCGGCGATCCCAGTCACCCGCTCACCCCTCCCCACCTTTGAGGGTATCGGTGCGCTCCCCCTTCCCTAGCAACTCCTCCACTCGGAGCTCTGCCTCGGCTAGCAGTCTCTCCGCAGCCCGCACGTGAGTGACGCCCTCCTCGAACAAAGAGAGTGCGCGATCCAGCTCGATGTCGTCGGCCTCGAGCTCGGCCAGGATCTGGTCGAGCCTACCAAGCCGCCCCTCGAGCCCCGATCCCTCGGCCTCCGGGGAAACGTCAGCGTCGGCAGGGCCGCCCTTCCGACCCGCGCTCAGGGCCGGTCCCCCTCTCCCGTGGTCTCGCACTCCACTCTTCCGTCCGCGATCCGGAGCGTGAACGGGACTCCCGGAGCGAAGTCGGCGACCCGCCGGAGGATCCGCCCACCCCCGCCCAGTGCAACCGCGTACCCGCGCCCGAGAACGGCCAGTGGCGAGAGCACCTCCAGTTTGCCAGCGGCAGACGCGAGCGCCTGCCGGGGCCGCTCCACCCGGAGCGTGACCGCCCGCCCGAGGTGTTCCTCGTAACGTAGGGTACGCTGACGGAGGGGCACGAACCGTCCCCTCACCCCGTGCTCCAATCTCACCCCGGCGTCCGTAATCCGTCGTCCGCGCCTGTCCACAGCACCGCGCAGGGACTGAGCCAGTCGCACTATCAGCGACCGGAGGGTGTCACGCAGCACGTCACCGTCCTGCACAGCCGCTTCGGCAGCGGCAGAAGGCGTGGCGGCCCGGTGATCGGCGACCAGGTCGGCAATGGTGACGTCGATCTCGTGGCCCACTGCCGAGATGACCGGTAGAGGGCAGTCCGCGATCGCCCTCGCCACGACCTCCTCGTTGAAACTCCACAAGTCCTCAATGGAGCCCCCACCGCGGCCGACAATCACTACCTCGACCCGACCCGAAGCCGCCAACACACGGATCGAGTCGGCTATCTCGGCGGCGGCACCGTCGCCCTGAACCCGGCACGAGCGCAGCACGACCTGCGTCCAAGGCGCACGCCGACCGAGAACTGTCAGGATGTCGCGAAGGGCGGCCCCGGTAGCAGACGTCACAATCCCCACAGAGCTAGGGAAGCGTGGCAACGGCCGCTTACGAGCGGGATCGAGCAGCCCTTCGCCTTCGAGCTTTAGCCTGAGTTTATCGAACGCGAGTCGCCAAAGCCCGTCGGCGTCTTGGGCCTCGAGCTGGCGCACCACGAGCTGATATTCCCCCCGTGCCTCGTAAAGAGTCAGCCCGCCGAAAGCGCGTACATTCATCCCATCGTCAGGGTCGATCGGGAGCCGGCGGGCATCGCTCCGCCACATCACGCAGCGGATCTGGGCTTGACCGTCCTTCATCGTGAAATACCGGTGGCCGGAGCGGTGGGCTGTCCAGTTCGCCACCTCACCCGTCACCCAGAGCGGGGGGAGTAAGCCCTCGATCATCTCCTTCACCGACCGATTCACCTCGGTCACGGTCCATACCTTAGCCTCCGCCTCAACCCGCATGTCGGGATCATCAGACGCGAGTGGGTTGACCGCGACGACCTGCGTACTCGACTGCTCGGGCTTACCGAAAAGGTCGAGCATCTGACCATCGGCCTTCATCCCGACGCCTCCGTGTGGGACACCCGCGCCGCTAGCGCCGTCGCTGCGATGAGCGTGTTGGACATGAGCAACGCACGGGTCATAGGACCGACGCCACCCGGCACGGGTGTGATGGCTGCGGCGATCTGACTAACCTCATCGAACGCGACGTCGCCCACGAGGCGAAACCCCTTCTCGCTGCTGGGATCTTCCAGCCGGTTCACCCCGACGTCGATCACCACGGCGCCCG
>CEUS01037424.1_pt1 | contig 12778 bp, 12 predicted proteins | sample 427031 | NCBI WGS metagenome assembly CEUS01 (sample SAMEA2622837, study PRJEB7988) | marine metagenome | biome: marine biome (ENVO:00000447); feature: marine epipelagic mixed layer (ENVO:xxxxxxxxx); material: "saline water (ENVO:00002010), including plankton (ENVO:xxxxxxxx)" | depth 140 m | reverse complement strand
CAATTTAATGTTCCAAGCTTTGATAACTCAGCCATGGACGGCTTTGCAGTGGTTTCAGATGACACAATTGGAAGCACTACCCAAAAGCCGTCAACACTTAAGATAATTGGATCGGTATCGGCTGGGGAAATCTCACGTCAAACTGTTAAAAAAGGTACAGCAATCCGGATAATGACTGGTGCGGCAATACCTAAAGGGGCAAATGCAGTGGTCCCATTTGAGGAAACTGACGAATTAGATCGTAAGATTATACTAGAAAAAGAAATAACCCAAATATCGATAAGGTCTGAAACAAAGCCAGGTACCCATGTAAGGCTTTCTGGCCAAGATATTCAAAAAGGTGAAAAAGTGCTTTCGGCCGGCACAGCACTTCAAGCAGCGGATATAGGAGTATTGGCATCCTTAGGATACGAAAAAGTAGACGTAATCAAGAGACCCAAAATCTCTATATTGTCAACAGGCAAAGAACTAATAGAACCAGGAGGTTCCATCTCTGAAGGCAAAATATATGACAGCAACAGTTACAGTGTCGCTGCTGCTGCTATAAACGCAGGAGCTTTACCTACGATGCTTGGGATTGCCGGAGATGATAGATCCGAAATAATACAGAAACTTGAAATGGGCCTAGACAGCGATATGATTATCACTTCAGCTGGTGTCTCGGTAGGTGATTACGATATCGTCAAAGATGTATTATCTGACAAAGGAAAGATGGAGTTCTGGTCTGTAAAGATTCGTCCATCCAAACCCTTAGCATATGGTAACTTACTTCGGGATGATGGGAAAAATATCCCTTTGATTGGATTGCCTGGAAATCCAGTTAGTGCATTAATAGGGTTTGAATTATTTGGAAGACCAGCAATTCATAAAATGCTCGGTAAAGGAGAAACCAGCAGACCTATTATATCAGCGATATTGCAAGAACCAATTTATAATTATGATGGTAGAAAAGTATATTCTCGCGCTGTTATATCTAAAAAGGACGGGGTTTATTACGCTAAATTAACAGGACACCAAGGATCTAATCTGTTAACTTCTATGTCAAAGGCAAATGGATTGGTAATATGTCCATCTCATATACCGGTACAAGCATCAGGCGAATCAGTAGATGTACAAATGACTGACTGGCCAGAAGAGGTATTCTAAACTTAATTCGAATAATACAACATTAATTTAATGGAGAAACATATAAAATGGATAATACACTTGAAAATCAAATATATTATACGATTAATACTGAGCAATCAGACTCTAAATACAACTCAATGAGCATTTTCATTGCGCAAAGAAAATGCTATCAACACCGTCCTAATGGAAACGAACATTTACTTATAAATACGACCCCATCTGATCATATTAAAGAAATTATAAGCTGCTGTGCATTAGCTAATGATTACCTACTTGAAGACACTCCAATAACAGAAGCAATTATTAGAGTATGTATATCTAACAATAATAAACCTATTACGGCCAAAGAAATCGCTGATGATCTATCTCAACGCTGGGCACAAGGAACATACCCTAAAAATGCGTCTGAAACGATAATATCAAAAATCCTATCCAGCAACAAATTATTTGGCGAAAGTGAACCTAAATCAACTCCTAAGAGAAAAAAGAGAAAAAAGGCGTCCACATAATCCAAGTATTTTGGATTATCTATTTAAACAATCTCTAGTCTCCACTAATGGTCAACCCTGCCATTTGTTCAAGAAAGTTAGCTATAGCAGAATGATCTGAATCTTCTTTGCCATCGTTCATAAGAGAACCTATCATCTGTTGAATCAAACTAGTAACTGGAAGTGGCACACCTAGCTCTTTTCCAGTCAATATAGCATTATGAAGATCTTTCTGATGTAATTTAATCCTGAATCCAGGCTTGAAATTTCCTTCAATCATCATTGGAGCTTTAGCATCCATAACAGTACTTCCTGCCAATCCTCCCCTGATAGCCTCATAAACAGTATTAGGATCCAAGCCAGCTTTTTTGGAAAGGACTAGAGCTTCTGCGACTGCTTCAATATTGGCTGCCACTACTATTTGATTTGCTAATTTGGTGGTATTACCAGCGCCATAACCACCGCATAAAACTATGCTTGAACCTAAAATCTCAAATATATGCTTATGTCTATCAAACACCTCTTTTTTACCACCGACCATAATGGCTAAAGTAGCATCAATAGCTTTAGGTTCACCTCCGCTAACGGGAGCATCCAGAAAATCAATGTTTTTTGCTTCACATGCTGCTCCGATTTTTTGAGACATCGCTGGTGCTATAGAACTCATGTCTAAAATAGCTGATCCGGGTGTTGATCCCTCTAAAAGAGCGTTATCTCCTAAAATTACATCTTCCGAATCTTGAGAATCAGGGAGCATAGTAATTACCACGGAACTCTTTTCTGCGACTTCCTTTGTGGTTTTAACCGCTTGTGCACCAGAGGCAACTAATTCTTCAACCGCACTACCTCCCTTATCAAAAACCGTTAATGAGTGTCCTGCATTTATAAGATTTTTTGCCATCGGTCTACCCATAATACCCAAGCCAACAAAGCCAACTTTAATATTTGTCAATTCAATCTCCTCTTACTCTAAAATCTAACTAATGTAATCGAGCCAAATTTAAGTCTATATATTCAACAATCGCCAAGTCATTATATGGTCAAGGACCTGTATTTGGAAATTATCCACCTTAATCAAGTATCTAATACTTTGAAATAAAACGAGCTCTTGAAATTCGTTATTGGATTAATCCAACTATTTACTTAGAATGAATTAACAAGTTAAAGTGAGATAGTAATGCCTAAAATGCCTACATCTATAATAAACCTGAAATTAGGAAAAGGACTATCCTTTTCTTCAGAGGACTCCAATGGAAATAAAATTTCTGTCGGAACTCCAGAAATTGATGGAGAAGAATTCAATGGCTTTAGCCCAGGTGATATGATGCTAACTAGTCTTGCTGCCTGTAGTGGGATTGACGTAGTTACAATTTTAAAGAAACAGCGTCAATATGTAACCAATCTTGAAATCAAGGTTACTGGTACCCAAGAAAAAGATGCTCCTTGGACGTGGATCAAAGCACATATCGAATATACTATCAAAGGACAAAATCTAAACAAAAAATGGATAAAAAGAGCAATTGATCTTTCAGAAAATAAATACTGTTCCATCGGATCAACTATTACCCCAAAATGTACTATCACTTCAGATTTCGTCCTTATAGAAGAACAATGATTTACAAACACAACACTGCTTTGGAATGTAAATAGTAAAGGTATCTTTATCCAATAAGGCTTTAGCGAGTTTTCAAAAAGAATACAATATTTAAATGAAAACAGATCAAGATAATCATCAGTTTAATCTGATTACAAATCGACTCAAAGGCAAAATGATTATAGCCGTTATTGGAGCTGGCCAACCAACAAAAGATATTTACCAACTAGCTTTGGAGGTAGGAGAAGAGCTAGGGAAAAGGCATATGACAGTTATTTGTGGTGGTATGGGTGGGGTTATGGAAGCTGTTTGCAAGGGTACAAAATCAACAGGTGGGTTCACCATAGGTGTACTACCAGGCGATAAGCCATATCTGGCCAATCAATGGGTTGATATCCCAATATGCACAGGAATGTCAGATGCAAGAAATGTAATAATCGTAAAAACAGGTACCGTTGTGATTTCCATAGGTGGATCATATGGAACTCTTTCAGAAATTGGACATGCACTTTCAGATTCTGTGCCAGTGATAGGATTGAATACATGGAATCTATCTCGTGATAACCGTTCCGATAAAACAATTGTAATTTCATCCGGAGCAAAGGATGCGGTACAAAAAGCAATTAAGATAGGAAATCATCGATTAAAAACCACCTCCAATTTGGAACAGATAAATGAATAACATTAGCGATGTTAGGGCTAGGGAGATTCTCGACTCACGTGGGAATCCTACTTTAGAAGTCGACGTCGAATTAACAGATGGAACACTAGGTCGGGCGGGAGTGCCATCTGGTGCAAGTGCAGGCACATTTGAAGCTCTTGAACTCAGAGATGGAGATCCAAGTCGGTTCAGAGGCCTTGGAGTAACAGAAGCAATCGGAAACATAGATGGTCCTATAAAATCTGCATTGATAGGAAATACACCAGACAATCAATCATATATTGACAAGATATTAATCGAACTAGACAGCACTGCTAATAAGAGCATTCTGGGTGCTAATGCCATGGTGGGAACTTCACTCGCAGTTGCAAAAGCAGCAGCAAAAACCAACGGCCTTCACTTATACGAATACCTAGCACCAAAAAACAAAATAAATATGCCAGTACCCATGTTCAACATTATCAACGGTGGCCGACATGCCGATGGATCAACCGACTTTCAAGAATTCATGATAGTACCGGCAGGATTCAATAGTTTTTCAGAAGCATTACGTGCTGGAGTGGAAATATATCACTCTCTTGGGGATATTCTAAGAAGCAGAAAAGTACTCACTAGTTTAGGAGATGAAGGAGGATTTGCTCCACCGCTTAAATCCAATCAAGAAGCAATAGAATTAACGCTTACTGCTATAGAAAGGGCTGGATATATCCCTGGAGAACACTGTTTTATAGCAATTGATGTCGCAGCTTCCGAACTCATATTGGACGATGGAAGATACTCCCTACTTAGAGAAGGACAAATCATTGATGCTGAAAAACTTATGGATCGATACGAAGAATGGGTACTCAAATATCCTATTGTAAGTATCGAAGACGGGTTAGGTGAAGAAGATTGGAAAAATTGGAACAAATTGACGAAACAAATTGGATCTTTAGTTCAACTAGTTGGAGACGACCTTTTCGTCACCAACCCTGAAAGGTTGCAACGTGGCATAGATAATGACTCTGCTAATGCAATCCTTATAAAAATAAACCAAATTGGCACAATTTCAGAAACTCTGACTGCAATAAACTTAGCACAAGGTACAAATTGGGGTACTATCATTAGCCACCGCTCAGGAGAAACAACTGATGATTCTATATCAGATATCGCCGTGGCCACAGGAGCAGGACAAATCAAAGCTGGTGCTCCTGCACGTGGTGAACGAACGGCAAAATATAATCGTCTGCTACGCATCGAAGAACAACTAGGGCATGATGCAATATTTCATGGTCTATCAACATATAAAACCATAAAGGATGATATCAAACTATCCTCTATCTAAAATTTAAATCACATCCTGTTATACAACAAAATATCAATTAAATAGGAGCAGAACTATGAGTCAATTAACAAGCTTTCCCATTGACTGTTTTGATCGTAGGCCCATAGATCAGATTAACGAAGACATTAAACTATCGACAAACTCAATAGATATCCTTCAAATGGACGTAGAATCAATTAGAAAAGATCACTCAGACTCTATCCATATGGCTCTTGAATCCAAAAAAAATCTTCACGTAAGAATATTAACATTGGACCCATCAAGTCCTTACATTGCTAGAAGAGCCCATCAACTAGGTATTACATTTGCAGAACATCGCCAGCAAACTCATAAAAGTATTCGAGAACTTATCAGTGGATTTGATGGATACAACTTTTTTTTACAGGTATACGATGACTACCCAACCCAGATAACATTCTCAATTGACGAATCGATATACGTTTCTACAATCGCTTTGAATAGAAGAAGCCGTGAACTCTGTACTTTTAAGCTACATCGCGAATCACCCGGTGCAGACCGTTCGTTTGGCTTCCAATTCGATTCGATATGGGCAACTTCTAGAGAATACAAATAAATGCGATCAAGATTTGAATTTACTCAGCGAAATATTACAACTCTCCCCCAATAAGGTACTTAATGTAGCCGGTGTGGGATATATAGAAGGCACTCCTGCCAAGCACGCTCCTTCTGGATGGCCTCTCGGTATAGTAAGGAGAGCTGATGGTGATCTAATAGTTGCCGACTATAAAGCTCATAGATTATGGAGAATTGATAAAGACGGAATGCTTCATACCTTTGCCGGTGATGGAATTCCTGGGAATAGTGGAGATAATGAACTTGCAATAAATGCTAGGATTAATGGACCTCATGACCTCGCTCAAGACAAAGATGGGAATTTGTATTTTTCAGATCTTCACAATTACTGCTACAGACGTATCGATTATCAAACTGGTATTTTGACTCGAATTGCGGGGACGAGCGACTTGGGTCGTGGAGGTACTGGAGAAAACGCACTTAAGGCAGAAATGGATACTACTAGTGGTATAGCCATAGACCATCAAAATAACATCTATCTGTCTGGAGAATGGGACAATAACATAAGGGTAATTGATAATAAAACAGGCAATATCAGTATTTTTGCAGGACAAGAAGCAAGACACTACTATTCAGAAAAAGGCTTGTCCAGACCCTATAGTGGGAGAATTAAAGGAATAACATTTTCATGGGAATTAGGATTGGGTTTAGGGGGATACCATGGAGATGGAGGATCCGCATTAAAAGCAGGTTTTTTACATCCTGAGCATTTAGCTTTCGATTCCAAAGGAAATTTATATGTTTGCGATAATTCAAATAATAGAATTCGTAAAATTAACTTCAAAACAGGCATTATAACAACCATCTTTGGGACAGGTGAATTTTCTTCTAATGGGGATGGAGGTCATCCCAATAAAGCAACCTTACTTTGCCCAGACTCTCTTTATATAGACGACAACGATAACCTATATGTAGGTGAAAAAAACGGATTCCGAATTCGTAAGGTAGATCTAAAGAAAAATACAGTATCAACGTTAGTAGGAACAGGCCTCCCAGGGTGGGGCGAAGAAAACAAACATGCTACGGAAACTAATTGTAATTCCCCAGAATCTGGGATCTGGGCAGATCCTGACGGTACTGTTTTATGGAGTGATTCCTCAGGCAGAGTACGTAAGCGCGACGGCCAGACTGGGATAGTGACTACAGTCCTAGGAGGGACTCACATCGGAGACAACGGGCCATCATCTAAGGCATTTTTACGTGGCCCAAGTGGGATTGCAATATGTCCACAGGGGCAGATCTATTTTGCCGACACTTGGAATCAACGTATCAGAAAGATAGATCCAGTCACAGCAACTATAGAAACCATAGCTGGCAACGGTTCTCGCTCTTTTGGTGGAGACAATGGCCCTGCTAAAGAGGCGAGTTTGGGAAGCCCACATGACATATCATTAAATTCCAAAGGGATAGCAATCGTAGCAGACACACGCAATGGAAGGATACGATCGATTGACAAAGATAACGTTATCACCACAATTGCAGGGACTGCTTTCAAAGCAGATATCGGAGATGGGGGACTGTCTTTTGCAGCTAGTCTCTATCATGTTCAATCTGTAACACATGGTCCAACGGATGATATATATATAGGTGATGCAATTGGTAAAATTAGAAAGATTGACATCACTAACAATATAATTTCAACTATAGGAGGATCAGGAATCCAAGGATATTCTGGAGATGGTGAAATATCAACGAAGGCTAAAATTGGTTGCCCATCGTCTATTGTAGTGGACAATAACAACAATGTTTACTTTACAGATTCAGCTTTTCACGTAATCCGTAAAATAGATAAAGATGGAATAATACATACCTTGGTTGGAACAGGTATACCAGGTTTCTCCGTCGACAGAACATTAGCAAATAAAGCAAGAATTGCAGAACCACGTGGTCTGGCAGTCAGTAAAAACGGGCAACTTTTCTTTTCTGACTCTGGCAACAACAAAATTCGTACAGTTTTATCAGACGGTACTTTAGCAACATTGGTTGGAAACGACCATGTCAAAGATAATAAAGGTAACCAACTCAATCTAAATAACCCCTGTGGCATGTGTATTTTTGAGGAAACCACACTTCTTTTTTGCAACAATTATAATAACCAAATAGGCGCTGTAAAAATCTCGATTTAAATAACCCATTCAGTCTTCTATAGCAAAAACTATCTGTTAACCTAAATTACTGAGTCTAGCTTTTAAATCTTTCATATCATTAATGTCAGGGGTTCTGCCCTGTTGAGCTTTGTCATACCAAACATCTCCATTAACAGATATTTTATAAACTCCACTATCACCCGGTTTAACACTAACAGATGCGTTGGTTCCAACAGCTGAAAACATTTCACTTAGAGTCCAGCTAGCTAGATTCTGGTAACCGCAAGGCACACAATATTCAATCTCGATTTGAATAGGCATAATTCTATCTCCTCAACAAAAAACGTTTTTATGCAACAAATTATACCTAGGTTTAGAATCCTGTGCTAGAATATTATTGAACAATCGACTTCGATCATAATAATAGTGATCACCTATGCTTTAGAAAGGCCCCGAAGATGGATACAATAAAACTAGATCTTTCGCCAAGAACTGTGATTGGTAAGAAAGTTAAGAATCTTAGACGTGAGGGGCTAGTTCCCGTGAATTTTTATGGCCGTGGAGTTAAATCCCAGGCATTACAGATAGAACTCAATAAAATACAAGAAACATTGTCCACTGTAGGTGGTAATGTACCTATCAATGTAAACATACCTGGAAGAGACGGCAATGATATATGCTTTATCCGTGCAACTCAGAGACATCCAGTATCGGAAGAAATTTTACACTTAGACTTCTATCTAGTTGACGTAACCAAAATAGTACAAGCAAACGTACCAATCGTGCTAGAAGGCGAAGCCCCAGCGGTCAGAAATTTAGGAGGCGTATTACTCCAACCATTCAGTTCGCTGGAAGTGGAAGCTCTACCTTTGGATATGCCTGAAACATTTATAGTTAATGTTTCAGTATTAGAAGGATTTGAATCTGCCGTCCGTATATCGGACATAGAAACAGCAGACGGCGTGAATATCCTCAGAGAACCAGAAGAGGTAATTGCAAGAGTGGTTGCACCACGAGTAGAAGAAGAGGAAGAAGAAGTTGTGGATGAGGAACTTGACGGAGAGATCTCTGAAGACGCATCCGATGCAAGTGAAGATGGATCAGAAGAAGTGAGTGCTGAAGAATAAAACAGCAATAAAATCTATCCAATTAAAATTTACCTGCAAAAATATCAAACAAAAATTATAGGGTTAATTATCTAACTCTATATTTAGATAGTACTCTGTAATTCGGCTCCATGCCCATGCCAACCGTCTGTGGCGGCTGAACAAATCCATCCTTAACTTTAAGCTCATTAAGAAACATTTCTCCTCTAAGTGGATCGGTTGAAGTACTATAGTATTCTAATATGAGACCATTAGGTATCGCTGCCATCAGCTGTATATGAACTTCTTGTGTACCGTGTGCTGCAATAGGTAAATCATGAGATTGTGCCATACCAGCCACTTTAATAAATTCCGTAATACCACCCATAACCAAAGCATCTGGCTGCAATATAGCTGCACTTCTAGTCTCAATCAAATCCCTAAAACCGTACTTCGTGTACTCATTCTCCCCTGTAGCAATAGGGATAATTGTAGATTCGCTTATTAATTTATGACCCCTATAATCATCCGGATTTACGGGCTCCTCAAACCAAAAAATATCATACCCTTCAATTCGCTTCGCTATTTCAATAGCTTCATAATATCTATAAGCGCAATTAGCATCAACCATAAGCTTCGCATCAGCCCCTATTGCTTCTCTAACTACCTTTACTCTTTCAACATCTTCAGCGATCGAAACACCTCCTATTTTCATCTTAACTGCTGTTGCACCTAATGATAGTGCTTCCTGCATCTCGTGTGTTAAGTCTTCTAAGCTTTTACCTTCTTCGTAATAACCTCCTGCTATATACACCGGTATGTTATCTGTATATCCACCCAGAAGTTTATGTACCGGTTTGCCGGTTATCTTTCCCTTCAAATCCCACAATGCTATATCTATCCCACTGACAACATGAGTAGTCATACCTCGTCTCCCCACAAGTTTAGGTTGCCACATTTCATCCCAAATTCTTTCTGTATCAAATGGATCCTGTCCTATAACATACATTTTCAAACGTTCTAGGATCTCTCTTCTAATACCTACATCATCTCCTCCTCCTCCTCCTGCCAAACCTACCCCTGTTATGCCATCTTTAGTTTCAATTTTTACAATATCTAATCCAGAGTTGGGATATATATATCTTCCATTTCGAATGGGTTTCAATCTAGGCCAACGGTAACTCTCTAGTGAGACATCAGAAATTATCACTATCTTAACCTCATTTTTCTATTACGATAATCAATTACTTTAATATTTTTTTGAAACATATTTAATCAGAAAGATAAAAGTCCACAATCCATATATTTTGTTCTAGTAGATTACCAGAAACATGGAAACTTACAAGGAACTCTATCTATTCTAAATTTCCAATTTCGAATTGCTTCTACAACAAAAAATTGGTTCCGAAGGACATTTGAAAATTAGCTCTTTATACAATATTTTAATTTGTATTTACTAGCAGACTGTAATACAACAATCCTATGACATAAAATCCGGTTATAATATAGTATTAGTAACCTTATCAATAGATATTCATCAACAGAGATAAATTATGAATACCATACATCAGTCATCTCAAAAGAATCCCGACCTTAAAGGGCGGTTTGGTTCATTTGGAGGCCGATTTGTTCCTGAAACCTTAATGCATGCACTCGATGAACTAGAATCAGCATTTTTGGCTTATAAAGATCAGGAAGATTTTGAAAATGAATTAACGCACCTATTGAATAACTACGTAGGTAGACCTACTCCTCTATATTATGCAGAGAACTTGACTAAAGAGCTAAATGGAGCACAAATTTACCTAAAACGAGAGGACCTATCTCACACAGGAGCTCATAAAATCAATAATGCTCTAGGTCAAGGATTATTAGCAAAACGAATGGGTAAACGCCGTGTAATCGCCGAAACTGGAGCAGGCCAACATGGAGTTGCAACTGCAACTATCGCTTCAATGCTTAACCAAGAATGTGTAATTTACATGGGTGAAGAAGATATAAGACGCCAGGCTCTGAATGTTTCAAGAATGGAACTTCTGGGGGCCACTGTAGAACCTGTTTCTTCTGGAAGTAGAACGTTGAAAGATGCGATAAATGAAACCATTAGGGACTGGGTAACTAATGTTGAAGATACACATTATATTATAGGTAGCGTAGTTGGACCCCACCCCTACCCTTATTTAGTTCGTGAATTCCAATCCATAATTGGAAAGGAAGCAAGAAACCAAATGCTTACTACTGTGGAAAAGTTGCCGGATTACGTAATAGCGTGTGTTGGAGGGGGTAGTAACGCCATCGGACTATTTCACCAATTTATTCCAGACAAAAATGTAAATTTATTAGGAGTGGAAGCTGGAGGGGAAGGGGCAAATTCAGATAAGACTTCAGCAACTCTCACAGTTGGGAGTATAGGTGTTCTACATGGTAGCTTGTCATACCTGCTACAAAATGAGTATGGACAGATACTTGAAGCTCACAGTATTTCAGCTGGATTAGACTATCCTGGTGTTGGACCCGAACATAGTTACCTGAAAGATAACGGTCGTGCTAAATACGTTAATGTAACCGATAAGGAAGCATTAGAAGGGTTCGAACTATTGTGTCGTACTGAAGGGATAATCCCTGCTTTAGAACCTGCTCATGCAATCGCGTATGTCGCTAAAATCGCTCCAACGCTCTCTGATGATACCACGATACTGGTTGGATTAAGTGGGCGCGGAGATAAAGACTTAAATACTGTTATAGAAACTTTAGGCAAGAAATAAGTGATTCGGTTTGATAAAAATCTTTTTGAGCTTGAGATTTATTTTTGCCCTCATATCTAACAAACTCGGGTAGATACATCATATAAGATCAAATAGAACGATCTGCTTCAATTGCACCTTTTAAAGCCTCAACGGCAATTTCAATTTGTTCATCTTCTGGCTGTCGCGTCGTAAGGCTTTGTAAAGCGATATTAGGCCACGTTATAATTCTAACAATAAACTTATTATCATGACCACCAGCAAATCTAATCACTTCGTAACTAACGGCTGCAATCAAGGGTATCAAAACTACTCTAGAAATTAATAGCCACCACAAAGGTTCTCTACCAACAAAGGTAAATACAAATACAGCTATCACCATAACTGTAAGTAAGAACGCTGTACCACATCTTGGATGAGCTGTCGGGTACTTTCGTATTGATGATATGTCCAACGGAACTCCATGCTCTTGGGCATGAATAGTCATATGCTCAGCCCCATGGTACATAAAAACCCGCTTAATTTCTGAAAGTCTTCCAATTAAGAAGATATACCCTACCAGCAATAGCAACCTAATAATGCCTTCAATGGCATTAGTATAAATATCATTGCTAACAATCCCTTCAAATCCTTTACTAGCAAAAACCGGCAACAAAAAAAACAATCCAATTGCGAACATTAATGAAAATAATAGAGTAATTGCAATTGAAACTTTACCTATCTCTTCCCCTTCAGCTTCTGCTCCTACATTAGCTGAGTATATCAAGGCGTTAATTCCCAACATCATTGTCTCTGTGAGTACAAGAATTCCTCTCAATATAGGGATTTTTCTCCAAAATCCTGTATAAATTGGGTTAAGAGGTTCACGCTTTGAGGCTATGGTGCCATCAGGGCGACGGACTGCAATACTAACGTGGTGTTCGCCACGTATCATCACTCCTTCAACAACTGCCTGTCCACCATATACCGGTTTCTTATTTTCCATAATCGCTATTTGTAAAAAACCCACAAAAAAAGGTGAGTATAACTCACCCTTTCTAAAAAATTAATCTTTAAGTCGGTGTTATTCTAGC
>CEUS01278340.1_pt1 | contig 12780 bp, 12 predicted proteins | sample 427031 | NCBI WGS metagenome assembly CEUS01 (sample SAMEA2622837, study PRJEB7988) | marine metagenome | biome: marine biome (ENVO:00000447); feature: marine epipelagic mixed layer (ENVO:xxxxxxxxx); material: "saline water (ENVO:00002010), including plankton (ENVO:xxxxxxxx)" | depth 140 m | reverse complement strand
TCAGAGAATTCACGCCCAGGTTCGTAGAACCCACCGCCGCCGCTGTAAAGAATATCAATGCGACCAAGCTGATCCAATGTCTCCTGGACCACCCGTTTCGCATCTTCCTTTTTCGCAACGTCACCAACCGCGCCGAATGCATCACCATTTTTGCTTCGTATTGTCATTACTGTTTCCTGCAGGTGGTCTTCACGGCGTGCAACAATGACTGATTTCGCACCTTCTTGCGCGAACAAGTAGGCGGTGGACCGCCCCATTCTTGGTCCAACACCTGACATCAAAGCAATTTTATCTTTCAAACGCATATAAGAATCTCCTAACCAAATGTAATTCACCTAACATTAATCAAAATAATTTCTTTCTGAGGGTTTGTAGTGATTTCAGGTCCATCAACCCCAAGATATACATTGATTTCTGAACGTACTCCAAATTCTTGTAGATAAATCCCCGGTTCTATACTGAATCCCAATCCCGATATTAGTCTCCGTGTGTCATTTGTTTCAAAGCTATCAAGATTTGGACCATTCCCGTGTACGTCAGAACCAATGTTATGGCCTAACCGATGAGTAAAATTCTCACTAAAACCCGCATGAGCAATAACATCCCTTGCTACCTGATCCACTTCTTGTCCTAAAAGTGATTGGCTTTCTAGGTGTGCTTGATTTAATGCGGAAACAGCAGCATCACGTGCGTTGAGTACCGTATCAAAAACATTACTGATATTGTATGGCACCTCTCTACCTACATATGCTGTCCATGTAATATCTGCATAGATAGTTCGCTCCCCAAGCTCCCTACCCCAAAGATCAATAAGAAGCCAGTCACCCTGACGTATAGGCATTGAGAAATCTGCTGTCGGTTCATAGTGAGGATCTGATGAATGCTCATTCACTGCGACGACAGGTCCTGCAAGAGTAGTCAGCTTCTTCTCAGTGAATCTTTCCCGGATATATTCAGCAAGTTCGAATTCATTGATACCATCTGCAATGCGCTCTCCGACTACGGTAAAAGCATCATTCACGATTTCCGTCAACTTATCTGCGGCAAATCTATGCGATGCCAATCCGATGGCATCCCACCTAGCAGTTACATATGTAATCAAATCTGCGGACGAAACAATATCTACACCAAAGCTTCGCACTAAATCTAATGTTCCACCATCGACTCGCGATGTTAGTGGCAATTCGGCATAAGGGGAATACTCCATCGCAATGCGCTCAGAGCCGTTCAGTAATTCACCCAATTCTCGACGATATTCGACGCGATTAGAATAAATATGAGTTTCCGCCAAAGATGCGAAACGTGCCACTTCAACCGCATGTGCCAGAATATGCTGTGGTCCATCAACGGGTATCCAAAGAAAACAAGGCCGCGTGAGATGACCTACATCACCAACGAGATCCATAAATAGTGGATTCATCTGGCGATGTTCATAAATGAGCCATCCATCCACGCCCTCATGCCGCAAATAAGCTTGAGCCGTTGAGCTATCCATATGATTTTTCTTCGCCAAAAACGATGTACATTATTCTAGAGACGCCATTAGTAGCAAGGTATGATCAGTTCCAATAGCTACAGGTATCGGGGGGCGCTGGGATATGACCAGCAAACTCTTGGGTAACATGTTCACGTTTAACAACAAATGTCGGCCGTTTCTTTGATTTCGAGGGCATGACATAAACAGCTCCACATTCATGGCAATGCAAACGATGTAGAAAAACGTTCCGCCGTTGGGAAACGTTCCCCTCATATTCAACGTCAACGTTACATTCCAAACATCTCTGAGAGACCAAATCCGAAGCCAATCTCATTTTCCCTCCCTAACATCAACTATGACAATATGCAGAGGTACAACCCTTGCAGATGTAACCTATTTACGTTCGAATTCTGGTTTGGTTTTATCAGCGAACGCTTGCGTCCCTATATCATAATCGTGACTTGATTGAATCCGTGAGTAAAAAATCCCCTCAAGATCTAATGCTTCATTCAATGGCACACCAAGAGAACGATACATAAAAGCCTTTGTTTCACGTACCACAGTTGGCCCACATTCAATCATACGATGCGCGAGGTCTGTGCATTCTGCAAGCAGTTGTTCTTCCGGAACAATTCGATTAACAACTCCAATCCGCAGAGCGGTTTCGGCATCAATTTGATCGCCAGTTAAAGCGATTTCCAGCGCCCAACCCATTGGTATCATTCTCGCGAGTCGTGTTGCCTGCCCACCGCCCGCCATGTGACCATACTTGACCTCAGACGCAGCAAATCTAGCATTTGGTGTCGCGATACGAATATCGCAAGCAAGGGCAAGGGCAAATCCAAAGCCTAGTGAATAACCATTTACGGCTGCAATGACAGGCTTCTCAATATTAAGTCCTTGCATTGTAGCCAGTCCTATCGTACTCATATCCGCTACCGGAGGCTGCCAATCAGGGTTCTCTATCTCCAACCCTCTTGCAATCTCCCGTAAATCACTCCCAGCTGTAAACGCGATATTCCCGGAACCAGTAAGAATCGCAACGTCTATATCATCATCGTGTTTAAAATCCATCCAGCTATCAATCAGTTTGCGCCTAGTGTTTTCTGAAAATGAGTTGCGGCGTTCCGGACGATTTATGGTCAAATAAGCGACCCGATCTTTTACTTCATACTGAATCAGTTCATCACCCATAATTTCACCCCTTAAGTAAACACTTTGCGAAACACTGCGTACAATTATAACTGTAATTTCTGTATGTATATTTGAATTCAGAGGTTTTCATAGAAGTTTGAGATCATTTAAAATAAATCTCCTAACAACTTTAAGTAGCACACAGACTATTCACTGGCTTTGATGAAATAAAGGATAAGCGGATGAACTATTACGTGATCCAAAGGCTTCTCCTCTTTTTCCCAACGCTTTTTATTGCTTCGCTCATTGTGTTCGTAACAATGCGCGTATTACCAGGCGATGTTGTCAGTGTTGTTTTAGGTGGCAGCGGCCAAACCACTGTGAACCCACAAGATCTTGAAGCTTTGCGGACAGAAATGGGTCTAAAAGAACCTCTCATTGTCCAATACCTGAATTGGATAGTGAGTATGTTGGTCGGTGACTTTGGTGGGTTGTCACTTGAAACAAGAGAACCAATTCGGCATCTCATATCAAGACAAATAGGAGTAACTGTTTCGTTGACAATATATGCGATTGTAATTGGCAGCTTCCTGTCCGTCCCTATGGGAATTTTTGCAGCCATGAATCGAAACCGCTGGATTGATTATATTGCTCGTTTTCTCAGCATCACTGGGAACGCGATGCCAAGTTTCTGGGTCGGTCTGATGTTATTACTCGGAACTGGGATAATTTGGAATTGGTCTCCCCCAGTTGTATATAAGAGTTTTATTGACAACCCAATTGAACACATTCAGTTAATGATAATCCCTGCGCTCGCTCTGGCATGGCAGTTTGGGTCCCACCTCACACGAACCACACGCTCAGCAACGCTCGATATATTGCGACAAGATTTCATTCGAACTGCGAGAGCTAAAGGCCTTCCTTCAAAGAAAATCGTGAGCTCTCATATCTTACGAAATGTCCTCATACCCGTTCTCACCGTGGGCAGTATACAACTTAGCGGAATCATAGGGGGGACAATCGTATTAGAGTCGATCTTTGGCTTGCCAGGCCTTGGCCGTGGACTCGTCACCGCTGTAATTGCGCGAGATTATCCAGTGATTCAGGCAATCGCAATCATATTTTTATCCATAACGTATTGCGTCAATCTTGTAGTAGACCTTTTGTATGTATCAATCGACCGACGTATTTCATATCAAGAAGATAAAATACCGAATGTTTAGATAATCCCAATCATGAAAATTATGCTCAACCCAAAGTCATTGAATTGGCGTCTGAAATACCCCTTTCGTTTTTTGTTTTGGTTCATCAAAACAAAGCCACTTGGCGCTATGGGGGGGGCAATAATTATAACTCTCTTTATCATCTCACTCTTCGCGAGCCACATCGCACCGTATCATCCATTCGAACAACATATCGAAAACCGCTTAAGTCCACCAAACAGTGATTTTTTGTTCGGAACAGACACTTTTGGTAGAGATCTTTTCACCCGCATCATCTATGGAATTTCAACAGCCTTATACGTCGGTCTAGTATCGGTTTCTATAGCGACAATCATTGGCACATCAATAGGGATCGCTTCAGCAACTCTTGGGAAGCGCATCGACATAATTCTACAACGCGTTGTAGACGGAGTGATGGCGTTTCCATCCCTAGTTTTAGCTCTTATCATAGTAGCCTCATTCGGAACATCGACCTTCAACGTTGGAATCGCGATAACGATTGTGCTAATACCTCAAACCATTCGATTAGCACGCGCTCAAGCACTCCGTATTCAAACCGAAACATATATCACAGCGGCTATTGCGATCGGTGCCAGCCCTTTTCGAATCATTTGGCGCCATATATTACCCAACATGGTTACATCAATTGTTGTACTTTTGACAGGGTTTGTCGGAGAAGCCGTGATAGTTGAAGCTTCACTAAGTTTCTTGGGACTAGGGATCCCGCCGCCACAGCCTTCGTGGGGAAGAATGATCCAAGAAGGAGCCTTTCTCTATTTGGAAACCGCTCCCTGGATCACCATCATCCCTGGTCTCGCTCTAAGCCTGCTTGTCGTCAGTTTTGCCTTCTTAGGCGATGCGATACGCGATATTCTAGACCCTCACATACAACCGTTATAATCATGTATGTAGCCACTCGATGAGACGGAGGCATCTATGAAAAAACGCCAACTAGGGAAAGACGGACCCAACGTCCCCGTCATTGGACTTGGAACGTTCCCTTTCAGCGGCAGTATGGGAAACGTTACGGATGAACGCTCTTTTCGGGTGATTCAACGTGCATTAGATCTTGGCATGACATTTATCGACACCGCGGAAGGTTATGGCCGAGGACGATCCGAGACAATTATCGGAAGGGCGATGAAGAATAAACGCGATAAGGTTTTCCTTGCCACAAAAGTCTTTGGACGTCCGCTAAACCGTCAAAGAATTGAGAATGCCATCCATTCTAGCCTGCTCCGCCTAGGCACAGACTACATCGATCTATATCAAATTCACTGGCCTGACCCATCTACTCCTGTTGAAGAGAGCATCCGCGTACTTGATGATTTAATCCGTGCGGGAAAAGTACGGCATGCCGGGGTATCAAATTTTGACGTACCACTCTTAAAACGTGCAGTATCTGTTCGGCAAATAGCCAGCAACCAAATGCCATACAGTCTACTTGATCGTCAAATTGAAAATGAGGTGATGCCATTTTGTAAAGAGAATGGAATAGCAATTATCCCATACTCTCCGCTAGGAAAAGGGTTGCTTACGGGAAAATTCAATCAGAAAACCTCCTTCCCAACCACGGATGCACGGTCACGAATGAATGGCTTCCAAACCCAAGACTACGAGAGTAATCTTGATGTCGCCAAAGGTATTCAAACGATGGCAGAAGAAAAAGGGGTCCGTCCATCGCAAATTGCTATTGCATGGACACTACAAAGGGAAGAGGTGGCAAGTTGTATCCCCGGGGCAACACAGCCCGTGCAATGCGACGAAAATGCCGGGGCAGCAGACATCACATTCACCCAAAAAGAGCTCACTTTTTTAGATGACCTGAGTGAGGGAGCGCCAGGTGGAACAGAGGTTCGCTTTTAGTTCTCGTATCGAACCTAGAAGAGATTACATCCACCATATAAATTCATGCACATATATTGGTATCCTCTTGACCCTCTTTTATTAGTAGACTACGATACAATGCCGACAATGAAATTGGTACAGAGGTTTCTCTATGACATCATTAAGTAACAAAATCGCCCTAGAGGCTGAACCCCGCACAACACTGGGCAAGAAGGTTCGTTCGCTCAGGCGAGATGGGATAACACCAGCCAACTTATATGGTCGCGGGCAAGAGTCGATATCACTCCAGATTGCAACACGATCTATCCAAAAAGCCATGGGGTCAGGTGCAACGTTCGGTATCGTGGATCTCCAAATACAGGGTGAAAAGCAATCGCGCTCTGTTTTGCTACGCCGTATTCAACGTGAAGCTGTAACACGGGAAATATTACATGTGGATCTGTATCAAGTTGAGGAAGACCGGCCGGTTCGAACAGTTATACCTGTTCAACTCATAGGAACAGCACCAGTGAGTATGATCCGTGACGTTCTGATAACACAAGAACTGCACGAGCTTGAAATCGAAAGTCTGCCAAAGTTCATTCCAAACTTGATTGAAGTAGACATCTCATCCTTAACTGATCCGGAACAACAAATACTGGTAGGCGATATAACACCGCCGGAAAACGTTACCATTAGCCTCGATGATTCGACGGCAATTGTGCGTACATCCTATAGCCGTGTAGCAGCGCAGGTTGCAGCTCAAGAAGAAGAGGCGGCTACCCCGCTAGAAGACGAAGAAGCCACTGAAGGCGGAGAAGAAACAACCGAAGAAGAAGGTACAGACGCAGAGTAAATTACCTGCGCTAAGCCACTCATCCAGAAATGCAGAATCAAAACCAACAGTAAGAAAACATTTAGTGAAACTGATTTATTGGTGAAATCGGTGTCCCTCAAAACATAGCATTTTTTTCTTCAAATCGATCCCACTAGCGAATCCCGTTAAGGAACCATTTGAACCAACAACACGGTGACATGGAACTATAATTGGAACAGGATTCGCATTTAATGCACGTCCCACAGCTCTTGCCGAACGCGGTTTACAAATTAATTCGGCAATCTCTTTGTATGTACGAAGTTCCCCACGGGGAATAGATTTGACTGCACCCCACACTAATCTGAAAAACTCAGATCTGTCAGTTAGATCAACAGGATCATTAAATTCAACGGCTTCGCCAGTAAAATACTGTATCAACCGGTGTTTTAAATCTTGGTTTCCCTTGGCATCAGAATGTAATACCCCATGACGCGTTTGAATCTCAGTCTCGACCTCATAGCGAGATGCTCGAGGTAAATACAGCGATTTGACGCCAACGTCGCTAGATACAACGCCAACCCATCCAGAGTCCGTTTTGAAAACGATGGTTTTTTCAGGATTCAAAACCATGCCTCCGTAAAGATCGCCCTGTAATTAGCCTCAAAATAGAAGAGATGGGAATAGCCAAAAATGACCGTGTCAAACCAAACCATTGAATAGAAATTGGTGAAGAACCAATAGGGGAACGTCCAAACAAAGCAGCTTCATACCCCTCCAAAATACTGTCAATCATAATTGAATGTTTAGGCGCAACACTTTGCAAACGTGCTTTGTATTCTCCAAGGGTTTCATTAAATTCAGGACCTACTCGACCAAAACGTGCGATGAGAATCAACAAATTATAGTTTTGGGTCGCATTTTGGGTCGCTAATCTACTCCTCAAGTACCTTCGCCCCACATACCCGATTAGGAGGAATCCGATCAAAATTAAAGCGAAAATTGGCAGTTGATCCGAAACAATATCAGGCTGTCGAACGTCAGAAAGTTCTTCATCTAGAGCTTCATCACCAAGAGCTGTTTCGTCATCGATATCTAACATCAAACCTTCGGTTGAAAATGTGTTTTGATCCACAGCAACATCCCTCTGCTCAATCGAACGCGGGGAGCCCAGAGACGATACCGGAACAATATTAGTCGGTTCAAACGCAATCCATCCATATGGTGGAAAATAAACCTCCGCCCAAGAATGGGCATCGTTTTCCCGCACTATGAAATGTCGCTCTTCAGCATCAAATTCACCCGGCAAGTATCCGGTCACAAATCGAGCAGGAATACCAACACTTCGTAACATCATCACCATTGCAGATGCGTAATAATCACTGTAGCCTCTTCGCGCCTCAAACAAAAAATACTCGACACCATCAGATCCAACAGGTGGCGATTGAATCTCTTGAGTATATGGAATTTCGCGTAGGTAAAACTCGACTGCACGAACTTTGTCGTACACAGTCTTTTCCTGTAGGGTCAACTCGCGAGCGAGATTCTGTACCCGTGCGGGAAAGTCGTCTGGAAGTTGCACATAGCGCTCCTTCAACCAACGAGGGAAAACCCCTTGAACCCCTTCAAGATCACCCTTTCGAGCAATGGAAACCAATGCATTGAAACTATATAGATCCTGCATTCCCAAAAATTCGGGGCTTCGCAAACTCAAAATCTCGGGAGGGGCATTCCCTGCGACAGCTGGCTGCGCAAGCACTTCGGAAGAAACACTCAAACTAATTGGTTCACCTACGTACACTAATGTTTTAGTCGGGATTTGTGGAATTACCGTGATATCAACCCGGGTTTGAGAAGGTTTCGATGCTATTGGAAAAATGTCTCGCCCCGGTGTTGCCACACGTTTTTCTACACGATCCGCATTTTGCCAACCCCAACCGTTGTACTCATCGTAAGTACGTCCACGCCAATAAGATTCAATCGGTGAATCAATGATATACACAACATTCTCACCAAGACTGATTTCACCCCGAAATGACACATCCGGACCAAAACGGTACATCGGATGATCTTTTTTCCCAGGAACAGCCGCAAGGATGCGATTGAAATGATCTTCAACCGCCCCGACAGGCGAACGAACATTGTTCCATGTATCTTGCACCACAGGTGGACCGATACTCAACGAAGGAATAATAAGTGAAATCAAAAAAGAACCAATAGAGAACCACAAAGCATAATGTAAGAAATGAAGCTGAATATTTTCCTTCAGCGCGACCCCAGTACGGCCCCAAACATCAATTTGTTTCTGAAAGTAAAAATGTGAAAGGAGAAGTGCTGAGATCAATAAATACAGTACTAAATAAAGGGAAAACTTTTCCGGAAGGTAAGTCAAATTGGTAAACAGGAGGACTCCCATAGGAAGTAAAGACCACACTGACTTCCTATACAATGTCAAAAATGCAGTAATGTAGCTTGCGAACCAAACTCCGATTGCAAGCCCGAAAATCAGCGGGATCGTATCCGTACTTCCTCCACCCAAACTGATCACTGAAAACCATTCAATTAATCTCTCAGATAGCGTACTAAGCCGGTCTGCCCACTGCTCTTCTGCAACCAAAAGAGCAGTCACGAAAAAAATATACAGAAAACCCACAAGCACCGCGGTAAAATGCGAAAAAAGTCGCCATTTTGTATTAAGAGCTGAACGAAACCCCAATACCAATCCGAGGGCACCAACGAGCATCAACGAAGGGCTTGGGCTAATCCAACCAGCTTGTTCAACACAAAAAATCACTGTCATCGACATTAAAATCGTCAATACAATAGTCACCGAACGACCATCATCAATGATTCTTACAAAGAAACCCGCTAATCGTTGTCTTTGTTCTTGCATTCCAACCACGCATCAATTCGCTTAGACATAACGCTCATCTTCTTCCAGTGGCAATCAAACTAGTATTCAATCGCAATGTCGATTGTAGGTCATCACCGCAACGAATATGGTAGGCAAACATCCCGGCAGCTAATATATTATTTGCAAAATCCGACCCACTTACGCGACCAGAAAAGCTCTCCGAATCTAATATAACGAGAGATCCTGGAATATTACGGCCAATCAGATTAGATGCGGTTATTTGTAGATCTTCCCCTGATGGACTAATGACGACAACTGCAGACGATGGACCAAGGAATCTCTCGATATGAAAAAAAACTTCTTGCACCGACATTTGTCCGTCAGCCCTTACACGAGCCAACGTCTCAAGCACCTCTAATCGATGACTTGAAGAATTGGATGGATGTAGAAAATGTTGCGTATCTCCTGTCAATGCTAATCCTACATCTTGTCCCTGCTCCAACAACGTATGTGCTACTGAAGCCGCTACCTTAATTCCATATTCTTCTGTACTTTCTGCTCCCTCACCTTCCTGAGTGTTTCGATTCATGTCAAGAATAATCCAAACCCCTCCATGGCGTTCTATCTCAAATTCTTTAACCATCAGTTGATTGTACCGAGCCGTGCTTTTCCAATGAACACTGTTCAACCCGTCCCCTATTTCATATTTGCGAACTGACCGTACATTTGAGGTTAATCCGCGGGTCGAGCGAAGATCTGAAGAATCTCCGACGTGTCCTTCGGTTGGAATTTGAAATCCCGCTAAAAATAAAGTCTCTGGATATACGAGAATCTCTTGGGCATCCCCATAGATCCTAGTAGCCTGAAATAACCCCAAAGGGTCGCTAGTCATAACTTCTACAGGCCCAAGAGTGAATACACCCCGCTGCGAAACTCGTGTGGTGGAATTCCAAGACAATGAAGACCACCCACCGATACCAAAAACCCTGCTTAGGCCGTGCCTAGGAAGGTTGCCAAGATCATCAACAAATAACCAAGGAAGAGGTAAAAGGCTGAGGTTGCGAACGATCACCTTTTCTTCGATATCATCATTTACCTGAACATCGTTTAATGTACGTTCAATTCGAATATCAAGCCAGCGAACGTTAACACGAGCCCACAAAAATGACAGGGCTAATACTGCAATTAAAATGCCCGCAAGACGTGCGGTCGCGTAGAATCCTGAACCAATTGTCAAAAACATCGCGAAGAGCAAGACACCAAACACAAAACGTTTTGTTTTCACGATTCAGCTCGAAACCACCCACGACTAGACGTGCCAGGTACCGGAATCGAGTCCAGAACATGACCAAGAACAGATTCTGCAGTAGTATCTTGCAATCGTGTCGCCGACGACAAGATAATCCGATGCTGCAAAACTGGCTGCACCAATCCTTTTACATCATCAGGGGACACATAATCACGTCCATCCAGCAATGCGCGTGCCTGTGAACCTCGAAACAACGCCAATGAACCCCGCGGTGACACACCCACATAAACATCATCCAATTTGCGAGTAGCGTCAACAATATCCACAATATATTGTTTCACCAAATCATCAACATATATGCCACGGACCGTCTGCTGCAAAGAAATTAATTGGTCAGGCGTGGTTAATGGTTGCAAACTTTCAATTGGATGCACCTCTTGTTGCTGTTCCATGATCTCTTTTTCTTCGTCTTTCGTGGGATACCCCAAATGCACACGCATGAAGAAGCGATCTCGCTGAGCTTCAGGAAGTGGAAAAGTACCTTCATGTTCCAGAGGGTTCTGCGTCGCAAGTACTATAAAGGGCTTGGGAAGAAAATGAGTAACACCATCTACTGTAATCTGATTTTCTTCCATCGCTTCCAACAACGCTGACTGTGTTTTAGGGGTCCCGCGATTCACTTCATCTGCGAGCAATACTTGGGACATTACTGGACCAGGCCGAAAAGTAAAGTCACGACTCTCCTGGTCATAAATAGAGACGCCTAATACATCACTCGGCAACAAATCAGGTGTAAATTGCACACGTTTAAATGAACATCCAAAAGATATTGAAAGGCTTTTAGCAAGAACCGTCTTGCCAACACCAGGAACATCATCAATCAGAATATGCCCACCACACACGGCCGATATGAGAGCGTGCTGAACAACGTGACGCTTGCCTATTATGACAGTTGATACATTGTCGATTATGTTATCTGCTAGTTGCTTCGCTTCTTCGGGACCCATGCTACCTCCCCTTTGATTGGCGCAATAGAATGACCCCTCATAGATAAATTATATCGCAGAACTTTACCCCAATTCACCCGCTTAATTTAACCGAACACCAAAGATACCAGTAGGTAAATTAGCCATTGCTAAAATATTGCGCCATCTACTGTTTGAACTTTGCCCTTTTCGTCATCTGAAAGAACAGCCCAAGTGTTTCGAATAGAAAACGTCACCTCTCGAAAGTCATTAGTGAGTTCCAAAAGTTCTTTTGCAGTTGGCCAACGATCCCCATCCAGTACAATGTTACTTGCAAGTTGTAAACCCGAACCCGAAACTCCTTCAACATTTGAAACCATGAAACGCAATGGATTATCTTTAAGACTTTCCGCGACCTGAGATATTTCCGCAGACAGTCGCAATAACTGGCTGTGATTCTGCTCCCACTTAGCCCTGCTCTCCTCATATGCTCGAACTTCTTCTGCACCCATGAATAACTCCTAATTTAAACTCCTGTGATCGGGACAAACGCACTTACAACAATTGCGCAGGCCAAAATCAAACCTCATTACTACGAATTCCTAAGACCGTTTGAATATATCCTTATCTATATAAAAAATGGTAACCGAAATTATATATTTATAAGTTGTATTCGAGCAAGCACATTAGATTGCATTAGGCAGGTTAATAGAAATTGACAGTTCCATAATTCCTACCGTAACCTTGCGACAATCATAAAAGGTGTTGATTTGGACTATCAAACGGCCCTTAACAATGTACTAGGTTTGACGAATTACGAACGTCTTCCACGAGGCGCATATACTTCTGCTGCCTTTGACCTACAACGCATGCGTGAGTTACTCGAACAGTTAGGTAACCCACATATCAAACAACCCACCGTCCATATCGCCGGAACAAAAGGTAAGGGCAGCACAAGCGCCATGATTGCTTCAGGCCTAGCGATGAGCGGCTATGACACTGGACTATTCATTTCGCCTCATCTGCATACCATGCGTGAGCGCATTTCAATAAATGGAATTCCAATCACTCAAGATGATTTCTCGTCAACCGTGGACGCAATGTGGGATTCAATAGAACTAATTAATACGAAAATACCTGAAAGTCCAATAACAACATTTGAGGCCTTAACAGCATTAGCATTTATTTATTTCTCAAAAGAGAACGTGGAATTCCAAGTACTAGAAGTCGGTTTGGG
>CEUS01550306.1_pt1 | contig 12781 bp, 12 predicted proteins | sample 427031 | NCBI WGS metagenome assembly CEUS01 (sample SAMEA2622837, study PRJEB7988) | marine metagenome | biome: marine biome (ENVO:00000447); feature: marine epipelagic mixed layer (ENVO:xxxxxxxxx); material: "saline water (ENVO:00002010), including plankton (ENVO:xxxxxxxx)" | depth 140 m | reverse complement strand
CCGTGCGCAGCCGGCGCAGAACCTAGTATTAAAAGTTCTGCGTTTGAGTCGCCAAAACCATAAATAGGTTTATTCCAATATGATTCATTTTGAAATCTTATTGGCCGGTCTCGGAAGACTAATTTTCGGTAATGAGTAAGCCTCCTGCATTTTTTACAGGACTCTATTTTGTCTTTCAATTGTTGTTGATTGTAAGTTTTTTTAACCATACACTACCGGTCGATTGACTCGAATTTAGATTCATATGTCTGAACACTGTATAATATTATAAATTTTAGTGAAATCTAAGGTTTCTGTATAGGAGAGGAAATGACTACGGCTGAAGCTCGAATCAGAGGAAGTGAAAGACGTGAAATAGAACAGGATCTTTCTAAATTAGTTACTGGGGAAGTAAAGTTCGATCCATTTTCCAGGGTTCTTTATAGTACTGATGCAAGTATCTATCAAATGGAACCGATCGGTGTGGTTATACCTAAGAACACTGACGATGTACAAGCAACCATTCAGTATTGCAGTGATAATAAAATCCCAATTCTGCCTAGAGCTGGTGGTACTAGCTTGGCAGGCCAGACTGTTAACCATGCTGTGGTAATCGACTTCAGTAAATACTTAGACTCTATTATCGAAATCAATGAGGAAGAACATTGGGCTAGAGTGCAACCAGGGATAATTCTAGATCAATTTAATAAACAATTAGCTCCCTATAACTTGCATTATGCTCCAGATCCTACAACTGCTAGCAGGGCATGTGTAGGTGGAGGAATTGGTAATAATACCTGCGGTTCACATTCTGTGATTTATGGTAAAACTTTGGATCATATTCAAGAGCTAGATGTGATTTTGTCTGACGCTAGCCAGGCTCATTTCTCTGAAATAGAAGGTGCCGCATTAGAAAGTAAACTGAACGGTAGTTCTTTTGAATCAGATATCTACAGAGGAGTTTTGTCGATATCTCAGAATCAAGTCGCTGAGATAGAGAAAAGATATCCTAAAATATTACGAAGAGTTAGTGGATACAACTTGGACAACTTTATGCTGGATGGCCCGGTAAACATGTCCAATATTGTCGTTGGTTCCGAAGGTACTTTATGTGTTGTAACCGAAGCTAAAGTTAACTTGGTTTCAAATCCAACTGTAACCGGATTATCAGTTTTGCATTTTAGGGACATAGTTGAGGCAAGTTATGCTACAACCAGCATCTTAGAATACAACCCTTCCACTATAGAAGTTATGGATAAAATGCTTTTGGACCGATGCAGAGAATCTTTGGGATTTGCTCAGAATATGAGCGCAATTCAGGGTGAGCCAGGTGCGATTCTACTTATAGAATTTTATGGAGAGTCTGTAGCTGAAGTTGAATCCAAAATGGAAAAGCTAAAAGACGACATGGCCAGGAAGAGATTTGGTTATGCATGTGTGAATATATCGGACAAGGCTGGCCAGAATAATGTATGGAATATCAGAAAAGCTGGACTAGGTTTGCTTATGAGTATTCATGGTGATGCCAAGCCAATACCTTTCGTGGAAGATACTGCTGTTGATCCGTCTGTATTGGGTGACTTTGTTACTAGGTTTGATGAGATAGTTCAAAATCATGGTACGGAGGCCGGATATTATGGTCATGCTAGTGTAGGGTGTCTACATATACGCCCTCTGATCAGCTTGAAAGATGACGATGGGATTTCCAAAATGTTTTCTATTGCTGATGAAATAAGCGATTTAGTAAATGAATTTGGAGGCTCATTAAGTGGTGAACACGGAGACGGGATTGTTAGAGGGGTATTTACTGAAAAAATGTTTGGCCCTGAAATCTATCAAGCGTTTAGAGATCTGAAGACTACTTTCGACCCGAATAAAATTTTAAATCCTAATAAAATTATCGATTGCCCTCCGATGGAAGAGAACTTACGATACGGTAGAGACTATACTTCTCAGCCCATTGAGACTGTTTTCGATTTCTCTATTGATGGAGATTATGCGGGCGCCGTAGAAATGTGCAACGGTATGGGAGCTTGCAGGAAATTAGATGGGTCTATGTGTCCTTCTTATATGGCTACTCGAGATGAAGAACACTCTACCAGGGGAAGAGCAAATTTATTACGAGCTGCTCTTTCAGGGAATCTACCTGAACATGATTTATCTAGCAAACGTTTATATGAGTCATTAGATTTATGTTTGGAATGTAAAGCTTGTAAGTCAGAATGCCCTTCAGGTGTTGATATGACTAAGTTGAAATATGAGTTTTTAGATAAATTTTACGCAAAGAACCGGATGCCACTACGCAATAAAATTTTTGGAAATATAAACAAGTTCAATAGAATGGGAAGTGCCTTAGCTCCATTAGCGAATTTAATGATGAATAGCTATCCTGGTAAACTTATGGCAAATCTAATGTTTGGTGTATCTATGAACAGACAGATGCCTAGATTTGCTAATCAAAGCTTAGGTTCGTGGTTTAATAATCGACCTGCTGATGCTGAAAGCGCTACTAAGGATACAGTTGTATTTTTTAATGACACATTTACTAATTACAATTATCCGGAAGCAGGTAAAGCTGCTATAAAAGTTCTTGAAGCAGCTGGATTTAATGTTGAGCTAGCAGATTCAAGATGTTGTGGAAGACCCCTAATGTCTAAAGGATTACTAAAAGAAGCAAAAGCCAATGCCCGCTACAATGTTGATATGTTGCATGCATATGTTTCTCAGGGAATACCTATAGTTGGCTGTGAACCTAGCTGCGTTTTTACTCTTACAGATGAATACCCCGATTTACTTCAAGATGATAAAGCAAAGCTCATTGCAGAAAACAGCTTTCTAATAGATGAATTCTTAATTAAGCATATAAAAGATAATGATATTAAATTGGATTTCAAAGAAGATGCTAAGAATATTATATTCCACGGTCATTGCCATCAGAAATCTATGATCGGAACGCAGTATTCTATGGAGATGCTCAATATGCCTCCAGGGTACAAAGCTGAGCTGATTAATGCTGGTTGCTGCGGCATGGCCGGCTCTTTTGGATATGAGAAAGAGCATTACGATATATCTATGAAAATAGGAGGCGAAGGAGTATTTCCTGCAGTGAATGCTAAAGATTCAGACTGGGATGTTGCGGTAATGGGTATCTCATGCAGACAACAAATTGAGCATGGTACTGATCGTCACCCTAGGCATATGATTGAAGTGTTCGCAGACTCTTTGTCTTAAGATACAAATTTTCTGAAAAGTTTAGATTGATGGGAACAGTCGGAATCATAGCAAATCCGTATTCCAGCAAGGATATACGGCGTTTGACCGGAAGTGCGAGGATTGTTACCGACTGGGAAAAAGTTAATGTTTTGCGCCGTATTATTATTGGACTCCAATCTTTTCAAGTGGCCCGAATAATTGCTATGGATGATAACGCTCATTTAGTCAGGCGCGCTATCAATCATCCGGGCATCACAGCTGATGTGGAGTTTCTTGAGTTGCCAATCAGAGGCAATGCTAATGATACTCTTCTGGCCTCTCAACAGATGGCTGAAAAAGAAATTGATGTCTTGATATCACTTGGCGGAGATGGGACAAATCGGATGATAGCCAAGGGATTTGATAAACATACTGTGTTACCGGTATCTACCGGTACCAATAACGTATTCCCGTATGATTTGGAAGGAACTCATGTAGGTATATGTGCTGGGCTTATTGCTTCTCAGGCAGTAGATAAGGATGATTGTACAGTTCAAAGCAAACAAATAGTTGTCACTTTAGAAAACGGCGATAAAGATTTAGCGCTAGTAGACTTGGCTATATCTACAGCTAACTTTGTAGCGTCCAGAGCTATTTGGGATTTTAATAATTTAGACGAGGTGTTTTTGACACGCTGCGAACTTTTGGATTTAGGGCTAGCCTCTGTAGGAGCTAGATTACAAACTATAGGAATAGAAGATGAACAAGGATTAATGTACAAGATAGCTAAATCCTCTGAAATGTCCAAGAAAATTTTGTCTCCAATTGGCCCAGGTACCATACAAGAAGTTTTAATTTCTGATTGGGGACTTATCAACAAAGGTCAAGTTATTACCAGGAATATTTCCAGGTGCACTCTAGCTTTTGATGGAGAAAGAGAGATCCAAATTACTAATGAACAAAACATTCAAATTGAATTAATAAGGAAAGGACCTTTTATAGTAGATGTGTCTGCTTGTTTAGAACATGCTGCTCAACAAGGAGATTTTTATCTTGAATAAAACTCATACGGAGCATATATGCTAGGAGGGACGGATCTAATAATCGCTTTGTTTGTAGTTTTCTTAGGTAGTGTAGTTTATTCCACTGTCAGTTTTGGAATGGGTCTTGTGATAGTACCTTTTCTTTTGTTATTCGTTCTGCCAATCGAGGCCGTAATTATAGTAGACATATTGATAGCCATCGTAGCGCTCAGTGTGGCATTTGAAGCTAGACGAGAAATTGTTTGGAATAAGACCTATGTATTAATAATTGGCGCCGCTGTTGCGATTCCAATAGGTGCTTATGCTTTGGATGTCACAGACCCCACTATTCTGAAACTAGTGATTGGGGGCACTATCATAATGCTTGGGATCATAAGTTTACTTGGAATTAATGTGCCGCTTGCAAAGAACAGAGTCACTGGCTTCGCAATTGGCTTTGTTACCTATTTGTGTATTACTGCATTAGGAATAGGTGGGCCTTTGTCTGCTTGGTATGCTATCGCCCAGAGATGGACTGTAAATCAGACACGAGGGACTTTGTCTGCATACTTTATAGTGGCCAATTTACTTGCTTTATTTTGCTACATAAGTATGGGTATGGTAACAGCAGACATTTGGATCAACACTGCTTTATTAACTCCTGCCACTTTTGCAGGAATTTTAGTTTCCAGGCCTCTTGTAAAGCGATTGAAATTGAGCACATTCCGTTATGTTTCTATCGCGATAATATTTCTAGGTGGCATCACTCTCTTGGCAAGAGAACTCTATAAACTGCTTGTATAGTCTATTGCAGATCATGGAAAGCGGATAAGGCTGCAGTAATACCATCACCAACTGCGGTCCCTAATTGCCTGGTTGATTCTGCCCTTATATCTCCACATGCGTATACTAATGGTAGCTTTGTTCTCATGTGTGCGTCGGTATAAACATGGCCTAGTGCGTCAGTATCTAGCAGAGAGCTTATATATCCTGAATTGGGTTCAAACCCGACATATATAAATGCCGCAGCAGTCGGATAATCGTATACTTCTCCAGTCTTAAGGTCTTTTACTCTAGCAGCTGTCAGCAAGTCGTCTCCTACGAATTCTTCGACAACATGGCTCCATAGCCATTTGTATTTGGGGTTAGCGAAAGCTCTTTCTTGAAGTATTTTAGTTGCTCTGAGCTCGTCTCTTCTATGTACAATTGTTACGGAGTTGACTATGCCAGTGAGGTAATTGCTTTCATCCATAGCAGCGTCTCCTCCTCCGATTACTACCACATCTTGTCCCTTAAAGAAGTTTCCGTCACATACGGCGCAGTAGGAAACTCCCTTCCCTGATAGTGCATCTTCTCCAGGAATACCGAGAGTTTTATGGGATCCTCCAGTAGCTATGATCACCGCTTTGGCATGTAAATCTCCATCATCGGTATGGATTATTTTGGTTTCTTTGTCTAAATCAGAAACTCCTTCAATGGTTGAAAAGTCTATTTCTGCTCCGAACCTTTCGGCCTGTTGTTGCATGTTTATAGCTAGTTGCTGTCCGGTTTCTCCTTCAGGAAATCCAGGGTAGTTTTCTATTTCGTCGGTAATAAGTAATTGTCCTCCTACTCCTAAATTCTCTAGGACAACTGTTTTTAGCATAGCTCGAGTTGAATATAGTGCTGCTGCTAAACCAGCAGCGCCGCCCCCTAAAACAGCTACATCACAAGTTTTAGTCATGTTTAAATCCCCCTCTATCCATTGAAGTATTATTAGTGCGATTGAATATATTGTAACGTTTCTTGCAAGCCGTTTTCAAAGTCAATCTCCGGTTCCCATTCTAATTCTTTTTTTGCCTTAGCATAATCCAGTGAAATCTCAAACACGTCTCCAGCCCGAGGAGCACCTGTTAGAGCTTCTTTAGTGAAGCCATAATGGTCTTTTATAAGCTCATAAATTTGATTCACGCTATACATTACTGATGAACCAATGTTATAGGTTGAATTTTTACCATTGCATATGGCTAGTATGTTAGCTCTGACTACATCATGTACGCTTATAAAGTCACGTTTTTGTTCACCCGTTCCAAAAATAGTGGGTTGTTTGCCATCTTGTATTAAAGTTGCGAAGATTGGGATCACTCCTGCTTCGCCATTGCCATCTTGTCTTGGTCCGTACACATTGGCATACCGCAATATACAGTAATTTACATTGTGTAATTTATGATATAACTCTATGAATTGTTCTCCTTGGAACTTGGAAACTCCATAATTGGATATTGGCCTCGGAGCAGTTGATTCATTTACAGGGAGTTCAGGGGGCTCTCCGTAAATAGCACCACCGGTCGAAGAGTAAATTAACTTTTTCACACCATGTTTGTAACAGTTTTCTGCGATTTTTAATGTTCCAAGTATGTTAGTGGATGCATCTAGGAGTGGTTTATCAGAAGAGACTGCAACGCTTGATTGCGCGGCTAAGTGGAACACGAGTGAAGGTTTTTCTTTCTCGAATATTGAGTCTAAGACATCAGAAGTAATGTCGCCATGCATGAAGACACAATTAGAATTGATATTCTTTAGCTGTCCAGAACTAAGGTCATCAACAACGATCACCCTTCTCCCCGATTTTAGTAGTTCATCTACTAAATGGGACCCTATAAAACCGGCTCCGCCTGTTACAAGTGCAGTATTTTCGTTAGCCATAAATCAAGTTGGTCAGTTGCTATTTATTCCTTATCATACAGGTACATTCTTGGTATTTCTATTATACTCCAACACTGGCAGATATCTTGCTATTTAAGATGAACAAAAGTATAAATATAGGGGACGATCTATATGATTAGTGAACGGAGGATATTATGACACAGAAAATAGGGTTTATCGGATTAGGAATAATGGGTAAACCAATGGCTAAAAATTTGATTGCAGCGGGATATGAATTAGTCGTTTATAACAAAAGTAAACCAGGAATGGATGAATTGGGAGCTGCAGGAGCTACTGTAGTTGGTTCTTCTAAAGAAGTAGGAGAAGCAGCCGACGTAATCATCACTATGCTACCTGACTCTGCTGATTCCGAGCTGGTTATTTTAGGAGAAAACGGGGTGTTAGCAGGTGCTTCCAAAGGCAATATTGTTATTGATATGAGTTCAATAGCTCCACTAGTTTCACAGAAAATTGCAGCCGAATGTGAAAAGAAAGGGGTTGATATGTTAGATGCTCCTGTTAGTGGGGGTGAGCCTGGAGCAATCGAAGGAACTCTGTCGATCATGGTCGGCGGTAAGCAGGGTGTATTTGATTGCTGTTTAGAGATTATGCAAGTGATGGGTGCAGCAGTGGTGTTAACTGGTGATATTGGTGCTGGGAACACTACCAAATTAGCGAATCAGATCATTGTTGCAGCAAACATAGAAGCATTAAGTGAAGCATTTGTGTTAGCCCAGAAAGCCGGAGTTGACCCTGAAAAAGTATTTAATGCAATAAAAGGTGGTTTGGCGGGCAGCAATGTCATGAACGCTAAGGGGCCAATGATGCTTGACCGTAATTTCAATCCAGGATTTAGGATTAGGCTTCATCAGAAAGATCTACGGAATGTGTTACAGACTGCTCAAGACCTGAATGTACCTCTCCCTGTTACAGCTTTGGTTCAACAAATATTAGGGACTTTGGTTAACGAAGGACACGAAGAATTAGACCATTCAGGAATTTTGAAGTTTGTTGAAGGTCTATCAAAGATAGAAGTTAAGAAGCAAGGTTAAATATACCGTTCTTTTCTCCAATCTAAGGCTGCTTTAAGGCCTTCGTCTCGTCGGATTTGATTGTATTGTTCCTGTTCAGGAGTCATTGTCGTAGTGAAGTGAGTCATGAGCTCTATGTTGTGATTGATGGTATTCAAGAAACCCATTCCTTCTAGAGCTCGGTTGACCGCCAATTTGCTCATCTTAACTCCTACTTGTGGAAGCTTGCATATTTTGGATGCAATTTTTTCACAAGATTCCATGAGTTCTTCATGAGGCACTACACTTCCGACTAATCCCATGTTCTCCGCTTCGTACGCGTCGAACATGTCACCCGTAAGAAGCATTTCTTTTGCTTTAGCTAAGTTTACGCTGTATGGAGTTATTAATAATGGAGGTCCTATTCCTGAACGAATTTCTGGTTCGCCTAAAACAGCATGTTCTGAAGCGACTTTTATATCGCATATTTGGACAAGCTCACAAGCGCCTGCTAAGGCGTAGCCGTTGACAGCTGCGATTACTGGTTTGCTAAGATTCCAGATTTTAAGAAAAGTATTAACATATCCTTGAACAATGGGGCGCCATTCATCTGCGTCCATATCTTGAGTTTCTCTGCTTCCAATATTTAAATCAAACCCAGCAGAGAATGCTTTGCCTGCTCCAGTGATAATTGCGACTCGGATATTTTTATTCTTTTCAATTGAGTCTAAGGCTTCGTTTAGACTAGACATCAATGCAGGATTAAGGGCATTGAGCTTACGCGGCCTATTTAAAGTCAAATAAGCGATGCCATTTTTGTGAGTGAATTCTAAACCGGGTAGTTCCATATCTAAGGTTAACCTTCGTCAATAATTATAGTTTCGATGATGATTGGTTCTGTAGGTCTGTTCGATTGATCTCCAGTTGCGATTGAAATTTCATCTGCCAGCTCCTGACCCTCTACTATGTATCCAAAGATTGTGTGATTGAAATTAAGGTGGGGGGTTGGTGCTACTGTTATAAAGAACTGACTTCCATTGGTCCCAGGCCCAGAATTTGCCATGGCTAGGATTCCAGTACGATCAAACGTTGTGTTTTGTTCAAATTCATCTTTGAATTTGTATCCAGGTCCTGATGTCCCAGTTCCAGTGGGATCCCCTCCTTGAATCATGAAGTCAGGTATGACGCGGTGGAAAATCAACCCGTCATAGAAGCCATCTTCGGCTAAGAATTTGAAACTGCTTACGGTAAGAGGAGCAACGCTAGCTAACAGTTCAATCTTAATATCTCCCACTGGGTGGCCGGCGTAAGACTCACCTGATTCATTGGTTACTTTTATTGTTGCGTAATAGGTTTTGGCAGGATCTACGCTGATTTGAGGTACGCACGAATATTGAGGAATCATTTGACCCATCCATTCTGTTTCGGATCGGACTGGCTCCAAGCATTCTTCTTCAACGGTTGGCTCAGGTACAGGAGTGCTTGTCGGTATTTGCAAAGCTTCTGAAGCTTCAGGTGTAACTGAAGCAAGCTCAGCTACATCTGGCTGGCATCCTAGTGCTAAAGAAGCACTTAGAATAGCTAATATTACACTTAGTATTAAGGTTTTCCGTATATGCATTGATGCTTATCCTTTGGTTTTAATAGGGCCGGGTGGCTTTTGCCAATTCTTTGAGTTTCTCAAGGGAGAAATTGTCAGATTGGCATAATTCAATATTTAAAGCTTCGTAATCAGCAATTGTTTTTACCATTGCTGGTAGTTCATCGGCTATTTCAAAAGGAATGGATGTAACTCCGTGTTTGTCCCCGTGCATAAGATCTCCCGGGTGAACAGTAAGACCTCCAACTGTCACAGGTTTGCCTACATCTACCAAATGGACATACCCATGAGATGGAGCGACATTAGGAGAGAACAACTGAAAACCGAGGGGTCTTACTTCATCCAAGTCCCTAACAGTTCCATTTGTAGCAACTCCCACGCAACCTAAAGCTTTGTGGATGTTCGAGTTATTTTCTCCCCAATAAGCTCCGAACGCAGGGTCGTCGATGTCTTGTATGACTACGAATCTGGGAGCTGGTACGGACATTATGAAGTCCCACCAGTCATCTCGTGACGCTTGAGGTCCGTGAGGGCTTTTAGCACTGATCATAGCAGTGACTGCATATCCAGCTACTGCAGGGAGTGAAGGTAACTGACTTCGAATGTCAGCACTCATGAACCCTTCGGTTCTTGGTCTTACATCAAAGCCTTCTATAGCATTACATATACTAGGAGTGTCTATTTTAGTTAGCGCTTCAAGGGTGTTTGCGTTGATAGTTTTATACAATTGATGACCTCACAGAATTACTTATAGAAATTGCGGTTGTTCTAATCCAAACCAAATACAATTATAGATTTTCTTGGTTAAGTGCACAACTATTGGTAAAAAATGCGATATTCGTAAAGAATGCGTACTTTTGCGTTTTTTTGCTCTCTTTTATGTGTTTGTTATGTCTTCTCGATGATAAAATCAAGTTGTATTCGATATCTAGTGATGCTTGGATCATCAGTGAATTCATTTATTATTATTATATTTTTAGGCTCCTAGATATGATGCGGTGACATTTTATATTTGAGGTATTATCACACATGGATCATATTAAAGAGTTTCTGCAACATTTAGTTGTAGAGAAGAACTTTTCCCAAAATACATTGGACGCCTATAGAAATGACTTGGTTCAGTTTCACGAATTTGTATCAGGAAAAATCGAAAATGATACAGAATCAGGAATTCAATATTCCCAGATCGACACCCAGATGCTCAGCGATTATATGGTTTATTTGCAAGAGAATCGCGGATATGCAAATACAACAACTGCTCGTAAGATTGCATCCGTTAAGAGTTTCTTCTCATTTCTAATGTTGACGGGAGGAATTGTTCAAGATCCTTCAAGTTCCATAGGATCTCCTAGGATTGGGCGTGCCCTTCCTAAATACCTATCAGAGGAAGATATGGTTAAGTTATTAGATGAGACAGCGAAGGCTGGAACTTCTGAGTCGATTAGAGACACTAATATCATAGAGTTGCTGTATGCGACTGGATTGAGAGTCACCGAACTTGTATCGCTTAATGTTTCAGATGTCGATTTTACTGAAATGTATATACGCTGCTGGGGTAAAGGGAATAAAGAAAGAATAGTGTATTTACACGAAAAAGCAGCTGATAGTTTGAAAGCTTATGTTGAAGGAGCTAGAAGATCTCTTTTAGGATCTAAAAGTAAAGAGACTGGATTATTTGTAAGTCATAGGGGAGAAAGACTTACTAGGCAATGGGTTTGGAATATTCTGAAAAACTATAGTAAGAAAGCAGGGATTGAAGAAGACATTACCCCACATACATTGAGACACAGTTTTGCGACTCATTTGTTGCAGAACGGGGCCCCGCTTAGACATGTACAGGAATTATTAGGTCATTCAAGTATATCTACTACCCAGATATACACTCACCTCACTAATAAGCATTTAAGAAGAGAGTATCAGAAGAGCCATCCAAGGGCATAACGCTCTGATTTCTGAACCGAATTAGTGTAGAATATACTGAATAATTATCTGGGAGGTGTGGTATGCCTGCTAAAGGGAAGAAGGTTGCCGCTCGGCAATCACAAATTAATAAACGCAAAAAAAGACAGCCAAGAAAATTAGCAGTTGGCCAGACAGCAGTCGCTGAAGCCCCTATTGCTACTTCAGAAGTGGCTGAGACGACTACACCAAGAGCATCAAGAGCACCGAGAGCTACAGGAAGGATTGCTACTTCTGGTCCATCCGCTTATAACTTTATGGGCTCAGAATTACGTCGGATAGGTCTCTTTAGTGTTCCCATATTAATTGTTCTTGGAGTTCTTGCCTGGTACTTGTGATTTTATTGTCATGAGCATTGCTAATATAGAACAACGACTTCACGCTGTACCCGATTCTCCAGGTATCTACATCATGAAGGATGCCCAGGATAACGTGTTATATGTTGGGAAGGCTAATGTTTTAAAGAATCGCGTGAGATCGTATTTCCAATCATCTATTAATCATCAACCTAAAACGATACGCATGGTAGCTAGAATAGAAGATTTTGAATTTGTTGTAACTAATACCGAAGCAGAAGCACTGATCTTAGAGAACACATTTATAAAGAAACATAAACCTCCATACAACGTTCGCCTAAAAGATGACAAGACATATCCATATTTAAAGATAGATTTATATGAAGATTTTCCTAGAGTTTATTTAACGCGGCGTATTATCGATGATGGTTCCAGATATTTTGGTCCTTTTGCGACGGTAGGTACACTGCGTAAGACGATGGATTTAATCAAGAAACTTTTCCCGTATCGTTCATGCACAAAAAACATCACGGGAAGAGATGCTAAGCCGTGTCTTGAATATCACATAAATCGCTGCGTAGCGCCATGCACTGGGTATGCTTCCAAAACAGATTATGACGAAGTTATAAAGCAGGTTATATTATTTTTGGAAGGTAAAACGGACACGGTAGAACGGAATTTAAAAGCACAACTTGAAACTGCATCAACGGATCTCAATTTCGAACGCGCAGCTGTTCTTAGAGATCAATTGCAAGCAATCCAAAAAGTTAGTGAAGAACAAGATTTGAAAGTGGCTTCTTTGGTTTCTGAGGATTCAGATGTTATTGCTGTGGAGATAGGAGATTCCGAGGCATGGGTTGAGATTTTCTTTGTTAGGACAGGGAAATTAGTTGGCAGAGATAATTTTTTCATGCAAGGGACTAAAGATACGGATAGGAATTTTGTGATCACTCAATTTATCAAGCAATTTTATGAAACCGCTTCGGTTATACCTCCTACTATACTGGTTGAAGCTGAACCTCTAGAAAAAGGTTTGAT
>CEUS01284017.1_pt1 | contig 12782 bp, 10 predicted proteins | sample 427031 | NCBI WGS metagenome assembly CEUS01 (sample SAMEA2622837, study PRJEB7988) | marine metagenome | biome: marine biome (ENVO:00000447); feature: marine epipelagic mixed layer (ENVO:xxxxxxxxx); material: "saline water (ENVO:00002010), including plankton (ENVO:xxxxxxxx)" | depth 140 m | reverse complement strand
TTGATCTGGATCTTGGATTGGTTAATTTACCACACTATTTAATTAGAACCAGTTGGATGAATATGATGACAGGGCTGAATTACAGGAGAAGTAGTATTTTTTCCCCAGCATTTCTTCCTTATTCAATCTGGGGTAACACAACAGCAAGCTGGGGTGAAAAAAAGAAATTTTCGCCGCTTATGAATGAATTTTTAATTACCAATACCCTACAATGGCAACCATTCAATTTCTGGTATTTGAACTTCCGTTATTCCTATGGTTTTGCCACCACTAAATTTTACACAACCGATAATGAAATATGGGATGATATTCCTACAGGTTCAGGAACATCCATGGCTCTAGGCGTAGGAATAAGATTTATCATGGATCCTGGAAAATCCAATCGATTTACAATTGGACTGGATTTTCGTCATTCGTACACTAAAATTAACACGATTAACGATCCGGGAGACCTGACCCCGATCCGTGATTTTGATCTTTCAAATTATGGATTCTATCTAACCATTTCTGCATTTTATGGCGGGAAGCGGAGCATTGGTGATGAAGCTAAAAAATTATATTATCATAGGGATTATGTAAGTGCTAGGAATGAATTTAAGCGATTTCTAAAAGAATACCCTTCCCATGCTAATCGTAACCGAGCCCTTGAATATCTGGAGATATGTGAGCGAAAAATTCCATACGTAATCATGGAAGAAGGTGTCGTGTTAGATGATAAAGGGGAAACGGAGCAGTCCTTGGAAAAATATCTCCAAGCCAAATCACTTGTTAAAAATGATACTATCATCATGTTCGCCTTAGATGGTCGCTTGGATCAAATTGCATTGGACTGGATGAATGAAGCAGAAATGCTTTTGCCTGCTGAACGCTACGATGATGCTATTGAAATTGTTCGACGTGTGGCTAGGTTTTCTGATCATGGTACGAAGGCACTTCGCCGATTTAAGTCCTATACAATATTAGGAGATGGAAAAGAATTGCAGAAAGCTGGATTCATTGGGAAAGCGATGGGGAAATATGCTGAAGCATTGAATATGAATCCGGAACTTGTGTTTATGGTCAAAGCATTGCAGTACAATGCAGGGATTCAAATGGTAAATCTTGCTGCGGAAGCTGATGAATTTGATGAAATTCCACTGGCTATAGAGTCTCTCAAATATGCTAGGGAGCTCGCTGGGGGTATTGGCAATAAAAATGAGAAACTGCTGCAAGATCTACAAAGTAAGTTAGATAAATATGATAAATACAAAGTGAATTCACGTATCGAGGAAAGAATGAACCTAGCCCGAGAAAAACAAACACGGGCTCGCTCTGAACGTGTGGAACTAGGGATGTCTCTTCCCCAGATTCAAAAACTCATGGGTGAACCCCATGAAAAGGTAATTGACGGTAGTCGAGATGATCCGAATGAACAGCTCTGGATTTATTTTATAGATAAGAAAACACTTTACCTTTCGTTTCAGGGTTATGTTCTTTTTAGGATAGAAGAAATATAGAATTTACAGCAAATGAGAATTTTGGGATACGAAAGTAATTTCTTGGATAACAACTTTAATTATCCCGGCAGCCGGTACGGCAAATAACATGCCAAGCGGTCCCATTAGAGTACCGCCAATCAATAAAGCGATCATGACGATCATAGGATGTAAACCTGTACTTTCACCCACAACGATAGGTGTCACAAAATTATTATCAATCTGCTGGACAATGATAAACATTAATATAATATCAAAAATGAAAAAAGGGGAAGGGATGGCTCCAAAAAGATAATGCCCCATAGCGGCGTTATTGCCAAGGTTATTCATAATAGCAATCAATATTGCAGGAATCATTCCTACAAATGGTCCAACCATGGGTATTAGATTTGCAAAACCTGCAATTATACCGATAAATATGATTAAGGTCAGATTTGCACCCATTTGGTTTAATATAAATAAGCCAAAGGTTGATAGCAAGGCAACCGTGAAAGCAGCCAGCAATTGACCCATTAAAAATTTTGAAACCTGCTGTTCTATATTATAAATCAATCGCAATCCTATTTCAAAATATCTATTGGGAATGAATCGTACCATTGATCTCTTGAAACTGTAATATTCTACCAACACAATAACAGTGAAAATCAAGGTCATAATTAAAATGAAAACAATATTTCCAGTAGTACTCAATAGGCCAAGAATATTTTGAAAAATATTGCTCAGTTTTCCCTGTAAACTGGTAATAATATCGGAGCTTTCCGGGATGATATTGATTATGGAATCAGGGACCATAACCTGAATTTTATTCCATAGAGTGATTAAACTATTTGAAAACTCCTGTTTTTGAAGTTTTTCAGAGAAAATTTTGATCTGAAGACCAAAATTTGACATAAAACTACCAATAAACCAAATGAATGCTACGATGGAAAAACTAACAATCAGAAATACACTTAATCCACGATTGCGAATTTTTCGTTCTAAGGAATCTACTAGAGGTAGAAATATGGAAGTAAAAATGAAAGCAAGAATCAGCATAATCAATACGGGAGAAATATAGGGTAACAGGATCCAGCAGACCACTACAATGATAATCCCTACCAGTAATCGATATATTTTAATGGTTGCATCCATTATTTAGAGTTTTCTTCCAAAAGTTTGTTGGCTTCTCTAAGCCTTTCTGCTAGGACTTGGGAAAGATTTAATAATATTTTATTTCCCATTTCAGGGAAACGGGCAATAAGTGACTTGAGATCTGTCCTAAAAAACCCGATGAGATCAGAAGGGCTTGTTGCCTCTGCTTGGGCAGAACGCGGTTCTTCATCTAGGAGGGCCATTTCTCCAAAAAAATTATCGTTGGATAACGAAGCAAATATCATTCCTGAATCAGGGTCTTTAATCGTCACAGAACCTGATAATATTACATACATTCCTTCCCCAGGAGCATATTTTTTAAAAATGACTTCTCCCTTTTTGTAATTACGTTTGTGAACCAGCCTAGAAATTTCCTGAAATTCTTTTGATGTAAGATCTTTAAAAATAGGTATAGTTTGTAATGTCAGGATAACAGGATTATCCATTTTATTTTTATTGAAATAATTTTCCCAAAGGGGTTTCATTTAATTTTTCTCCTGATAACTAATACAGTTTAGACCTACAAATAACCGAAATCAAGTTTCAGATTAGTAATGTGAAATCATCATTGGAGGTCGAAGATGATATTGGGTATTTTCGAATCTATGAAGTTCACATTTAACATTCTGGTAGTAATCTTTTCATTTGCAGCTATTTTTGGCCAAAACAGTCAAAGGGATTATAGTGAGGAACTTCGCTATCAGAATGAAGCAATCAATGCTTTGAAGGATGAAATTCAGAACCTGCGGGAGAAGATAAAAAAGACAGAATCAAGAGAACGGTCCACCATCCGCCGAATTTCAACTCTGGATGAAGAAGTAGCACTTATCACAAGATTAATACAATCCCTTCGTAGTGAAGAAGGTAAAACAAGGAACCGTATTGAAATATTAAAAAAGGATTTACAGCTTAATGAACAGGAACTGGAACTCTTACGTTTGCGATATGAACAGAGAGTTATAAACACTTTTATGAAAGGCAGACTCACAGATCTGGAAAAAGTACTATCATCTACATCTTGGAGGCAGGCCATGTATCGCACCCATTATTTGAAGATAATTTCAGATATTGAACAAGAAATGACAGTAAAAATAGAACGACTCCTTATCCAAATCAGCAAACAAAAATTAGAACTTGAGGCATCATTGCGCGATAATATTAACTTAAAACGGGATAAGGAAAAACAAATGCAATCTTTGCGAAATATGAAAATTAATCGCCAGAAAGAATTAACGCGGATTCGTACAGATAAAAAAGCACTTGGCAGTTATATCGCAGAAAAAAAAGCAGGGATCAAACAATTAGAAAATATCATTAAAAAAATCCTCGAGGATAAATCTAGATTTGAAAGAGAAGATCGAATTCGCCGACAGAGAGAAGCTATGAAAACCAAAAGTTTTCAAAATTTACAGGGTCAATTGCCATGGCCTGCAGATGGGAGAATCACTGCTAAATTTGGACGTCAATGGAATTCGCAACTAAAAACTACCACGGAAAATCCTGGAATTGATATTAAGGGACAACCAGGCTCACCGATCCGTGTAGTTTTAAGCGGTGTAATTACCACTATCACTTATATCCGGGGATATGGAACAACAATCATTGTTGACCATGGTAGCGCTTTTTATACTGTATACAGCCATGTGACTAATATACAGACTAGTGTGGACAGTGAGATTCGTGCCGGTGATGTGATTGCATACATGGGAGAGTCTGGATCTATTAATGGATCAAAACTCCATTTTGAGATCTGGGGGAAAGGTCAGAAACTGGACCCGGAAAAATGGCTTACCAAGAAACAGTAACAACTTTTGACCCTTTGATTGGACAAAAAAAGGTTTGGGAGCGGCTAGCCTCGATTGCCGCATCTGGTCAATTAGGGAGCGCTTATCTACTTACTGGCCCTCCAGGGAGTGGTAAAGAAGCATTAGCATTGGCATTTTCTCAGTACTTGAATTGTGAGGCGCCTGATATTTTACCTTGCTATAGTTGTCCATCCTGCCAACGGTTGAAACAGCTTCAGCATGAAAAATTAAAACTTGTGTTCCCATTGCCTGTTCCAAGTAAAAAAGCAGAAACAGAATTAGATAATATTTCCTTGGGATTTGCAGAAGATGCTATTAAAAAAAAAGCGTTGGACTCCTTTTATAAAATCCAGATTCCTAAAGCAAATCGTATTTTAATTCGCTCAATTCGGGATCTCAGAAAAACTTTGTATCTAAAAGATGATAATGTTGGCAGAAGAATGGTTTTATTTTTTGATGCACACCTTTTGTCAGCGGGGCAAGGTGAAGCAGCAAATGCGCTATTAAAAATTTTAGAAGAACCTCCTAAGAATACAACTTTACTGTTAGTGACGGACCATAAAGAACTTCTATTATCCACAATTCTTTCCCGTTGCCAGCATATGGGTGTCCCAAGGCTGGATAACGATTTTGTACGTGGCTGGTTGCTTAAAAACGGTGCCAATAGTCAGAATATTTCCTTGATGATCGGGCTTAGTTCAGGGAATATTCATCAAGCTCGTTTTTTGATGAAGCAGTCGCATACCGAACTCATTGCAATATTAGATAAATTGGTCCAAACTATTACCAGTGATAGCACTGATAGCTGGCGTTCTTTTGTCCAAACCTATGCTAGACTAGCCAACCATGACCTCGCATCCTTTAAATTTCATTTCAGGTTATTTTCATTATGGTTTCGCAGTGCCTACCGGCTTAGGAAAAATATGCCAGATCTTCTCCATAAAACAGAATTAAAACCTGGACTGGATACTTTTGTAATTGATTATCCTCATGCTGATTTATTTGTAATAGCTTTGTGTCTTGAAGAAACCAGTAACACTATGACAAAAAATTTTTATATGCCACTTATTTTAATGAATCTCCTGTTGGATATTCAAAAAATCTTACAGTCATGAAAGATACATTCTACATTACCACCCCGATATACTATGTTAATGATAAACCACATATTGGTCACGCATACACAACTATTTTGGCGGATGTATTGGCTAGGTTTTATCGCAATATGAATAGGGATACTTTCTTTTTAACAGGGCTTGATGAGCATGGACAGAAAGTGAAGCAGGCGGCAGCAGAGCGAGGGGTTGAAACCCAGCAGCATTGTGATGAAATGGTACCGCGTTTTACAGACCTATGGACCAAACTCCATATTTCCAATGATGATTTTATTCGAACCACAGAAATACGCCATAAGGAAGTCGTACGGAATATCCTACAAACTGTTATGAATAATGGTGATATTTATAAAGCAGAATATGAAGGTTTATACTCCGTTTCAGAAGAACGATTCATTACTGATAAAGAAGCAGAAAGTGGTGATTTTCAAGATATTAAGAAACTCAAAGAGAAAAATTATTTTTTCAAAATGAGCAAATATCAACAAACACTCGTTGATCATATTGAAGCAAATCCAAAATTCATTCAACCGGAACATCGTAAAAATGAGATTTTAGGATTCTTACGTCAGCCACTAAATGATCTCTGTATTTCTAGACCTAAAACACGGTTGAATTGGGGTATCGAATTACCCTTTGATTCCCATTATGTCACCTATGTCTGGTTCGATGCACTCATTAATTATATTACTTCCCCAGGATTTGGAACCAATGAGAGCTCTTTCAACAAATGGTGGCCTGCTTCTTATCATTTAATTGGAAAGGATATCTTAACAACACACACTGTTTACTGGCCTACCATTCTTATGTCTGCCCGCATCGATTTACCCAAGTCTATTTTTGCCCATGGCTGGTGGCTCATGGCTGATTCAAAAATGAGCAAATCCCAAGGGAATGTAATCAACCCCATGGATTTAATTGATGATTATGGTGTCGATCCGGTTCGTTATTATCTCATGAGAGAAATGGTGCTAGGGCAGGATGCAAATTTCACGATGGAGTCTTTTATTAAAAGGTATAACAGTGACTTGGCAAACGATTTTGGTAATCTTTTAAGTCGTGTATCGACACTAATTAAAAAGAATTATGATGGTAAAATTCCTGAGCCGGGCGATTTAAATGAATCAGAAAATAAAATCAAAGATGCTGGACTAATCTTAATCAGTAATTTGGGTAATAAAATTGAAGAAATGAAAATCAATGAAACTATTGAAGATGTTATGCAATATATCCGTAGTGTAAATAAATATATGGAAAAACATGCTCCATGGAAACTGGTAAAGGAAGATAAAGAATCTGCAGGACGGATTTTATATACTGCCGCAGAAGCACTTCGTATTAGCGCTGTTCTTTTGTCCCCTGTGATGCCAAAAAGGACTTCTGTTTTAATTGATGCGTTAAATGCTTCAGATGCGTTGCTACAATGGGGAGGCCTTACACCAGGTAATCACCTGAGGGATCACCACCCTCTATTTCCCCGTATAAAAATATAGCATTAAAATAGAGTTCAATCGTTTGATGAGAATAAACCTGTATAATTCAATTTGGCATTATGGCTGATATTCTTTGGCTGGTGTTATTATTCATTGCGTGGTGGTTTGGTGTCCGGCTTTTTCTTGCTGGGCTAAATAACCGGCCAAAATGGCTTAATATTTTATTCTATATTATTGAAGATTAGATGAAAATATTTTGAATATGCTGACTGATACACATTGCCATCTCTATTATGATGAGATAAAAAAAGATCTTTCAAGAGTGCTAGATGATGCTGAAAAATTGGGTGTTGACCGGTTTATTTGTGTAGGAACAAATGTACAAAAATCAAGGGAATGTCTAGAAATAGCTAATACGCACAAAAAAATTTATGCATCGGCAGGAATTCATCCTCATGATGCAAAGGATACATCAAAAGATTATCTTGACCAAATCTTCAACCTGCTGAAATCTGATAAAATGATAGCTGTAGGAGAAATAGGGTTGGATTATTATAGAAATATATCTGAACCAGAAATTCAAAACCGTGTTTTTCGCGAGCAGATGGGATTAGCCCAATTAATTAAAAAACCGGTTATTTTTCACAACCGGGATGCGGATACAGACGTGTTAAAAGTTTTATTAGATTTTCCAGATGTGATTGGTGTTGCCCATTGTTTTTCCAGTAATCTTGAAATAGCAAAAACTTTTCTGGATATAGGATATTATATTTCTTTTGCAGGGAATCTGACTTTTAAAAATAGCCATTTACCTGAGGTAGCAAAGGAACTACCCCTCGATCGTATTCTTGTTGAAACAGATTGTCCCTATTTGAGTCCTGTCCCATACCGAGGAAAGCCTAATGAACCAGGAAGAACAAGATTTGTGGCTGAAAAACTGGCCGATATCCATAATGTATCCTTGGATGTTATCACAATAAAAACATCTGAAAACGCAACTACGCTTTTCAATCTGCCATCCTAACAACCAAGCTTATTATATGATATTATGAACAAATTATATCTATTATTCTAACTTTTTTTAATTTGTTATGATTGATAAAACCCAACACCCATTCCGGAAAAAATGGGGACAGAATTTTTTAACAGATAAAAATATTTTACGAAAAATTGTACGAACCATACTGCCACAACCTGGAGATTCTATACTGGAAATTGGGCCTGGAGAAGGAGTGTTAACAGAAAAAATACTACCGGAAGTAAAAGAAATGGCAGCTGTTGAAATTGACCCCATACTCATTGATCATTTAATGAATCGTTCCGATCTTGATAATTTGAAAATAATCCAGGGTGATATACTATTACAAAATATTGTAGACTTGCCAATATCCAACCCTGTACGCATAATTGGCAATATTCCTTATAATATTACTTCACCAATTATTTTCTGGCTGATTAAACAGCTGGACTACTGGACCGATGCTTTCATAATGATGCAAAAAGAAATGGCAGAACGATTAACAGCTACAGTGGGTACTAAGGCATATGGTCGGCTTACCGTAATAGCAGGAGCTTATTTGGAAACAAACTATTGTTTTACTATTTCTCCAGAAGTATTTATTCCCCGGCCTAAAGTAAAATCGGCCATAATTTACTTCAGAAAAATAGATCAGCCCTTTGTGGAAGATGACCATTATTTTAAATTCAGAAAAATTGTGACCGCAGCCTTTAACCAGAGGCGTAAAATGCTAAACAATTCTCTTAAGAGTTGGGAATTCTCCGAAAAGGTGAAAGAAAAAATCGATTTTACTCGCCGGCCAGAAACATTAAGTATAGAGGAATTTTCAGCCTTGGTTTAAATCTTGTTTGTATCAGGAGCAACCGTTAATATCGCCGGCGTTTTTATACGAACAATAATAAAATAACAAAGACCACAGGTAGCCCTTAAGGAGGTGAAAATAGTGGTTGAAGTAAAGTTAAGAGAAAAGGAATCATTAGAGCGGGCGTTACGCCGCTTTAAAAAGCAATGGGAGCGTGCTGGAATTCTTAGAGAAGTGCGAACCAGATCCTTTTATGTTAAGCCTAGTGATGCCAAGCGTGAAGCAAGGAAAAAAGCAGTTCGGAGAATGGCTAGGAATGCGCGAATAGAAGCATTGCGTAACAATCCGCGCGCCATACGGCACCGTAGGCGCAAGCCCAAACCTACAAGACGGTAATAACCGTCAGGATAATTTTAAAGCCCTGCTTAAGTAGGGCTTTTCTTTTGGAACATTATTCCTTTCGTCCGAATTTCAATTGTTAATTTAAAGAAAAATCATTTTTTATGTTAATTCGCAGTATATCCGGAGTCCGCGGACTCACATTCTCCCATCTTACGCCTGATATTGCTCTGCATTATGCTAAGGCTTTGCATAAATTGTTGCCAGCAGGTGTGATTATAGCAGGTCGAGACAGCCGTCCATCTGGTGAAGATATTATTCAGGCAATAATTACTCAATTAACTCGATTGGGACGGACTGTCCTGCATTGCGGTATTGTTCCAACGCCAACTGTGCAATTTATGGTTCACAAGACAGAGGCCGTTGGCGGATTAATTGTTACTGCGAGTCATAACCCCATTGAATGGAATGGACTAAAATTTGTAGGAAAAAACAGCACATTTTTTTCTGAGGAAGATTGTAATCGATTATTTGAATTGGTTGATGTTGAGACCAATCTTTCAGATGCAAATGAAAAAGGTATCGTTTGGCCAGAGAGGAATGCCATCCAAAAACATGTGATTGCCTGTGCTGGCTTAAAATGTATTGATCTAAACCGGATTCGATGTCGGAATTTTCGCATAGTAATTGATGCAGTTAATGGCGCTGGTGCACACGCCCTTCCGGCCATGTTGGAATCATTAGGTTGTCAAGTAATCAAACTTAATTGTGAGCCTAATGGAAAGTTCACGCGGGGAACGGAACCACTACCGGAGAATTTGTCTAATCTCTGCAAAATCGTGATGGAAAATAATGCAGATGGTGGATTTGCTGTCGACCCTGATGCCGATCGTCTAGCAGTGGTAAATGAAAAAGGTGAGCCACTTGGGGAAGAGTATTCATTAGTTCTTGCGGCGGATGGGTATTTAAATGATGTTGATGAAAAAGAAGTATTTGTTACTAATCTTTCCACTTCATTAGCATTGGATAAGTTAGCAGAATCAAAAGGAAGTTCGGTGGTTCGCTCTGCTGTAGGCGAGATCAATGTGGTAAACAAAATGAACGAACTAGGTTCGAAATTAGGTGGGGAAGGAAATGGTGGCATAATTCTGCGGGAAGCACATCTAGGCCGGGATTCATTGGTTGCTGCTACAATGATATTAAATCGTATGTCACAATCGAGTGGATCATTAAGTGAAATTCATCAATCATTGCCACAATTTGAAATAGTGAAAGAAAAAGTAAATTTAGAGGGGATTGACCCGGATCAATTGATCAAAAAGGTTTCTTCTATCTTTGAAAATTTCGAGATAAATACCCTTGATGGGGTAAAATTCACTTGGACTGACCGATGGGTTCATCTACGGAAATCAAATACAGAACCTATCATGCGTATCTATGCAGAAGCTCCAAATAAAGAACAAGCCGAAAATATGGTTCACCAGATTCAAAATTGTCTTTGAAGATGATGTATTTAATGTTGAATTGTTACTATAAATATCCCTACACGAACAAAATCTTATGAGTATACAAAACCAATTATATATTCACTCCATCGACCAGATTAATACTCAGGAACGTGTGACGCGGCTTTTTTCAAGGAGCATCAAAAAAGAATCCAAGATTCAAGCATTAAATCTGACTTTGGGTATGATTGATCTTACTACACTGGAGGGCAAAGATTCTTCCGGAAAGGTGAAACAACTATGTTATAAGGCCGCCCATCTTCATGATCAATTTCCTGGTTTGCCGAATGTGGCAGCTATTTGCGTATATCCCAACATGGTACCTATTGCCAAAAAAGCACTGGCAGGGACGGATATCAACATTGCGTCTGTAGCCACATCTTTCCCCAGCGGGATGATAGACTTGGGAGCAAAGCTACATGAAGTGAAATCTGTGGTTGATGCAGGCGCTGACGAGATCGACATGGTGATTTCCCGGAGTCGGTTTCTCCAAGGTGATTACACTTATGTCTTCGATGAAATTGCCCAAGTGAAGGAAGCCTGTGGTGAATTACATTTAAAGGTTATATTGGAAACGGGGGAATTGGTCACTCTGGATAATGTGCGTCTTGCCAGCGATATTGCTATGGAAGCAGGTGCAGATTTTATTAAAACATCTACGGGAAAAGTTTCTCCTGCCGCAACACCACCAGTGGTTCTAACCATGTTGGAAGCCATTCGCGATTTTGAAACAAAAACAGGAAAGCAAATTGGCATGAAGCCAGCTGGTGGGATTGGCACTGCTAAACAAGCGATTCAATATTTAGTTATGGTGAAAGAAACATTGGGCGGTGATTGGTTATCACCAGATCTGTTCCGATTTGGTGCCAGTTCTTTAGCTAATGATGTGCTTATGCAAATCATTAAACAAAATACAGACCGATATCAATCAAAAGATTATTTTTCAATCGATTAAAGAATTCTATATGAATAAAAAACAATCATGGGCATACAGCCCAGCACCGGAAAGCACCGGTCATATTACATTGAAAGATCAATACGATCTTTTTATCAATGGAGAATTCATTCCCAGTACAGGCGGGAAGTATTTCGATTCCATAAATCCTGCCACAGAGGGAAAGATTGCCAAAGTCGCAGAAGCAACTAAAGCTGATGTGGACAAAGCGGTAAAATCTGCACGGACAGCTTATGAAAAAATATGGTCCAAGATGGCGTCAAAAGAACGAGGGAAATACATTTATCGTATCGCGCGATTACTTCAGGAACGAGCTCGAGAATTTTCTGTGATTGAATCCATGGATGGGGGAAAACCAATCCGCGAATCCCGAGATGTAGATGTACCTTTATCTGCTGCCCACTTTTTTTATTATGCTGGTTGGGCGGATAAATTGCAATACGCATTTCCGGGGCGTTCTCCAAAATCATTAGGTGTAGCAGGTCAAATCATTCCTTGGAATTTCCCCTTACTTATGGCGGCATGGAAATTAGCGCCGGCGTTAGCTACAGGAAACACATTGGTTTTAAAACCGGCTGAGACAACGCCTCTCACCGCCATGAAATTAGCTGAAATCATTCAGGAAGCGGAATTACCGCCAGGCGTTATAAACATAGTTACTGGCGCTGGTGAAACAGGTCGATTTTTGGTTAATCATTCTGATATTAACAAGATTGCATTTACTGGCAGTACTGAAGTGGGAAAATACATCATGAAAGCAGTGGCTGGTTCCGGAAAGAAATACACCTTGGAGTTGGGAGGTAAAGCGGCCAACATTATTTTTGAAGATGCATCGGTAGATCAAGCCGTGGAAGGAATTATTAATTCAATTTTTTTCAATCAGGGACATGTGTGCTGTGCTGGTTCCCGACTTTATGTTCAAGAAGGTATAGCAGACCAAATCATTTCGAAACTACGAAAACGTATGGATACCTTGGTTGTTGGTGATCCATTAGATAAGAACACTGACATTGGTGCCATCAACTCGATAATACAGCTTGATAAAATCAAAATGTTTGTGAATATGGGAAAGGATGAAGGAGGAACGATTTATCAATCGTCTTGCAACCTTCCGGACAAAGGATATTGGTTTGCACCTACAATTTTCACCGATGTAAGCCAATCCAATCGAATTGTGCAGGAAGAAATTTTTGGGCCAGTACTT